>Ga0182018_10001860_pt1 | contig 22760 bp, 20 predicted proteins | sample 812P2MmetaG_FD_120490 | JGI IMG/M metagenome (GOLD analysis project Ga0182018, IMG submission 120490) | Permafrost microbial communities from Stordalen Mire, Sweden - 812P2M metaG | ecosystem: Environmental > Terrestrial > Soil > Wetlands > Permafrost | place: Sweden: Stordalen | collected...
CAGACCATTCCACGTCGAGCGAAGCCTCCTCCAGATCGTTGTCGTTGGGCTCGCAATTTTGGGTGTCGCACGTGGGATAGCCTGGATCTTCGGAGCCTATATGGACGACAGTCGGCAGGTTGGTAGTGCTGAGGCCCGACGCGCTCCGGAAGGCCAAGACGTCGCTCTGGTAGATATCCACCTGGCCGGTGACGGCAATGGTTTCGCCCGCGCCGTTGAACCCTGCAGTCAGCAGCGGGTTGACGTCGTAGATGGTGTAGATATCGCCGGGCGCCAAGAAGTGCTGGCCAAGGCTCGATGAGCTGGTGGAGGTGTACTGCGGACTGAAGGAGCTCGCCTTGATATGCGGCTTCATCCGGAAGTTGTGCAGCCCGGTGATGGCGCTGACCACCCCGGCGAACGCGCCGGGCACCGAGGTGTTTGTGACGTTGGCGTAGTGGGTCTCGCCGTTGACCGAGAGGTTATGGACGCTGGTCGAGAAGGCCGCATTGGCCTGCGCCACCGTGCCGTCGAAGGTGACAAAGGTGCCCCCGTTCGCGACGCCGGTGACGGTGAATCCCTGGCTGGTGAGCCACGCGGTCACCTGCGCGATGTCCGCGCTGGAGAGGCCGAACTGCGCGCCGAACAGGGCCGGCGTCAGCCACTGGTAGTAGCGAGGCGAGGCCGGGTCTTGCTGGTCCACCAGCAACTGGTCGAGCGCTGCCTGCTGCGCGGTGGTCATGTTGAAGCGAAGGCTCATTCCTAGAAGCTTGGTGTCGCCTGAGGTGGGGCCAAGATCGGTCGCCAAGGCCACCCTGGGATGGACCGAATTGGGAATCTCGATGGATCCGCTGCCGGAGACCTGGGTGGTGATGCGGTTCTGAACCACTGCGAAGGCGGCGGGAACGCCGGCGCCGAATGCCAGGGAGGTTAGGAGGAGTGCGGCGAAGGTAGAGACGAGGGTAGGACGGAGCCAGGGGAGGGAGCTGCAACGCATGTGATAAGTCCTGTGTTTCAAGCTATTTGAGCCAAATCCGTGGAGCTTGCGACAGACCCCCGCGAGACAGGGCTGTGAAGACTGAGAATCGTCCCAACACCACAGACGGTCGTCCACCCTGGACGGCTTACGGTTTAGACCCCGTATAGGTGAGAAAGGTTGCGGTTTCTCAAAGATCGAGTGCCGCCCTACGACCGTTTGCGTCCGACTCCACCTTAGCAGCAAACGCCGCAGTTGAACCTGGATTTGCACGATGGGGACTCAAGGCGGGCGATGGGCCGTTCCGTAACCTAGAGCCCGCGCGCGTAGACCACCTGCCAGAGCGCGAACCGCGGCATGGGCGTTCTTTGCCGCCCGTGCTACGCTGGCCCAACCATGCCAACGTACTTTGCTGAGTCTTTGGCGCAGTTGAAGGTGTTTGAAGCCTGTGTGCCCTGGATGTATCTGGATAGCGTGGGCAAGGTGACGGTTGGCGTGGGGCTGATGCTGCCCGAGGTCGCCGCGGCCTGTGCGTTGGGGTTTACGGTGGCCGGCGCGCCTGCGACCGCACAGCAGATCGCCGCGGAGTTTGACCGGGTTGCGGCGCTGGCCCCGGACAAGCTGCCCGCGTTCTATCGCGCGGACACCTCCCCGCAACTGCCGCAGGAGATCATCGACGCGAAGTTGAGCGCTGTTCTTCAGGGCTTTGAAGCGACGATTCGCGTGGGGATCCCGGGCTACGACGCGTTGCCCGATGGCGTCAAGATGGCGCTGCTCGATATGGCCTACAACCTGGGGCCGGCTGGGTTGCTGAAGGGCTATCCCAAGATGCTGAGCGCGGTCGAGGCCGGCGACTGGGCGCAGGCTGCGGCCGAGTGCGCCCGTGGAGGCATCGGGGCCGCGCGCAACGCCTGGACGAAGCAGCAATTTCTCTCCGCCACCATCGCGACCATCAAGGCCGTGGCTGAGGCCGAAGGCCGGTCTCTCGTGCGCGGCCTGGGGGCGTGGTTCAAGAGGGTCTGGCTACGGCTTCGCCAGCTTCTTAGCGGAGCGAGATAGGCGAACCACGGTCAAGTTCGGGTGGTAATGCGAAATCCGGTATGGTTAATGTCTGATTTCTGTTGCAGGAGGTTGTTGCGTGCCAAGCTGCGTGCGAATATGTCGTCTTGCCGCCATCGTATTGGCGCTTGCATTGGGTGCCGGGGTTTGCGCGCGGGCGCAGGACCTCGCCAGCTTTGAGAAGCGCACCACGGTCAAGGTGCTGCCCAACGGCCTCACGCTCCTCGTCCTCGAGCGTCCAGAGGCGCCGGTCTTCAGCTTCTACACGCTGGTCGATGCCGGATCGGCCGACGATCCGCAGGGCGCGAGCGGACTGGCGCACATGTTCGAGCACATGGCCTTCAAAGGTACCGAGCAGATTGGCACGACTGACTACCCGGCGGAGAAGGTGGCGCTGGCCAAGGTGGAGATCGCCTACGCCGACTATGACGCCGAATACCGCAAGCGTGTAGGGCAGGATCCCGCGAAGCTCGCCTCGCTGAAGAAGGTCTTCGAAGACGCGCAGGCGGCAGCCGAAAAGTACGTCATCCCCAACCAGTTCGCCGAGCTGGCCGAACAGAACGGCGCGGTCGGGCTGAACGCATCGACCGAGGAGGATTCGACCCAGTACTTCTGGAGCATGCCCTCGAACCGCCTGGAGCTGTGGGCGTACATGGAGAGCGGGCGCATCGCGCATCCCGTCGAGCGCGAGTTCTACAAGGAGCGCGATGTGGTGCAGGAGGAGCGCCGCATGAGGATCGATTCCAACCCCATCGGCGCCATGGTGGAGCAGTTCCTCGCGACGGCCTATGTCGCGCATCCCTACGGCCGCTCCGGCGTCGGCTGGGAGAGCGAGATCAGCCAGGTCTCCGCTACCGAGGCCGACGCCTTCCACAAGAAATACTACGTGCCCGCCAACATCGTTGTTGCGGTGGTCGGGGACGTGAAGGCCGCCGACGCGATGCCGATGCTGACGAAATACTTCGGCGCGATCCCAGCGGGCCCGAAGCCGGAGCCGATGACGACGATTGAGCCGCCGCAGTTTGCCGAGAAGACGGTGGCGATCCGCGAGGCGACGCAGCCGTTTTATCTTGAGGGCTACCACCGGCCGGACTACCGCGACCCCGACGACTCGGTCTACGACGCCATCACCGACATCTTCTCCAATGGCCGCACGGGGCGGCTCTACAAGAGCCTGGTGCGCGACCAGAAGATCGCAGCGGAGGCCGAGGGGCTCAGCGGATTTCCCGGCGTAAAGTACCCCGGCCTCTTCGCCTTCTATGCTGTCCCTGTGCCCGGCCACACCCCGGAGGAGATGCGCGACGCGATCCACAAGGAGATCGACAAGCTGAAGACCACCGATGTGACGGATGAAGAGTTGGCCATGTTTAAGACGCGCGCGCGCGCCGACCTGCTGCGCGGCCTGGCCGACAACGAGGGACTGGCGCACCAGTTGGCCGAGTACCAGACGCGTTATGGCGACTGGCGCGAGCTTTTCAAGGAACTTGACCGCATCGACAAGGTGAGCAAGGCGGATGTTCGCCGCGTGGCCAACAAGATATTTGTCGAGAGCAACCGCACCAGCGCGCGGATTGAGTTTACGCCGCCGCCGCAACCGCCGGTGCAGAACGCTGGAGGCGGGCGATGAAGATGAGGATCAAGACTCGCTCGATGATCGCTGCGGTAGCGGCCGGCATTCTGCTCTCCCCGGGACGCGGCGTGCTGGCCCAGACCGCGCCGCCCCCGGCCAGGACTGCGGCCCCAGCCTCCGCGCAGGCCCAGCCGTGGAAGAGCATCGCCATCCCGCCGCTGCACGCATTCAAGCCGACCCAGCCCAAACGCATCGAGCTGGCGAATGGCCTCGTGATCTTCCTACAGGAAGACCATGAGCTGCCGTTCGTCGACGGCACAATCCTGATCCGAGGTGGAAGCCGCAACGAGCCGGCCGGCAAGGTTGGCCTGGTCTCGCTTTATGGGGAGGCGTGGCGCACCAGCGGCACCGCGACGCACAGCGGCGATGCGCTCGACACCGAGCTGGCCGAAAAGGCCGCGGGCATCGAGACCGAGGGCGGCCTGGAGTACACCTCGATGCAGTGGTCGGGCTTCAAACAGGATTTTGACGGCATCTTCGGCGAGACGGTCGATCTGCTGTTGCATCCCACATTCAAGGCGGAGAAGCTGCAGCTCGCGCAGCGCGAAGCGATGACCGGCATCTCCCGCCGCAACGACGAGGCCAGCGAGATCGCCGGTCGCGAGGCCGCCAAGCTGGTGTACGGGGCGGCCAGCCCCTACGCGCGGCAGGCGGAGTACGCGACTGTGGAGGCGGTCACGCTCGGCGACCTGAAGGCATGGCGCGACCGCACGGTTGTTGCGAATGACATGATCGTCGCGGTCGAGGGCGACTTCGACTCAGCAGCGATGGAGGCGAAGCTGCGCAAGGTCTTCGAGCCGATGCCGCGCGGTGCTGCGATTGAGACACCGAAGGAGAGCTTCCCCGGCCCCGCGCCCGGCGTCTATTTTGCCGACAAGGAAGATGTGGACCAGTCGACAGTGGAGATCGTAGGGCTGGGTACCGAGCGCAGCAACCCCGACTACTATGCGCTCAACGTCATGAACGAGATATTCTCCGGCGGCTTTGGTTCGCGTGTGGTGCAGTACGTGCGCACCAAGCTCGGCCTGGCCTACGACGTGGGCGGCAGCTATGGCGCCTCCTACGACCACCCCGGCGTCTTCCGCTCGGAGGCAGGCACCAAGAGCGCGACCACGGTGGCGGCGACCCAGGCAGTACTTGAGGAGATTGGCCGCCTGAAGACCAAACCGCCCACGCTGGACGAGCTGCGCAAGGCGAAGGACCAGGTGTTGAACTCGTTCATCTTCAACTACGACACGCCGGAGAAGACGCTGAATGAGCAGGTGAACCTCGCCTTCTTCGGCTACCCGCCCGATTTTCTGGAGAAGTATCACGACGGCATCGAGAAGGTCACCGCAGCCGACGTGACTCGCGTGGCCAACCAATACATCGATGTCTCGAAGCTGGCGATTCTGGTGGTGGGCAATCAGCCGGAGATCAAGCCGCCGCTGTCCGCCTTGGGCAAGGTGACAGACCTGGACATTTCGATCCCGCCGCCGCCGGGGGCGCCGCCGTCTGGAGCAGGTCGTCCCGGCGATGCTCCGGGCCGATAGCCCCATGCGCTCGCCGTGAGAAGATAGCGGGGATATGGAAGCGACAGGATTCGCAGTGGCAATCATGGCCGCCGGCAAAGGCACGCGGCTCAGGAGCAAGCGACCCAAGGTGCTGCATGAGGTTGGCGGCCGCGCATTGCTGCTGCACGTCATCGCGGCGGCAAAGACCATTGCGCCGGCCGAAGATATCTTCTGCATCGTCGGACACGAGGCCGAGCGGGTGCAGGCGGCGGTTGAATCCACCGGCGTGAACTTTGTCCTGCAGGAGGTGCAGCGCGGCACCGGCCACGCTATACAGGTGTTGAAGGCGTGGTTCGAGCTGTCCGGTACGCCCGCGCCTCGCCAGCTCCTCGTCCTCTCCGGCGACGTTCCACTGATCCGACCGGAGACGCTCGGGTCGCTCTGCGAGCTGCATCTGCTGGAGCACGCCGCAATGACCGTCCTGACCGCGGAGCCGCCCGACCCCACCGGCTACGGTCGCGTCCTGCGCCGCAGCTCCCAAGCCGCGGAGGTAAAGGCGATTGTCGAACAGAAGGCGCTGACGCCCGAGCAGCTCTCCGCGCCGGAGATCAACTCCGGCATCTACTGCTTCGAGACCGAAGCCCTCTTCAGCAAGCTGGATCAACTCTCCACCGACAACGCGCACGGTGAGTTCTACCTGACCGACGTCGCTGCCATGCTGGTCGCGGAAGGCAAGCGTGTGGTCGCGCTCAAGGCTGAGAGCGTCGATGAGGTCCTGGGCGCGAACACCATCGCCGAGATGATGCACCTCGATGCCGCGATGCGCGCCAATGCGGCAAAGCGCCTGATGGCGCAGGGCGTCAGTATCTTCCGGCCGGAGACCTGCGTCATCGACGCCGAGGTCGAGGTCGGCGCCGATACTATCATCGAGCCCTACGTCCAGCTGCTCGGAGCGACCCGCATCGGCAGCGACTGCCGCATCCGTTCCTACTCCGTGATTCAGCAGTCAGTGATTGGCGATCGCGTCACCGTGCGCAATGGGTGCGTGCTCGATGGCGCGGAGGTGGGTGATGGCGCGGTGCTTGGTCCCTACGCGCACCTGCGCCCCGAGAGCCGGATCGGCGTCGAGGCGCACGTCGGCAACTTCTGCGAGACCAAGAAGGTGACGCTGGGCCGCGGCTCCAAGGCCAACCACCTCACTTACCTCGGCGACGCAATCATCGGCGAAGACGTCAATGTCGGGGCGGGTGTCATCACGTGCAACTACGACGGCGCGAAGAAGCACACCACCACCATCGGCGATGGGGCCTTCGTCGGCTCGGACTCTACGCTGGTGGCGCCGGTCAGCATCGGTGAGGGCGCGTACGTCGGCGCGGGCTCCTGCATCACGCATCCCGTCCCGGATGGGGCGCTGGCCATCGGGCGGTCTCGTCAGATCAACAAAGAGGGTTGGGCCACCACACGGCGTGCCGCACGCAAGGCAGGGAAGAAGGCCTGACGGGCATCCGCTTACTCTTTGACTATTGCCAGAGCAAACCCGTCGTAGCCTTTGCTGCCTACGGTCTGGATCGCCGTCGACGACAGGCGCGGCTCTGCGGCCAGCATTTCAAACATGGTGCGCACGCCCTGCACCGCAGTGTCGGCGGAGTTGGGATCGACGACCGCTCCGTCCCGTATGACGTTGTCGGTCACGATCAGACTGCCGGGCCTTGCGAGTTGCAGCGCCCACCGCAGATATGCCGGAATGCTTGGCTTGTCCGCGTCGATAAAGATCATGTCAAACGCGGCCGCGCCCTCGTTCTTCAGCTGGGCAAGTGAGTCCGCCGCGGCTCCAACGCGGATTTCGACCAACTCAGAGACGTCGGCGCGTTCGAGATTGGCGCGCGCCATGGCGGCGTGCTTTGGGTTCAGCTCGAGCGTCACCAGCTGCCCGCCCGCAGGCAGCGCGCGCGCCAGCCAGATGGTGCTGTAGCCGCCCAGCGTGCCGATCTCCAGGATTCTGCGCGCGCCCTTGGTCAACGCCAGCAGATGCAGCAGCTTACCTTGGTTCGGCGCGACATCGATGGAGGGCAATCCCGCCGCCGCGTTGGCCTCCAGCGCAGCTTCGAGCGCGGAGTCCGGCGGAACGAGTTTTTCGGTAATGTAGCGGTCGACCGCTGTCCATCTCTCCTGACTCATAACTCTCCTTCTTGCCCCTGCGATTCTGTCTGACTGCTCCATCATAAGCGGCTGATGCTCCGCAAGCCGACGCCGATAGACCTGACAGGCCACCGTGATGGCGATGAGCCGGGCTGCGAGTCGGTCCGGGTGGAGAGCAGAGACATGCAGCAAGAGGAGACACAGGGGCACCAGGAGCACATTCTGGTGGTGGACGACGAAGCACCCGTCCGCGGCATGCTGGCGGTGATGCTCGAGCGCAGCGGGTACGTGGTGACTCCAGTCGCGACCGCCCAGCTCGCACTGGACGGCCTGGCGCAGGACCCAGGCTGCCAGCTCGTGCTCTGCGATGTGATGATGGCCGGAGTCGATGGACTTGCTCTGCTTGATGTGCTCGGTGCCGATTATCCCGGCCTGCCGGTGGTGATGCTGACCGCGGTGCACGACATTCATGTGGCAACTAATTCCTTTCGCCGCGGCGCGATCGACTACCTGCTGAAGCCGTTCGAGTGCAGCCAACTGCTCGGAGTGGTGGCTCGTGCCCTGGAGCATGGACAGCTGCTGAAGCAGAATGCCGCCTACCGCCAGAATCTGGAGCAGATCATCCTGACCCGCACCGGCCGCCTGCGCGAGACCATGCACGACCTGGAAAAGAGCTACGACATTACGCTGGAAGCGATGGGCGATGCGCTCGACCTGCGCGACGCAGAGACCGAAGGCCACTCACGGCGCGTGACCGCCTATACCATCGCACTGGCGCGGGAGCTGGGTCTGGACGCGGAGAAGCTTCGCGTGATCGCGCGCGGCGCCTTCCTGCACGATATCGGCAAGATCGCCACACCCGACTCTATTCTGCTGAAGCCCGGAAAGCTTGACTCCGGCGAGACAGCGATCATGCGCGAGCACTGCACGCGGGGCTACGACATGATCCGCAAGATCCCCTTCCTGCGCGATGCCGCTGAGATCATCTACTCCCACCAGGAGGCCTTCGACGGCACGGGCTACCCCCGCGGCCTCAGCGGCGAGCAGATTCCGTTGGGCGCGCGCATCTTCGCTGTCGCCGACACGCTTGACGCCGTGACCTCGGACCGGCCTTACCGCAAGGGCAGAAGCTTCGCCGAGGCGCGCGCTGAGATTAAACGACACAGCGGGACCCAGTTCGACCCCAGGATCGTCGAGACATTCATGGGCATGCCCGAGGAGGTTTGGATCACGCTGCGGCGGGAGGTCCAGGATGGCGCGTCCGGCACCTTCGGGATGCCCGCTTAGAGTTCCTGGCTGCGCGTGCCCGGTTGCGCGCCCTCACGTCGGGGCTTACCATCGCCGTAAGCTGCTTTGCGACTTGCAGCCAAGGAGTCCGTTATGCCAACCGGCAAACACACATTATCAGAGCGTGAGTTGCACGACCTGCTGGCCGAGCTGCCGGAATGGGCGATTGAAGATGGCAAGCTCATCCGCTACTGGAACTTCAAGGACTTCGTCGAGGCCATGGTCTTCGTCAACCGCGTGGCTGCGCTTGCCGAAGAGGCGGCGCATCATCCCGACATCGACATTCGCTACAACCGCGTGAAGCTTGCGTTGGTCTCGCACGACGCCGGCGGCATTACCGCGCGCGATGCAAAGATGGGGAGGCGGCTGAGCGCTGGCCTCGCATCTGCGGCCCCAACCGCGGCCTAGCACTTGCGGATCTCCTCGCGGCCACGCTGTAGCTGCATCGCAGCCCGGATGGCGCCGCAGCCGAGATCAGGATTGCGTGATATTCTTTCTGTGCAGAGCGGGGTGCCGGCTTGTGGCGCCGCATCCTCCCGCTCCAGAGTCTTCGGCCATCCCGGCAGACCCGGTGGGTACGGTCGATATGAGTTGCGTCACTGGCCTCCCGGCACGAACAATTCAACGTTCGTGCCGCCTTTTTTTGCCCGCGGGCGACCGCCCGACGTACTCTATGGACGAAATGGCCGAGCCAATGGTCAACCGAAATCTATCCGCAGGGAGGCCATAGTGAGTGGCTGGCCCAAGCGGTATCGACCCGCCCTGGTTGGCTTCTGGGCGCTGGCGTTCGCCATCATCGCGGCGCTTTGCGTATTTCAACCCCCGCCTCCGGGATGGGACCTGCACGTTTATGCCAATGCGGTCCGCTCGCTGCGCGCCGGGCACGATCCGTATGCTGACGGGATAGCGGTCCAGCAGATCTTTCATAATCAGCTGGCTTTGCATCCGGACGCCATGCCGCCCTATACCTACGTTTACTCCCCTTTGACGCTCCCGCTCCTGCGCATCATCGGGCGACTGCCGCTGGGCCTGGTGGCGGCTGTCTATTGGGTGGTCTACGCGGCAGGACTGCTGAGCGCCGTATTGATGGGCCTAATGTTTGCGGAGCCTGAGGAGATACGGATCCTTTCACTTCTGGCGCCCGCGGCAGTCTTCCTCCCCGGCCTTCTCGAATCAAACGCGCTCTTGAGCGGAAATCTCGCTTATATCCTCTATGGCCTCATCTTCACGAGCGCGCTGGCAGGTTGGCGACGTGGCGATTGGCGCTGGTTCTATGGGGTCACGCTGCTTGCCTCCTGCTTCAAGGCCCCGTTGCTGAGTCTGCTGGCCATCCCGGTCCTGTCAGCCCGCAGACAGTGGCTCTCCGCAAGCCTGGCAGCAATCGCCGGGGTGCTGCTGTTCGCCGTGCAGCCGCGATTGTGGCCTTCCGCCTTCCACAGTTATCTCCAGGCGGTTGCGCTTCAATTCAGTTACAACCATGACTTTGGAGTCAGTCCCGCCGGTCTGGTTGGCAACGCCATGTTTGGACTCGGCCGTCCCTATTCCTCGGCCAGTACGTGGTGCTATCTGATCTATGCTCCAGCCGTATTTGGCGCTTTGCTTTATCTTTCGCGCAGATTCCTTGCCGGACTCATCTCGCTTCAGCGATGGGTACCGGTGATGCTGTTGGGGGTCGTTCTTCTCGACCCGCGGATCAAGGAATACGACGTCGCTCCGTTGACGTTGCCGATGGCGATGATTGGATGGCGGCTGATTCGGCGCATCCATGTGAGCACGCGGCCAGTTCTCACGGCGGCTCTGCTGTATTGCGCGGTCAATGTGGCGGCCTTCCGCTCTGACAGCTTCTGGAAGGTGGCTGAGGGGCTCCTGCTGGTTGGCCTGTTCACCGCGGGGTACCTGGACCTGCTGCGGCGTGGTGTCGATCTTCCCGCTCAGCCCGGGGTCTCCGTTCCGCTAGCGGCTTGATGCCAGAGACTCGCCCGCCCACTGCACTGATTCCAAGTACAGACGGGCCAGCGTCTCCTCGCTGACAGAGAGGTCCTTTGCAGCGCATGAGCACGTTCCCCACTCCCCCGATTCGAAGCTCCGGATCAGGCACAGCGGCAGCGCAACCGGGTTGGCCGCCCCCAGCAGCGCGGCCCTTGCCTCTTCACGGAGAGGCAGGGAGTTGACGATCGATTCCATGGGAATCTCCAGCATGGCGTCCACGAGCGACAACAGACCCAGCATGAACTGTTCGGTGGGGCTTTGCCCTGCGTACGGCGCCAGCAGTTCGCAGAAGCGCGCCCGCTGCAGCGAGAGGCTGATCAGTGCAGGGGTTTGCTGCTGACTGAGAGCGCACGACGCGGCGACCGACGCCAGCGTCCGGAACCTTTCCTCCCCAACCAGCAGGAAGGCATCGTGGACGCTCCCGACCTGCTTGCGAATGCCCCACAGAGGAGAGTTTGCCATACGCAGCAGACGGTAACAAAGCGATGGCTCCTGTTCAACCACGTGGCTGACACCGCGATAGTCGAGCGGCTCGCGGGTGAGCTCTGCCAGTAGCCGCAGATAGTTCAGCCGGTTGGGTGGAATCTCCCGGCTCGCCATGATCTTGGGCCTGCAGAAGAAGTAGCCCTGAAAGTAATCGAAGCCCTCCGAGAGGGCAATATCGAACTCATCCTGGTCCTCCACCTTCTCCGCGATCAGCGCGGCGCCGCTGGTGTGTGTCAGTTGGCGAATCTGCTGCCGCAGGGAAGCATCCGAGAGCCGGAAGTCCACCTTGATGTAGCTTGCAATCTCAATCAGTGGCTGCATCTCCGGACGCGGCAGAAAGTCGTCCAGCGCCAGCGCGTAACCCATCTTGCGCAGCTCAATACAGGCTTTCATCAGTTCGGCGTCCGGCTCTACCGTCTCCAGGATCTCGAGCACAGCGGTCTTGGGCGATAAGATCGTCACCAGCCTGCCGACCAGCGCTTCGCGTGTGCAGTTCACGAAGGCGAGCCGATTGTCGGCGATGGATTCGATGCCAAGGTACAGGCAGTTGTCCAGCATCTTCAGGGTAGAGTCATCCGGCTCTCCGCGAAACGAGTTCTCCCATCCGGTTCGGAAGAGCAGTTCGTAGCCGAGGATCTCGCGGCGGCCATTCAGGATAGGCTGCCTGGCAAGGAAACGGTTGACCTTCGGGGCCGACGATTCCGCCCCCCTTTCGCCAGCCAGCAAACAATCCCGCTCACTAACCATAAAGAACTCCACAATCGGCGACTGGTGGTCGCAAGGTCTCAGGCGGGTCATCCGAGGGCGACCTGTATGAGGGTCATCACCCCACTAAGAGGAATAATAAGTGTGATTTAGCGTCAAGTCCTTGCATCGTTTAGGGGATGGAGAATAACGAACGTGCCACTCTTCGGGGGGGGCGTGCAGGCCAACTATTGGCTCAAATCGACGGACTCGGAGGCCCACTTTACCGCCTCGATGTAAAGGCCAGTCAACTTCTCCTCGGCGATGTCGAGTGCGCGGGCGGTGCTGACGCAGGGCTCCCAGAGGCCCTTTTCGAAGTTCTTGATCATGCAGAGCGGGACGGAGAGCTGGTTGGTCGCCCCCATCAGCGCGGCCTTGGTCTCCCGTCGCAGGGGGAGCGTCTGCAGGATGGTCGCCATGGGAAGCCCGAGCATCGCTTCGAGAAGCGAGAACATGCCCAGCATGAACTGCTCCGAGGGCTTCTCCCCGATCATCGGCGCCATTAGCTCGCAGAAGCGCGCGCGCTCCAAAGACTGCGTGGTCAGCGCCGGCGTCTGATTCGCCCCCATCTCGCACGATGCGGCTACCGAGACCAGCATGCGGAACCGGTTCTCGCCCACCAGCATGAACGCGTCGAGAACGCTGGTGACTTCGCCGCGTCTGCCCCAGAGAGACGAGTTTGCCAGCCGCAACAGACGGTAGCAAAGCGACCCCTCCACCTTGACGATCTCGCTGACCTCCTGCAGGTTCAGCGGCTCCCGCGTCAGCGCAACCAGCAATCGAAGATAATTGATACGGTTGGGCGCGATCTCACGGTTTGCCGTCACCGTCGGCTTGCCGAAGAAGTAACCCTGGAAGTATTCGTATCCCTCTCCGCGAGCGATATTGAACTGCTCCTGGTCTTCCACCTTCTCTGCGATCAGGGCGGCCCGGCTGCCACGCACCATCTTGTGGATCAGGTGCCGCTTCTCCTTGTTGTGCAGGTGGAAGTCAACTTTGACGTAGCTCGCGATGTCGATCAGGGGCTGCATCTCAGGCCGCGGCGCAAAGTCGTCCAGCGCCAGCTTATATCCCATCTTGCGCAGCTCAATGCAGGTCTCCACCAGTTCGGCGTCGGGAGCGACCGTCTCCAGTATCTCCAGTACGGTGGTCTTGGGGGGAAGCAGCGTGATCCACTTGCTCAGCAGGATCTCGCGGGTGCAGTTGACGAACGCAAGCTGGTGATGGGTCAGGGACTCGATCCCCATAAAGACGCACTGGTCCAGCGTCCGCCGGGTAGCCTCGCCCCGCTCTCCGCGAAACCAGTTCTCCCATCCAGTGCGCGAGAGCAGCTCGTAGGCGACGATCTCCCGCCGCGCATTGAGGATCGGCTGGCGGGCGATGAACTGGGTCGGTTGCGAGACAACTGGCGTCTCTTCGGCCTGCGAGGCGATCTCTTCCTGAATCATGGAGCAACTCCAATGCTGGCGGACAGAACCTAAAGTCTGGGGCCTGTGCAGCCCAATGTCCTTCGTCACCGCTGGCCCGTGGTCCATTAGCGGGGGTTTTTCCGTTGTGAAAACAGTCCTGGGCCCCAGCGCACCCCTGATATCGGCAATGCCGGCGGAAATGTTCAGGGCCGTGGCCGGCCAGCAAGTACGTCCTTTTGGGGATTTGAAGGGGAACCTCGCTGGCCGTTCCAGGTTGCGGCGCGGATACTACTGGCCGGATTATCATGTCTCTGCAAGGGTTTGCGGGGTCCGGCCATCGGGCATTGGAGGCCCGATAAATTTTCTCCACAGCTGACGGAAATGCTGCATCCCATCTACAATCAGCGATAAGCTAACAACAGCTGCCCCCGCTGGCCCAAGGAGATATGCCGATGACGAAAGCCGATCTTGTCGACAGAGTGACCGCTCTTGGCGATCTGACGCGCCGCGACGGCGAGATCATCGTCGACACCCTCTTCGAATCTGTCATTGGAGCTCTGAAGGCGGGCGATAAGATCGAGATTCGCGGCTTTGGCAGCTTCCGCACCCGCCAGCGCAACTCCCGCATCGGGCGCAACCCCAAGACCGGTGAGCGGGTGGACGTGCCGGCCAAGCGCGTGCCCTTCTTCAAGCCTTCCAAGGAGCTGCGCGATTCGGTCAATCCCGGCGGGGTCAAGAGCATCGCCAAGGCCTCGCCCAGCACCGATCCGGTCGATCCCCACCACCCCCCCGCGATGTAATCCTGCGGCACGGCAACTCGCTTGGGACCTGGGCAATGTACCGCCCATGTTGACGCACTGGCCGCGACCTCTCTCTTAATAAATTCACATCCCAATCAGTATTATTGTCATCTACCTAGGGAGGAGGTTCCCTCCAATGCCCATCGCCGTCGAGTTCTTCGTCGTCCACGCCTATTTCATCCTCTTTCTGTGGGTGTTGGTGGAGCAGCTCGGCTTTCCCGTGCCCAGTATTCCGCTGCTGCTTACCGCCGGAACCCTGAGCGCGACCCACCGGGTCAGCCTCATGGCGTCCCTAGCGGCGGTCATCGCCGCCTGCCTGCTCGCCGACTCCAGCTGGTTCTCTCTCGGGCGCAGCTTCGGCAACCGGGTCATCCGCCTGCTGTGCAAGCTTTCCCTGGAGGCCGCCACCTGCGTCTCCAGGACCGAGGGCTACTTCACTCGCCGCGGTGCCCTCACCCTGCTCTTCGCCAAGTTCGTCCCGGGACTCTCCACCGTCGCCGCCCCCATCGCCGGCCAGACCGGGATGAGCTATCCGCGCTTCCTCTCCTACGACCTCTCGGGCGCCGTTTTCTGGTCGCTTTCGTTTCTCCTCGCCGGCCGCTTCTTCGGCGACCTGGCCAAGCGCAGCCAGAGCTTCTTCGAGTTCCTCAGCCACTTCGCGGTGCTGGTATTCGTCCTGATGGTCGCCGGCTTCTTTATCTGGCGCGTCGCCAAACACCGCAGCTTCCTGACCAGAGTCCGTGAGATGCGGCTGGATCCCGAAGAGCTGAAGGCCATGCTGGACGAGGCCGCGCGCGAGGGCGCGCCCAACCCCTTCATCGTCGACCTGCGGCATCCGCTGGACTACCTGCCCGACCCGCGCGTACTGCCCGGCGCCATACGCATCGGCCCAAACGAGATTGCGCAATGCGCCTATGCCTTCCCCCGCGACCGCGATGTCATCCTCTACTGCACCTGCCCGTCGGAGGAGACCAGCGCCAAGGTGGCCATGCAGCTCCACAAGCTTGGCATCACCCGCGTCCGGCCGCTGCGAGGGGGCTTTGACGGCTGGAAGAAGGCGGGCTACCCGTTGCACGACTACAACCACGAGGCGCCGCACGTGCGCACCGTGCTCTCTGCCTCCCCCACGGCTGCCTGAGCGGTTTCCGTCCCAGCGGACCACAGCAATTGTGCTCCGCGGACCGGGAAGGCTAGCGGCGGGTCCCCCCGGTACGGGTGGTGGTAATCTGCGACTTCGCTAGTTCCTTGGGGTCCAGTTCGCCGTTCTTGTCCGTGTCCAGCCGGTCGAACTCCGCGGCCATAAAGTTCATAAACTCTTTGCGCGAGATCTTGCCGTCCTTGTCTGTGTCCATCAGCTGTAGGATCTGGGTGACATTGACCGCTCCCGCCGCCACCTTCGGCGAGTCAGGCGCATAAGCCGGCGCGCTGCCGGGCTGGGGGCCGCTGGGCTGCGCAGCAGCCTGCGCCATCGCGCCATGGCCCGACGTTGCGGCGGCGAATGACACCGCGAGAACCATTGTGAATGCAAACTTGTTCCGTTGCCTGATCGACATCGCAAACCTCCAAAATTGGGAGCTCTTACCCACCCTGAGCAGGTGTAGTTATAACATCTTTGCGGGCGTCGCACCGGCACGGAACGGCGGATGCTATTGCCGTCGCTGGCGCCTGTAAAAGCCGCGGCGGCCCTTCGCCGCTCAGCTAGACTTGGAGTCTGAGCAACAAGCACGCCGGCGCAAGCCCGCGAAGGAGTCACCCCTGGCCTATAAAGACCTGCGCGAATGGATCAAGCAACTCGACAAAGCCGGCGAGCTGAGGCGCATTCACGAGGCCGTCTCGCCGTACCTGGAGATGGCGGAGATTGCCGACCGCACCGCCAAACTCGGCAAGGGGACGCCGGAGGCCGGAGGGCCGGCCCTGCTGTTCGAGAACGTGACAGGCTTCCCCGGCGCGAAGGTGCTGATGAACCAGTTCGGCTCCGAGCGCCGGATGAAGTTCGCGCTGGGGTTGGATGCGAAGGACTCGCTGGACGCGATCGCGGAGCGGATACGCGACCTGATCCGTCCAGCGATCCCAGTCACCATGATGGACAAGCTAAAGCTGCTGCCGAAGCTCGCCGAAGTCGGCAACTTCTTCCCCAAAGTCATCGCGGCCAAGGACGCCGCGTGCAAGGAAGTTATCCACCGCAGCGTGGAGGACGGCGGGCAGGGAATCGACCTGCTGAAGCTGCCCATCCTGACTACGTGGCCGGGCGACGGCGGCCCGTTTATTACCCTGCCGTGCGTGGTGACGCGCGATCCGAAATCGGGAAAGCGCAATGTGGGCATGTACCGCATGCAGGTCTACGACGGCCAGACCATGGGGATGCACTGGCAGAGGCAGAAGGTCGCGGCGGAGCATTTGCGGGATCGGCTCCGCGAGGCGGCTGAGGGTGAGGATGGAGCGGCGCGCGTCAACATCATGGCCCTCACCGCCGGAGGCACCACCGCCGCTGCCAACACCGCAACCATCCCCGCCACCACCCTCACCAAAGTCCGCGAGGGGCGGATGGAGGTTGCCGTTGCGATTGGGACTGACCCGGCGACGACTTTTTCTGCGATTGTGCCTGCGCCGCCCGAGGTCGAGGAGCACCTCATCGCAGGCTTCCTCCGCGGCCAGCCGGTCGAGCTGGTCAAGTGCGAGACCGTCGACCTCGAAGTCCCCGCGCACGCCGAGTACATTCTGGAGGGTTACGTCAACCTGAGCGAACTGCGCCCCGAGGGGCCTTTCGGCGATCACACAGGCTTCTACACCATGCAGGAGGAGTACCCAGTCTTCCACATCACCTGCATCACCCACCGCAAGGACCCCATCTATGCTGCGACGATTGTGGGCAAGCCGCCGATGGAGGACGCGTGGATGGGCAAGGCAGTGGAGCGCATCTTCCTCCCGCTGATGCAGCTGACGCTGCCTGAGATCGTTGACGTCTGCCTGCCGCCCGAGGCCGTCTTCCACAACCTCATGATCGTCGCGATCCGCAAGTCCTATGCAGGCCATGCGCGCAAGGTGATGAACGGCATCTGGGCGATGGGGCAGGCGATGTTTACCAAATGCATCATCGTTGTCGACGAAGACTGCAACGTGCAGGACCTGGCCGAGGTCACCCTGCGGACGGCGAACAATATCGACCCCGAGCGCGACATCCAATTCACGCTGGGGCCGGTCGATTCGCTCGACCACGCGAGCCGCCTGCCCAACTATGGGAGCAAGATGGGCATCGACGCGACGCGGAAGTGGGCGGCGGAGGGGTTTGCGCGCCCCTGGCCGCAGATGCTGACTATGGACCCCGCGGTCAAATCCAAAATCGACGCCCTCTGGAAGAAACTCGGCATCGAATAGAAATCGGTATGCAAAATACGAATTTTGGTTCATACTCAGAGATATGAAAATGACCGAGCGCGGCCAGATCACCATTCCCAAGGCGATTCGCGAGAAGTGCGGGTTCACCCCCAACATCGAGGTCGAGGTCAAACTAAAGGACGGTGTGGTAGTGGTCGAGCCCAAGTTCGACCTGGAGGACTTCAACGCCGCAGTAGAAAAGTGGCGAGGATCGGGAAGGAAGCGGATAAGACAGATGGGATTCAAGTCTACGGATGAGTTCATCAAGGCGATCCGCGGCCGCTGAACTATGATTACCGCGGTCGATTCGAACATACTGATCGATATCATTGACGGAAGCGAGGAGTTTGCGTCTATGTCGATAGCCGCATTGGGACGCGCCCGTGCCAATGGTGTCGCCGTCATCTGTGATGTCGTTTACACGGAGATATGCACGACCTTCGATAAGCGGGAAGCGTGCGACAACTTTCTGGCAGAATTTCAGATCAAAACCGAACCTCTCGACCCCGCCAGCAGCTTCATCGCCTCCAGAAGCTGGTTGAGTTATCTCAGGAGCGGCGGAAAGCGCCTCCGCATCCTGCCTGACTTCTTGATCGCAGCCCACGCATCGAACCAGGCGGACCTACTGCTCACACGCGATGGCGGCTTCTTCCGAACGCACTTCCCCAAGTTGAAGGCTATTAGCCCAACAGATTTTTCCTAGGCAATCAACAAGATACGAGGACTTCTGTCCCAGACGCGACAGGGATGGGCAGGAACGCCCATGACCTGAAAGTGTCATCGTGCATTGCGGTATCGAGACGATAGACTTTGTATTGGCGAGTCCAGCGAAAGACGTCAACCGCATGATTCAAACCGGGCCCAAGGCGCGCCCGACAGCATGGCAAGACTCGAACCCGCTTCACTCTCTTCGAGCCAACCGGACCTGCATATACTCGCCATTCTTGGCGTGATGCACCGAGTCCTGGTCTTCGTGGTCATTTCGCTTGCGACGATCTCAGTCTGCGGATGGACGATTCATCCCCTGCGCGGGCTGATCCCTCACTTCCCTTTTTGGGGCACGATGAAGGCGAATACTGCCTTCATGGTCCTGCTCTGCGCCGTCAGCATCACCCTTTCAGAGCCGCGGCGAACTAAAATTGCCGTTAAATTTAGCGAAGTGCTGGCCAATATCGCGGGAATCCTCGCCGCGGTCCTGGTCTTCGAGGCAGTCAGTGGCATCACGCTGCCCTTCGTCAATACGTGGTTAGCTGCCGATGCTTACTCGGCCCATCCCGGCAGGGTATCGATAGAAGGCTGCGGGACACTGCTGCTGATGGCTTTTATTCTGCGCAACCTGCGGGTGCGGAAACGTTCTCTGTCGCAACTGGTGGACGGTGTGACCCTGGCCCTCATTTTTTTGATGCTCACCCTTACGTCGCGCTGCGTCTTTGGGCTGATCCGGCTGTTCGGCGAGTCTCCGCAACATCCGCTGTCGCTGCAGACCTACCTCTGTTTCAGCATTCTGACATGGCTGCTGGTGAACCGCCGGGCGGAGTACGGGACCTTTTCAGTCATGATCGGAAGCCAGATCGGAGGAAAGACCGCGCGTTTCGCGGCGCCGTGCGCTCTGCTCCTCCCGTTAGTATTCGAGTTTGCCAAGACACTTCTTGTCCAGTCCCGCCGCCTCTCGGAGGCGTCGGCGTCCGCGGCGGTCACCTCGTCGCTGTCGGTGTTTGCGTTCGTCCTGGTGGTCGCGCTCGGCCATAAGACCAACGCCCTGGAGAATGCGATCCGCGAACTCTCCCTGCGCGACGAACTGACGAAACTGTATAACCGGCGTGGGTTCTATGTCCTCGCGGAACAGGCCCTTCGCCTTGCGCAGCGCGCCGGCGAACCATTCTTTGTGCTGTTCATCGACGTCGACGACCTGAAGAAGACCAACGACGCCCTGGGCCACGAGCTGGGCTCTGAACTGCTCCGTGAGACCGCCGCCCTGATCGAACATACCTTCCGCGAAACCGATGTGATCGGGCGAATTGGCGGGGACGAGTTTGTGGTTGCGGGACGCGTCGACGTGGGGAATGCCGGCAACCCGGTCGCCCGGCTGGAAGAGGCAGTCCGGCGGGAAAACGCCATTCCTGGCCGGCGGTTTCCCATCGGTTTCAGCCTGGGCTTTGCCCTCTCGCAGGCCGGCCGCCCGGAGACCCTTGAACAGCTTCTACAGCGGTCGGACGAAATTATGTACGAGGCCAAGCGAGCCAAGAAACGCCTGGGGGCCGAGGCAGTCGCGGTCCCTGCCTGATCCGCGGCGCCTCTCTTGCATGTTTCCGGACGCGCGCGCCGGGGTCTAGGCCTTCATCGCCCCATACGGCGAGATCAGAATAAATGTAACGCTGTCCTCCGTGCTCCGCCGGTGCGGCGTCCCCCGCGGCAGCACCAGCATGTCGCCTTTGCCCATGAGGATCGACTTGCTGCCCTCGGATGACGGCGCGAGCCACTCGCCGGGCTTGGTGTTGCGCCCGTTCTTCGGCACCCCGCCTACCTCGTACAGCGTCGAGCCATCGACGATCTGGATAATGTGGTCGCGCCCCTCGTGCCACTCAAACTCCGTGGCGCTATGGTGCACCTCGGTCGTCATCACCATCGCGCACGGAAAGCCCGGCTTCTGGTCCACCAGGTTGTTATTGCCCGGCTTCGCTATCAGCGCCTTGGCGTCGTCGTCGAGCGCCTTCGCGGTGAACATCTGGAACGGCAACGCCGCCGAGGCGACATCCGCGCCGGGTACTGCTCCAGTCGCTGCCGGAGCCGCTTGCGCCAGTAGCTCATGGGTCATGGAAGGAAGGGAAAGGCTGACGGCGGCGGCAACAGGGGCCGTCCGCAGGAAGTTACGGCGAGATGTGTTCTTGGCCATGCGAAAGTGAATCACATCCGAGGCTGCTCTGCCAAGAGGTTGTCCGCGACGCTACTCGGCCGCAACCATTGTGATCGCCGTCAGGTTCCGCACCCAGCGCTGCGGCTTCGCGTCCTCGATCGATACAAGTTTCAACTCGCCGTCCGCGTCCAGCGGCTTGCCATTCATCGACGTCGCCACAATTACGTCGCCGCGGTGCTCCGATGGCTCGACCTCGGTGACCGAGTAGAGCACCCAGTATTTGTCGGTCCCCTCCGCCTTCAGGTAGCTGCGCAGCATCTTTCGCTGGGTCGCTTTGGTCGCCGTGAATCCGGCCTTCGCCAAAAGGTCGCCCAGCGGCACGCCGGAGTAACTCTCATCCATCTTGGTGTGTTCGTCGTGGACAGAGACCGTCTTCTGCGGCATCGCCTTTAGGTCGGCCACGGTAAATGTGGTGGTCTTACCGTCGACCGAGAGCGTGAGGCTGGTCGAAGCAGGTGCGGGAGGCTTCGCCATCTCCGTAGCTCCCATCGTGCTGGGCGCAACCTGAGCTCGTGCCGCGCCCAGGCCCGCAAGGGCGGTCGCGATCACCAAGGCGACTTTCAGATAGGAGGAGCATTTCGAGTTCGTTTGCGTCATGCGTTTCAGCGTATCCTGCGCGCGTCGTATACTCAAGCTATGTCCATCGTCAAGAATGCAGCCGCCATCGCCAAGGGAATGAGTGTCACCTTTGGGCAGATGTTCCAGCCGACCGAGGTGGAGAACTACCCCGACGGTCCCGGCCCGCTGCGCGGCGCGAAGCTGCAGGAGCGCTTCCGCGGTAAGCACCAGCTGCAGCGCGATGAGAACGGCCTGGAGAAGTGCGTTGCCTGCTTCCTCTGCGCCGCCGCCTGCCCGTCCAACTGCATCTACATCGAGGCGGCGGAGAACACCGAAGAGACGCGCATCTCGTCCTCCGAGCGCTACGCCAAGGTCTACAACATCGACTACAACCGCTGCATCTTCTGCGGCTATTGTGTGGAGGCCTGCCCGACCGACGCCATCACCCACGGCCACGGCTTCGAACTGGCCAGCCTGAACGCGACCACCCTGGTGATGCGCAAGGAAGACATGCTCGTCCCCATCACCACGATGCCTGATGCGATTACGTCCGAGAAGGACGAGGCGGCGGTCCTCGCGTAGCTTTGTCGAAGCAACGGCGTGGTCACGCGCGCTCTACGCGTCGCAATCTCTCTCGTAGCGTGAAGGCGACTGATCCTGCGATGACAACAATCGCAGCCAGCAGGATCTCGCGCAGAAAGTGCGGCCGCTCAATCAGGATGTAGGTAAAGCCGGCGATTGCGACGAACGGCGGCAGCGGATAGAGCCAGATGCGGAATGGTCTCTTGATCCCGGGTTGTGTTCTTCTCAAGTAGATGACCCCGATCTGCTGCATCAGAAACTGCAGCAGGATGCGCAGCACGACCAGCGCCGCGATAACATCCGCCAGCGAGAAGAAGCAGAAGCAGATGGCGGCCGCGCCCAGCACCAGCAACGACACGTTGGGGAAGCCCTTGCGATGCAGCCTTCCAAACACGCGGAAGTAGTTTCCGTCGCGGGCCGCAGCGTAGGGGATCCGCGAGTAGCCCAGCAGCAGTGAGAAGACGCTGGCGAACGCCGTCACCATCACCAGCACCGCGGCGAGCTTGCCCAGGGTGGGGCCAAGGTGCGGGCCGTAGGCCGTCTGCATAAAGAGCGAGATCACCGCGCGACGTGCCTCCATGTCCTGTTGCCCAACCAAACCCTGCCAGGGCAGCACCGCCAGCACGGAGATGTTCATGGCGAGATACATCGCCGCGACCAGCACAATCGATATCAGGATTGCGCGAGGCACGGTGCGGCCGGCGTTCTTGACCTCGCCGCCCAGTAAGGTGACGTTGTAGTAGCCCCAGTAGTCGTAGGTGGCGATCAGCAACGCCGAGCCGAGGCCGGTAAAGAACGCGGGCGAAGGATGAAATGCGCCGGGCGGAAAGCTGAATGCCTGCGCCAGATGCCCGTGCGTCGCGCCGGTAAAGAGAATCCACGCGATCGTGGCCATCACCGCAGTCCACATCGTGGCCGTGATAACACGGATGCCGGCAAGATTGCGATACAGCAGCGTGACAGCGATCAGCACAGCGGCGATGGCAACCAGCGTCGCAGGGCCGGCCGCGATACCCGCGCTGTACGCGCCTAGATGGAGTGTGTGTGTAGTCGTGTGTTCCGTGAGCGATGGGAAGAGATAGGTCGCGTACTGGCTGAGCCCGATGCAGCCAGAGGCGACCGAGAGTGGCGCGGAGAAGGTGAGCTGAAAGATGAAGAGGAAGGCGAGGAAGCGGCCTGCGTTTCCTCTTCCATCGGGACCGCCATAGATCCTTCGCAGGAACTGATAGGAGCCGCCGGCCTCCGGCATGGACGCGCCCAGTTCGGCCCACACCAGCCCGTCGCACAGGGCCAGAGCCGTGCCCAGCACCCAGCCCAGCATCGCCTGGGGGCCTCCCATC
>Ga0182018_10001861_pt1 | contig 22737 bp, 16 predicted proteins | sample 812P2MmetaG_FD_120490 | JGI IMG/M metagenome (GOLD analysis project Ga0182018, IMG submission 120490) | Permafrost microbial communities from Stordalen Mire, Sweden - 812P2M metaG | ecosystem: Environmental > Terrestrial > Soil > Wetlands > Permafrost | place: Sweden: Stordalen | collected...
CGCGCGCGGCCTATCCGCTGAGCTTCATCGATAACGCCGTGATTCCCAGTGTGGGCGGCCATCCCAGGAACGTCGTCTTTTTGACAGCCGACGCCTTTGGCGTGCTGCCGCCGGTGTCGGAGCTCACGCCGGAACAGGCCATGTACCATTTCCTGAGCGGCTACACGGCCAAGGTCGCGGGGACGGAACGCGGCTTGGGGAAAGAGCCCCAGGCCACATTCAGTTCCTGTTTCGGAGAGCCGTTCCTGCCGCGTCCGGCATCGGTCTACGCGGCCATGCTGGGGGAGAAATTGCGGCGTCACCAGTCACGCTGCTGGCTGGTCAATACCGGCTGGGTGGGCGGAGCCTTCGGCGTGGGTAGCCGCATGAAGCTTCCGTATACTCGCGCCATGCTGAACGCCGTGCTGGCGGGCCAGTTGCAAGATGTTCCCACCGAGCCGCATCCCGTTTTCAAGGTCGCTGTGCCCAAGGAATGCCCCGGAGTGCCGGCCGGTTTTCTGGATGCGCGCGGCATGTGGGCCGATAAGTCCGCATACGACCAGGCGGCCAACAATCTGGCGGCCCGTTTCAACAAGAACTTCGAGAAATTCTCCGGCGTGGGGCTGGAGATCGCGGCGTCCGCGCCCGGGAGATAACAGCATGACCTTTGACACAGAACCGCAGCCGTCAGGAAGCGGTTCCGTTTGTGTCGCAGCCCTGCTCCTGCCGTTACTCGCATTCGCCGCCCACGGGGCGGTCCGCGGCGTCGAGATCGCCGACCGGAGCGTCATTCTGAACGGACAGACATTCGGCAGCGCAGGGGCGTATGAGCGGATTGTGGGCAAGGTACACTTTGGGCTGAATCCGAAGCTGCCGGCTAACCAGCTCGTCCGCGACCTGGCCTTCGCGGCCATCGACCCGGCGGGCGAGGTGGAGTGCACCGCGGACCTCTACATGTTCAAGCCCGTCGATGCCGCCAAAGGGAACGGCACGGTGCTGTTCGAGGTTTCCAACCGCGGCGGCAAAGGCATGTTGAGCCGCTTCGACTTCGCGCGCGGCACGGCGGACGAGTTCGGCGACAAATGGGTGCTGCAACAGGGCTACACGCTGGTGTGGCTGGGCTGGGAGTGGGATATCCCCGCCGCCAACCCCAACAGTCTGCATTTTTCCGCGCCGCACTTCCGCCCGGAGGCGCTGCCGGCCGACGGGCTGGTGCGATCGGAATTCGTGGCCGACCGAACCGTGACTTCGTTTTCGCTCGGCGACCGCAATCAGGATGCCATCCCGGTGGCTCTTGCCGTGGCCTTGTATGCCGGCGATTCGGCCGGTCGCCGCAAGACCATTCCCGCCACGAAATGGAAGCTGTCGGCGGACGGAAAATCGGTAGAGATGCCGGGTGGTTTCGAGCCTGGACAACTCTACGAGTTCGTGTACCAGGGTAAAGACCCGGTGGTGGCCGGGACGGGGCTCGCGGCCGTCCGCGACTGGATTTCGTTCCTCAAGTTCGGCGGCGCGGACACCCCGTTGGGGGATGTGTACAAGGCGGAGAAACGGGCCATCGGCTTCGGGATTTCGCAGAGCGGCCGGTGGCTGCGCGAGTTTGTCTACGACGGGTTCAACGCCGATGAACAGGGGCGCCAGGTGTTCGACGGCGTCTGGGCGGACGTGGCGGGCGCGGGCCGCGGCAGTTTCAATTTCCGCTACGCGCAGCCATCGCGCGACGGGTGGCCGTTCCTGAATATTTTCTACCCGACAGACCTCTTTCCCTTCACCGACGCCATCGAGACCAATCCGCAAGGAGGGCCGCCCGACGGCCTGCTGGCGAGGGCGCGCGCGGCCGGCGTGGTCCCCAAGATGTTCCTTACCAATAATTCGTCGGAGTACTGGGGACGAACCGCCGCGCTGATCCATGTGAGCGCCGATGGTTTGGAGGATCGCTCGCCCGCGCCGGACACGCGCTGCTATTTTCTGGCGGGGGCGCAGCACACGCCCGGCTCTCTGCCGCTGGGAAAACAGGGGACGCGGTACCTGCGAAACCCGGTGGACCATCGGCCGGTGCAGCGGGCGCTGCTGGCGGCCATGCAGTCGTGGGTAAAGGACGGAACCGCACCGCCTGCGTCGGTCTATCCACGGCTCCAGGCCGGCCAGTTGACCCATCTCGACGGACTCAAGTTCCCGGCCGTTCCCGAGGGCGCGGGCGTGGTGGAGACTCCCCCGCATCCGCGCGTGGCGAGGCGGTTGGATTTCGGCCGCGAGTTCGAGTCGTTCGGCATGGCCACAAAGGAACCGCCGGAGGTCAAGGGTTCCTTCCCGCTGCTGGTGCCCCAGGTGGACGCCGATGGAATCGATCTGGGCGGCATCCGGCTGCCGGAACTGGCCGTGCCGCTGGCCACCATCACGGGCTGGAATCTGCGCGCCCCCGAGCGCGGCTCGCCCGACGAATCGGCGGAGTTCTACGGCTCCATTTTCCCTTTCGCCAAGACGAAAGAAGACCGCGAGCGGACCAAAGATCCGCGGCCTTCGGCGGCCGAGCGATATGCCAGCCGCGAGGAGTACATCAAGCGCGTGGCATCCGCGGCCGACGACCTGATCGGCAGGCGTTTCCTGCTGCCGCAAGATCGCGCCTTCGTGGTGGACCGCGCCGGCCGTCTGTGGGACGAATTAGGGAAGTAGCGGTCCGGCGACCCTGCCGCTTGCAAATGCGCGGTTATAATGCATTGCCGCGCAGTTTCCGGCGGTGGTCCTGACGGGACCGCGGCAGCCGGGCAAGACGACATTGCCGCGGCACATGTTTGGCGAAACATCCGGCTATGTCTCGCTTGAGCCGCCCGGCGTGCGCGCGGCGGCGGCCGCCGGTCGAGCCGTTCGGCATGGCCACCAAAGAATCGCCGGACATCCAGGGTTTCTTCCCGTTGCTGGCGCCGCGGGTGGCGGGCGATGGAGTTCCCGCTAATGGCTAACCGCGGACGATTGTACGTTCCAGTTGTCTGAGCCGGCCAGGTAGCGTTTGGTTTCGTAGCGGGCGGCTTCCTCGGCGGTCAGGCGCCTGGTGTGCGGATCGCGCTCGGCCGGGTGCGCTCCGGGACCCGACGAGTTGAATTCCGCATAGTAGACCGTCTCGAGGTACTTGGTTTCTCCGGGATGCCACTCGCGCCAGCCGGCAGGTTCGATGTGAGCGCCCATTTCGGTATTCAGGAAGATCGCCGTTGCGTAAGGACGCCACGGACGTCCCAACCAGACATGCGCTACGCCGGGCTCGGCGGTCAGCTTGCAATGGTCGAATACGAAACCGCTGTCCTGCTCCGCGGTGTTCTTGCCCTGCGCGGTGACGTATCCGCCGGCGGCGTGCGTGGTGTTGTGGATCTCGCAGTTCTCGAAGACCGATTTGCCGTCGCCGAAGATGAAGTCCACATTTCCTTCGATGTAGCAGTTCGCGAAATACTGCCGGCCTTTGGACACGTATACGGTGTCCTGGTTGCCCAGGAAGCGCATGTTGCGGAAGATAGCGCGGTCCCCGGCAACGGAAACCGCCAGCGCCTGCGAGCCCTGGGAGACCTGCTCGTGCGTCGTATTGAAATCGTTGGCGAACGTCAGATTTTCGGCGGTGAAGTTGGCGGCGCGGATGTCGACGGTCGCGGAGTTGAAGGTGCCCCCGGAAGTGCCGGCGCTCTTGTCGAACACGATCACAGTCTTCTTCGGATCGTCATAGGGACTGCGCAGGGTGATGTTCGGCTTGGCGATCTTGAGGACCTCGCGGTAAGTGCCGGGGGCAATGGAGATCACCGCGCCTTCGGACGGCGCGACGTCGATGGCGTGCTGAATGGAGTAGAAGTCGCCGGTACCGGACGCGGCGACGTACAGCGTTTTGTCCTCAGGTTGCACGGTGACGGCGGCTTCTGGCGCGTTGGTCGCGGGGAATGCGGGGAAGCGGCTGGAGCAGCTCAGGGGAGCGGCTGGAGCGCTGCCGCCGTTCAGCGTGACGCCATTGCCGGCGAGTTCCAGATTGCCCCGATGGCCCATACGAATATCGGCATTCTCGGTGTGGAGTTCGGCGGCGCGCATCCCATCGATATTGACATTGTCTAGCGTCACACCGAGTTTGTGTTCGGCATCCAGACCCACCAGAGTTACCCAGCCGGGGGTGACGCTGTGGACGTCTTTCAGCACAATGTCGCGATAGATGGGAAGGCGCGTTCCGGAGGACGTGGTGTACCAGGGGGTGACGACGATGGGGTTCGTCACGTTGCGGATGCAGACGTTGTCATAAGACACGTTCCGCACCAGGCCGCCGCGGCTGCGGTCGCTCTTGATGCGGATGCCGTTGTCGGCGCCGTCGATGGAGAGGTCGGAAACCAGGATGTCGCTGACTCCGCCGTTGGTGCCGCTGCCGATCGACATGCCATGGCCCGAATAGAAATGGTTGTGGACGATGGTCATGTGGGCCGCGGGTCCCGCGCCGCCGCTCTTGATGGCGACATTGTCGTCGCCGGTGTCGATGTCGCAATACGCGATAGTGATGTTGGTGGAAGAGGAGGGATCGATGCCGTCGGTATTGCGCGCGGTTTTAGGGGTCTGAATCTTTACGCCCCAGGCCGTGAATCCGTTGGTCTGGGCGACGGAGACGTGAAAGTTGAAGGAATTCCGCAAGGTGATGCGGTAGAGCGTGAAATCGTCGGACTGCACCACCGTAAGGATGCGCGGCACGGTGTAGCTGGTGTCGAGGACCTTGGCGCGTTTGGAGATGTCCCACCAGGTGACGTTCTGGCCCAGGAGTTTGGCGCCGCCGCGGCCGTCGATAGCGCCATCCCCCATGATGCCGCTTCCCGGCGCGTGGTTGGCGCTGATGAGAGTCTTGCAACCAGGTCCGTGGGAAGGCGCCACGCCGCAGGCGCCGGCTGCTATGTCATAATCCCGGGGGTTGCGCGAGGCGAAAATGGCGGCGCCCGAATCTACAATGAGCGTCACGCCCGCTCGCAGCTCGATGGGTCCCATGAGGAATACGTTTTTTCGGCCGGAGGGACGAAGCGCCACAGCTTTGCCCTTCTCGCACTTGTCGATGGCGGCCTGAATACGCGTTGTATCGGTGGCCGTTTCGCTGGCGTCCGGCAGCACGCCCTTATCGGCGGCAAGATCGGCCGTGAGCACGGTGCAGGTGGGCGGAAAATGCGGTTCGGCGACATTGCGCGTATCCTGGGCGTGCAGGCAGGTGAGGCAAATCAGGGCCGCGACGGCAGCGACGGGGCTGGCAAGTTTCGAGGACATATTCCGTAAGCTTTCGTGGAGCCAATTATATGGCGCTTACCGGGGCGGCACAAGCGGCTCCCCAGCGGCTCCACAAAGAGCGGCTCCACAAAGATCCCGGAGCCTACTCGTCGCGCAACGCCACGATCGGATCTACCCGGGCGCTGCGGATGGCCGGGACCAGAGCCGCCGCTCCGGCGGCCAATGCCAGCGCCGACGCGGCGCATACATAGGTGGGCCAATCGGTGCTCTGCAACTGGAAGAGCAGCGATTCCAGAAACCGTGTCAACACCAGTGCGCCCACAAGTCCCACTGCCAGGCCGGCCAGAATCAGCTTCCCGGCTTGCCGCATCACCATTCCGGCGATCCCTCTCGGATTGGCGCCCAGAGCGATGCGGATTCCCAGTTCACCGGTCCGCTGCGCCACCGAATAGGACAACACTCCGTAAATCCCGATCACCGCCAGTGCGGCCGCCACCGCCGCGAAAAGCGCCAGCAGCAGCATTTGGAATCTCCGCTGCGCCACCGACGTGTCGACGATCTCGCCCATGGAATGCACATTCGTGATGGGCTGGTCCTTATCGATGCCCAGGACTTCCTGCCGGATGGCGTTGGCCAGTTGCAGCGGGTTGCCCGAAGTGCGCACCGCGAAATCGGCGATATGCACCGGGTAGAGCTTGGTCTGCGCCGCGGAAAGGTAGACTTCCGGCAGCACTAGCGCCGTTTTTCCTCCACGGCGGATATCGCTCACCACGCCAACAATCTCAACGCGGGCATCGTCCCTATACAGAAAGGCGTGGCCCATCGGGTCGTGGCCGTTTAGAAGGATCCGGCCGAAGGCCTGGTTCACCACCGCGACCGGCGGCTGGCCTTCGCGGTCGTGAGCCGTGAGAACGCGGCCGCCCACCAGCGCGATTCCGAAAGTCTCGAAATACCCGGGGCCGATGGCCTGGAAATCCGCCTTCAGCTCGTCGGGATTGCCGTCGAGTTGAAAGCCGCTCCGCCAGCTTCCGCGCATGGGCATGCGATTGGCGTATGCCACCGATTGGACGCCTGCCAGCGCCCGTACGCGCGATTCCAGCGTTTCGAAGAACCGCAGCCGCAGGCCGGCAGCCGGGTAGCGCAACTCCGGAAGGTTGATGTTCATTGCCAGGATGTGGTCGGGCTGGAACCCGAGATCCACTTTCATCACCACGGCAAAGCTGCGCAGCAGCAACCCGGCGCCCACCAGCAGCACCAGCGACAGGCCCACTTCCACGATGGTGAGCGATGCGCGCCAGCGCAACTGAGTTTTGTTGCCCGAGCTCCGCGCGGCGGTCTTCAGAGCCTCCACCGGTTTGGTCTGCGACGCCTGCCAAGCCGGCGCGATGCCGAAAATCACTCCCGTGACGATGGCGATGGACGCGGCGAAAGCGAACACCGTCCAATCCATGGTGGTGCTCTCCAGACGGGGAATGCCCGCCGGCGCCAGCGCGATGAGGGCGCGCGTCAGCAGCGTGCCCAGCAACATTCCGGCCGCGCAGCCCGCCGCGGCCAGAAGCAGGCTCTCCGCCAGGAACAGCCGCACCAGGCGCATCCGGCTGGCCCCCATCGCCAGTCGCACGCTCGATTCGCGGCGGCGTCCCGTGGCGCGCACCAGCAACAGGTTCGCCACATTCACGCAAGTGATGAGCACCAGCAGTCCCGAAGCGCCCAGCAGCGCCCAGAGAGCCGTTCCCGCGCCTTTCACCACGTCGTCGCGCAACGGCCCGATCACCGGGTACATTTCTTTGTTCGTGCCGGGGTATTGCCGCGCCAATCGCGCCTGGACCACCTTCAGATCGGCCTGAGCCCTACGAATCGCAACGCCCGGCTTCAACCTGGCCACCACGCCGGCGTCGTGATCTCCGCGGGACTGGAGCTGTTCCTTGGAATAGGCGGCCGGCACATAGAACTCGCTGGCCGCGCCTTCCGCCAGTTCCGATGGCGACTGAAAGCCGCGCGGCAGCACACCGGCGATGCGGCGCGGCCGGCCGTCGAGCATCACCGAACGATCCAGCACCTGGGTGTCGCCGCCCAAGCGCCCTTGCCAGAAATCGTAGGAGATCATCACCACCGGAGCGGCATCCGGACTGTCGTCTTCCGTTCGAAAATCGCGGCCGCGGACAGGCGTGACGCCCAGCACCGAAAAGAAATTCGCGGACACGGCTTCACCCGCCACCCGCTCCGGCACGCCGGCTCCCGTGAGGTTCATATTCGCCATATCGAAGCTCGCCATTTGGGCGATCGGCTGGCTCCCGGAATAATCCGCGATATTCGCAACCGAGACCGTGGTGCGAGCCAGCGCGCCGGCGCCGCCCGATTTGTTCAGCGTGTCGCCGTGGCTGTTGAAGTTGTCGTGCCCCTTGGGATGCTCCTCCCACAACGAAACCAGTTGGCCCGGCCGCGCGTAGGGCAGTTGGCGCAGCATCACCGCGTTCACCACGCTATAAACCGCCGTATTCATGCCCAGGCCGACCGCCAGCGTGAGTACCGCAACCACCGTGAAGCCCGGCGTCTTGCGCAGCGAGCGCGCCCCCATTCGAAAGTCCTGAACGATTCGTTCCCACACAGCCCACCCCCAGATTTCCGAACTCTTGTCCGCGTAGGTTCCGCGATTGCCGAACTGGCGGCGCGCGGCGAACTCGGCATCGTCCCCCAGCCCTCGCTCGCGCAGTTTGCGCGCGCGGAGTTCGATGTGCAGATGCATTTCCTCGCGAAGATCCCGCGCCGCCTCGCCGCGCCGGAAAAGGTACCGGATTCGCCCGAGGAATTCACGGCCCCTCATACCGGGTCCAGAATCCTCGCGATGGCTTGCGACACCCGTCCATAGCGCTCGATTTCGCTCTGCAGTTGCTTCCGCCCTTCGGCGGTCAGGGTATAATAGCGCGCGCGGCGGTTCTCATCCGTCTTGCCCCACTCCCCGCGCAGCCAGGCTTTCAGCAGCATGCGTTGCAGGGCGGGATAGAGCGATCCTTCTTCCACCTGGAGCACGTCTTCGGTGGCCGTCTGAATGGAATCGGCAATCTCGAACCCGTGCATCTTGGCATGGCGGGCGAGAGTCTTCAGGATGAGCAGATCGAGCGTGCCAGATGGGATCTCATCGCGTTGGCTGCGAGACACATAGATATTCTATGTCAGATTCGGCCTAGGCGCAAGGGATCGCGCAAGCCCTGCCCCATCGTTCCAGAACGGCTGCCAGTTCCCACGAGCTTACTCCTCTCACACCTGAAACTGGATCCCCTGCGCCAGCGGCAATTGCGTCGACCAATTGATGGTATTGGTCTGCCGGCGCATGTAGGCTTTCCACGCGTCGCTGCCCGATTCGCGTCCGCCGCCGGTGTCCTTTTCGCCACCGAAGGCGCCGCCGATTTCCGCGCCGCTGGTCCCGATGTTGATATTGGCGATTCCGCAATCGCTGCCGCGATGGCTCAGGAACGTCTCCGCGGAGATCAGGCTGGTGGTGAACATCGCCGACGATAAGCCTTGCGGCACGTCGTTGTGCCAGTGAATGGCCTCGTCCACATGGTCGAATTCCAGCAGGTAAAGGATGGGCGCGAAGATCTCCTCCTTCAGAATCGGCATGTCCGGACGCGCCCGCACCAGCGTCGGCTCCACGTAGCAGCCGGTGATCTTTCCGCCGCCCGACAGGATCTCGCCGCCTTGTTCCCGAATGCGCTCCAGCCCTTCCATCATGTCGTCCACCGCGCGCCGGTTCACCAGGGGGCCCATCAGGGTCTCGGGCTCCAGGGGATCGCCGATCCGCACCTGCTTGTAGGCGTCGACTAGCGCTTCCGCGATCCGCGGCGCAATGCCGCGCTCCAGAAACACGCGGCGCGTCGTGGTGCAGCGCTGTCCCGCGGTGCCCACCGCGCCGAACAGAATCGCGCGCAACGCCAGATCGGGATTGGCGTCGTTCATCACCAGGATGCCGTTGTTGCCGCCCAGTTCCAGGATGGACCTGCCCAGGCGCGCGGCCACCACCTGAGACACGTGCCGCCCCACTTCCGTCGATCCCGTGAAGCTGACCAGCGGAATGCGCGCGTCGTGAATCAGCGTCTCTCCGATCGGCCGGCTAGGACCGATCACCAGATTGAAGATTCCCTTCAGACCGTGCCGTTCCGTCACCCGGTTGCAGATCTTTTGCACCGCGATGGCCGTCAGCGGCGTCTCCGACGACGGACGCCACAAGACGCAATCGCCGCACACCGCCGCGATCATGGCGTTCCAACTCCACACGGCCGCGGGGAAATTGAAGGCGCTGATGACCCCCACAATTCCCAACGGATGCCACTGCTCGTACATGCGGTGTCCCGGACGTTCGCTGGCCATGGTCAGGCCGTACAACTGGCGCGAGAGGCCGACCGCGAAATCCGCGATGTCGATCATCTCCTGCACTTCACCCTGGCCTTCCGCCAGGATTTTGCCCATTTCGAGCGTGATGAGCGCACCCAGATCGGCCTTATGTTCGCGCAGCTCGTTGCCGATTTCGCGGACGATCTCGCCGCGCTTCGGCGCAGGGACCATGCGCCAGTCGCGGAATGCGTCCCGGGCGCGCTCCACGACGCATTGGTAATCCGCCGGGGAGGCCAGTTGTACCTTTGCCAAGACTTCGCCGGTGGCCGGATTGAGGGACTCCAAGTCACCGCCCGACGGACTGGCGATCCAGTCGCCATAACAGGCACCCGAGTTTACCGGCTCGACATGGAGCCCTTCGAGAATTTCGGTGGTGGATCGGTTCGCGGTCTGCACGCCTTCATTCTAATCCGGTTCGCTATAATAGCCATTCTGGTTAGATATGCTCTATTCCTGATGCCGGCATGGCTGGCCGCGCAGCCGGCCTTCGAGGCCGCGGTGGTTAAGCCGGCGGACCCCGCGGCCAACGGCTTCATGACTCGCTGGACGCAGAGCCAGGTGGAATTGCGCAATTGCTCCCTGAGGCAGTGCATCGAAACGGCGTACGATCTGCGGGACTATGCGCTATCCGGGCCGGCATGGCTCGATTCGGTGCATTTCGACATTGTGGCCAAACTTCCCTCGGGAAGTTCGCAGGGGCAGTTCCACCCCATGCTGCAGACGCTGCTGGCGGAACGCTTCGGGCTCAAGGTCCACCCCGAGTCCCGCGAAGTTCCCGGCTACGTCGTGACGGTCGCCAAGGGCGGCCCCAAGTTCCTCCGATCGGGGCTGGAAACCACGCCCTCCACCAGTTCCGGTCCGTCCATGGTGCGCTGCCGGGCGGCCACCATGGCAATCTTTGTGGACCAACTGTCGCGCAATCTGGGACGGCCGGTTGCCGATGAGACGTCGCTTGACGGCACATTCGACTTCGATTTGCACTGGACGCCCGACGACGCCCCGGTGCCCGGACCTTCTCTCTTCGCCGCGGTCCAGGAACAGCTCGGCCTCAAGCTGCAAGCGCAGAAGGCGCCGGTGACGATTGTGGTAGTCGACGGCATCAACCGGGTCCCCACCGGTAATTGATCCGCTTTATGTGCCACCCGCGGGCTCCCGACACGGGACCGCGACCCGTTCGGGAGCGGCCCGAGCGCGCGACGGTTTGCCGCGCGGGAACGCCGGGAAACCTGTGTAGAGTTTCGCCACGTTCGGGCCGCTCCCCGATGGCCGCGGTTCCGTGCCGGGAGCCCGCGGCTCCGGTGCAACGACATCCATTTCGTCTCGCCGGCTGCCGCGTTCATGGTACCGTTGACAGTGACAGCCTAATGAGGCCGGAACTCGTTGTTGCCGCCATCCTGATCGCCGCCAGGTTTTCGGCCGCTGCCCCGCAGGGAAAACCGGGCGACGATCACCCCGTGATCGAGCAATATCTGAATCATCCCGGCTTTACCTGGCAGTGCCAGCGAAGCGGTCACTTCGAGTTCTGCTACGATCCCAAGCTCAAGTCGGACCCTAATCTGCGGACCGTGCGGAAAGGCGCCGAAGCGGCGCGCGCCCACATTCTTCGGCTGGCGTCCGCATCGAGCTACAAGCCCCTTATCCACGTGTTCTTCCTGGAATCGCGGGCGCGCATGAAGGAACTGGTCGGGTTCGACGGCGAAGGCCGCGCGCGTCCCACCCAGCACGTCATTTTCTTCGTTCTCACCCCGGTGCGGCCCGATCTCACCCACGAGCTTTGCCACGAGATCATGTCCAATCTGTGGGGCGCCGCGGAGCCTTGGATCGAGGAAGGGCTGGCCACATACGCCGCCGAAGGCGGATTTCACCGCGAGAGCCAGGATTGGCTGGCGTCGGGCCGAATGCTCCCGCTCGACAAGCTGGTGAATCCCGATTGGGTTCCGTCGCAGTACTCTTCCGAAATCACTTACGGAGAGTTGGCGAGCTTTGTCGAATACCTGAAGAATACGTACGGTTTCGAGAGTATCCGCCAGATCTGGCGTTACGGCAGCCAAGGCATACCCGGCGTTTTCGGGAACTCCCTGGCCGAACTGGAATCCGGCTGGCACACGGCCCTCAAGGCCCAGTAAGCCGCGGCGGCCTATTGCACCGGCAGAGGTTCCGTCACCGTGGGGCACAGGATAATGGTGTCCGTGCGCATCTTGTCCCACAGCCGCATCGCAAACCCCTGAGATTCGAAGTACGCTCGGATTCTGGCCGTGTCCCAGTGCAGCACGTCCTCCAGGATCGGAACCAGCACGCTCAGGGCGTCGTCGCTGAGGACGGTCCGCGTGGCGATGGGCGTCAGATAGCGGTTTTCCGATACTGCGATGGTGAGCCCGTCGAGCCGATTCACGTGCAACATCACGTGGATATCCGAACTGCCGTCGCCGACGTAGATCAATCGATCGTGCCCGATGGGCGCTTTGGCCCGCAATTCCTCGACGACCGCCACCTTTCCGTAGCCCGCCGACAACTGCGCCAGCGATTGAATCTCTCCGGTTGCTTCGTCGTAACGGAATCGAGTGCCGAAGATGTGATCGGCGTCCACGATGCCTTCGAGCGCCGATTGGATGACTTCCTGCGGCGCCGCCGAGACCACGTAAAACGAGAACCGGTGTCCGTCCACGTTCGCCAGCAGTTTCGATAGCAGGGCAATGTTGGCCTTCAGGCGGACTCGCTTGCCGACCTCGACCAGATGTTCCCTGCGGACGCGGCGAAACTCGGGATCGTGCAGCAGGAGGTAGGAGAGCTCGCCGCCCTGCTGTACCAGGTGAATGTCCGAAAGCCCGGCTACCCGCTCTGCGAATCCCGAGATTCCCAGAAGATCGCTCAGTACATGCCCCGAATCGTTGAAACTGAGTGTCTGGTCGAAGTCGCTGAATAAAAGGTATCGTTTGGAAAAGGAATCTTTGCTCATATAACCGTCGCCTTCGCTTTCGCTTTCTTATTTTGATTTTGGATTGCTTCCCGGCGAATTTGATTACTACGAGGTATTTACTGAAGTAACACCAGTATAGCATGTATGTCTGCTGACACCACGCTGTCAGGATCCGGTCCGTAGACTGCTGGTATGACACCTAAAGAACAACAACGGGCCAACCGCGTGGTTTGGTTCGAAATCCCGGTCGCCGGCACGGAGGGGAACACCGTCGGACTGCACGCGATAAGCTGACAGAGTGCGGCGCGCGGACCGGCTGTTTCAGATTGTCCAATACCTGCGAGGGCGGCGACTGACTACCGCCCGGCAGCTTGCCCAGTGGCTGCAGGTGTCCGAACGCACGGTGTACCGCGATGTCCGCGACCTCTCGCTCTCCGGCGTTCCCGTGGAGGGCGAGGCTGGCGTGGGATACCGTCTAAGCCACGGTTTCGATTTGCCTCCCATCATGTTCAGCCTGGACGAAGTGGAAGCGCTGGTGGCCGGAGCCCGCATGGTGGAAGCCTGGGGCGGGCCGGCGCTCGCGGGACACGCGCGGACCGCCATCTCCAAAATCGCGCTGGCCTTGCCCAAGGCGCGGCGCGAGGAGATTGAGCGCACCCGCCTGTTCGCCCTGAACTTCCACGTCCCCCCATCCGCGGCCGCCAATCTGGAAACCGTGCGCCAGGCGATTCTGCAGCGGCGCAAGTTGCGCGTGAGCTATCGGGATTCGGCGGAGCGGGCGTCGGAGCGGACGCTCGGTCCGCTGGCGGTCTACTTCTGGGGCGCCAGTTGGACGCTGGCGGCCTGGTGCGAATCGCGCCGGGATTTCCGCAATTTCCGCCTGGACCGGATGGACCAAATCGAGGTGCTGGCGGAGACCTTTGAAGAGTCGCCGGGAAAGACGCTGGAGGATTTCGTGAAGAACATGCAGAGCCGGAGGGAGTAGCGCTGAGCCCCGATGGTCGAATCGATGCGACAGTCTATGACTTAAGCCCCCACAATCGCGTCGAGCGTGGCTTGCGCGATAGGGTGGTACGTGGAACGCGCACCGGCGTAGATCCTGCGGGCGCGCGCCTGGCCGTCGGGAGTCTTCATGAGTTCGGTATAGATAGGCTTGAGGAACTTTCTGCGGCCCACCGACGCCAGGAATTCTTCCACTTTCGGATACGCCGGCGCATAATCCGCCTGTACGGCCATCAGCAGCCACTGGTGCAGGATTTCGGAGTTGCCCGAATCGGTGAAGTGGAACTCGCGATCGAGGCGCGGAATGTCGGGCGGATCCTGCGATCGCAGAAAATGCAGCCACTCCTGCGTGGACCAGGCGGCCGTATCGGCGGGCCAACCGGCTTCGATGCGCGCGAAGGCGTCGGAGTGCGGTTCGGCGGCGCCGGGCGGGATGCCGGGCCGGAAGATCCACTCGTCAACGGGGACGTCTGTCGGAAGCTCGCGGCGCAGGTAGCGCAGGAAATCGGCAGTGGTGATGCTGCGAAAAGCGAAATGGTCGAAGTAGGCGCGTAGAAAGGCGTCGAACCGTTCGCGTCCCACGGCCTGTTCGAGGGTGCGTAAAAACAGGGCGCCCTTTTCGTATGGCGCCACGGTGCAGCCGTCGTCGGGATCGCGGCCAGTGAGATCGAGGTGCAGGATGCGGTCGGCTTCGGGCAGACCGGCCATCTCGCGGTCCAACTCGCGGCGGCCGAGCACGGCTTCCATCTGCGCGCGGGCGGGCCCATAAAGCGCTTCGAGGACGCGGCGTTCCACGTAGACGGTGAAGCCTTCATTGAGCCAGAAATCGCTCCAGGCTGCGTTGGTCACCAGGTTGCCGGACCAGGAATGGGCCAGCTCATGCGCCACCAGCGACACCAGGCTCTTATCGCCGGCGAGGATGGTGGGCGTGGTGAAGGTGAGGCACGGATTCTCCATACCGCCGAAGGGGAAGCTGGGCGGCAGCACCAGCAGGTCATAGCGGCCCCAGCGGTATGGTCCGTACATCCGCTCGACGGCGGTAATCATGGCTTCGGTATCGGCAAATTCATACGCCGCGGCGTCGAGCAGCGCGGGCTCCGCATAGACGCCGGAGCGCGGGCCGAGATCGCGGAAGGCCAGGTCGCCCGCGGCGAGCGAGATCAAGTACGACGGAATCGGGTGAACCATGCAAAAGCGGCCGCCCGACAGAGCGGCGCCCATGACGGCGCGAAGCCCGTCGGGGACGCGGATGGCCGCCTCGAAAGTGATGCGGACGCCGGGGGTGTCCTGCAGAGGAATCCAACTGCGCGCGTGGATGGCTTGCGATTGCGTGTAGAGGAACGGCTGCCGCTTGCCGGCGGTCTGCGGCGGATGGAGCCACTGCAATCCGGACGCGTGGGGCGTGGTGGCGTAGTGAATGCGGACCCAAGTGGCGCCGGGGAGCAGGCGGATTCGCAGCGGGGCTCCCAGCACCCGGTCGGCGGCGCCGAGTTCGAAGCCCGCGGCGTTGTCGACGGAATAGATCTCAAGGTCGCGGGTGTCGAGAAGGAGTTCCTCGCCCGTAATCCGGTCGAAGTGCAGGGTCGCCGAACCCTCCAGGACACGGCGGTCGAAACGCACGTCGAGATCCAATTCGAGATGGCGGACGCGGACGCGATCGGGCTGAGACCGGGAGTGGATATCCATTCTATGAGGCTAATGTGCGGCGCCGGACATGGGGCGCTTAGTGCAATATATACGGCGTGGCGGGTGTTGGCACGGGGTCCGGCACTTTGGGCCCGTCGATCTCGGCCGCGCCTTTCAGGCCCGTACCGGTGACGTTGTGGATGCCGATCATTGGTCCGGTATACCCCGTTACCGTGACGTTGCGAACCACGGCATTCTTCACGTTCGCCAGCGAAATCCCCTTCTTGCAGGTGCCGCTCACGTTCACCAGCGAGAAACCGTCCAGCGGCTTATTCGGGTGAATGCCGGTTCCGTCCACCAGCACCGGGCAATCCGTGACGCGCACGTTGGAGAAACGGAAGTTCTTGACGGTGGGAATGCCTATGTCGCCTGCGACCGGGTCCTGGTCCTGAATTCCGCTGTTGAGGATGTTGAAGCGCAGGAAACCGCCGGCGGCGCCGGAGACATCCAAGTCGTCGGCCACGATATCCTCGATGAACGCGCCGCGGCCCGGGCGGCTCTTGATATAGATGGCATAGGTGCGGGCCTTAATGAACTTGCAGTGCTCGATGCGCACGTTGCGGATACCGCCGGAAGTCTCGCTGCCGATGCCGATACAGGCGAAGATCGAGTCGGCCATCGTGCATTTGGTGATCAGCACGTCCTCGCTGGTCTTGAGCAGGGCGAACGCCTCGCTGCCGCGGCCGCTCTTAATAGAGATGCAATCGTCGCCGGTGGCGATGTCGCAGCCTTCAATGCGCACGTGCTTGCAGGAATCGATATCGATGCCGTCGCCGTTGCCGCTGGTACTGCGAATGGTCAGGTTCTTGTACAGCAGGTTCTCGCAATTGGTCGCGTGCAGGCACCACATGGTGCCCAATTGCTCGGTGGAGAAATCTTCGAAACGTATATCGCTGCCGCCGATCGGCTCGACCAGCGACGGATGCCGCAGCGGATTCTGCGAATTCGGCCGGCCGCCGACCGCGCGGTTGCCCGTGATCTTGCCGGGTCCGACGATGCCGGTGTGGCTGGCGTCGAGAGCGTAGATGAGCCCGAGATGTCCCTGAATCCACTTGCCTTCCCAGCGGACCTGGGCGACGGGATAATCGGCAAGGTCCGGCGTCCCCAGGATGTTGGCGTCCTTTTCCAGGCGCAGAATCGTATTGGAGCGAAGGGCGATGGCGCCGGTGAAATAGTTGCCCGCGGGAACCAGCACATCGCCGCCGCCCAGCACCCAGCAGCGGTCCAGGACCTGCTGCAGCGCGGCGGTGTCCTTGGTTTCGCCGTCGCCTTTGGCGCCGAAGTCGCGGACGTTGAGAATGAGTTTGGCATTCGCACGCGCCGGCGCGGGCGCCTGCTGGGCATTCAGATCGGCTAGCGACGAGGCTAGCGGCGCCGCAAGCATACCGGTTCCGGCACGTTTCAAAAAGCTTCGGCGGGCAATCGTTGGAGTAGGCATGGTGTCCATAATAGGGTATCGTACCCGACGATGCGAAGCTCCCATTCCGGGTTAGAATCAGTTCCGGTCCATATGGGAGGCGCGAGCGCAACCAGAGACGCCGGCCGGTCCCGTTCCCGCCTGGCCAACCGCGACCTGGAAACTTTCGCTGATTCAGCCAGTCGCGAGCGGGTGCCATCCTGCTGGGGGCCATCGAATGGACACACTGATTCAGGAAATCCTCGCGTACACTCGGAGAGTGAAAGCGGCGGACTGATGGATGAAGTGGCGCGCGGAATCGGGACGTACGCCAGGCTTCTCCGGACCGCTTGACGACCTACTGGCCCAAGATGTTGAAGGTGGTGGTCCCCTCCACGCGAATCTTGGCGTATGCATCGGCCCAGATCTTGTGGTACGGAGCCGTGTCGTAGGCCTTCAACACGCTGGCGTCCTTCATCTCCATGCACATGCCATATTCGCGGGTATTACGCTTGATGGGCACGGTCACCGATTCCCCGGCCAAGTACTTCTTCGAGGCGGCTTCATCGAGGTTGCCCAGCCCTACCTGGGACAGCGGCGACACCAGCTTGCCGTACCAGACCTCGGTAAGTCCCTTGATCTTCTTAGGCAGCAGATCGGAGGCTTTGTAAAACGCATCCCAATCGGCCGGGGTGGCCTCTTTGACCGGCGTCCAGGCAAAGCAGTGCATCACGGCCTTGTCCCCGGCGGCGGCCGGCAGGTAAGACATCAGGATCGCGGCGCTCGAAAGTAACAGTATCTTCATCCTTCGGATTTTACCGCAGGCCTTGCATGTTATGATGCGGCTACGAGGGTTCCATTGAATAAATTCACGTTTTGCGCGGCGGCGGCGCTTTGCCTGCCGGTGCTCGCCGCCGCCGCGCCTACGTATAACAAGGACATCGCGCCCATCCTCTACAGCCAGTGCGCCCTGTGCCACCGGCCGGGCGAGGTGGCGCCGTTCTCGCTGCTCACCTATCGGGACGCCGCCAAACGCGCCGCGCTGATCGCCGCCGTCACCACCAAAGGCTTCATGCCGCCCTGGAAGCCGGAAGCCGGGTTTGGCAGTTTCCAGCATGAGCGCCGCCTCACCTCCGAACAGATCTCCCTGCTGGACGAATGGGCCAAAGCCGGCGCGCCCGAAGGCAACGCCGCGGACAAGCCGCCGGCCCCCACTTTCGCCGAAGGCTGGCAGGCGGGCGAGCCCACTCTCGTCCTCAAAGCCGGCAACGGATTCACCGTCCCCGCCGACGGCCCCGACAAGTTCCAGTGCTTCGTATTGCCCCTCAACCTGGAACAGGATTCCTACATTCAGACCGCTGAGTTCCGCCCCGGCAACCGCCGCGTGGTGCACCACGGCGTCATTTATGTCGACGAAACCGGCTCCGCGCGCAGGCTCGCAGCCAATTCTCCCGACGGCAGCTACCCTTGTTTCGGCGGTCCGCGCGTGCCCGCCACCGGACTGCTGGGCGGATGGGCCCCCGGCGCCATCACCCAGGCCGGCGACCCCCAACTTTCCATCCCCGTCAAGAAGGGTACCGAACTCGTCCTGCAGATCCATTACCATCCCTCGGGCAAGACCGAGACCGACGTCTCCTCGGTCGGCGTGACCTATTCCGGCCCGCCCGCCCACGGCCGGACGTCGCTCATCATGGTCGACACCAATCTCGATATTCCCCCCGGCGATTCCCACTACGTGGTGAAATCGTCTCTCACCATGCCGCGCGACGTCGACTTAGCCGCCATCTTTCCGCACGCTCACTGGCTCTGCAAGGACATGAAATTGGAGGCGCACCTGCCCAATGGCGAGACCGCGCACCTGATGTGGATCAAAGACTGGGACTTCAACTGGCAAGGCTCCTATCGGTATGACAAGCCCGTCCACCTGCCCAAGGGCACGCGCGTGGATTTAGAATACACCTACGATAATTCGGATAAAAACCTCCGCAACCCGTCGAGTCCGCCCGCGCGCGTGCAATTCGGCGAACAGACCACCGACGAAATGGCGGTGGCGTTCTTCACCGTGGTCTTGCCGGCGCCCGCCGATGTCGCTCCCTTCCAGCGCGACATGCGCCTGGCGATCGTCGACGACATGCTGGCCTCGGGCGACATGACCGCGCTCCGCCGCATCCCCGGCATGGGTGGCCGCGCTCAGCAGCTGATGCAAATGTTCGACAAGAACGGCGACGGCAAACTCGACGCGACCGAGCGCGCCGCGTTGATGGAGTTTCTGCGCGGCATGATGAAATAGGAAGTTCACAGTTCACAGTTCGCAGTCGACCGTTACGCACCGTCGCGCGGCTTACCTGTCTACTGTGAACTGCTCTTCACTCCTTGGCCGGCCCGCCGCCTACCGCACGTCGAACCAGACCGGCATGATGCTCAGATATCCGCCCTTCATCCACGCGTGAAAAGGCGCGTTCCCCACCACCTGCCGCACTTTCGCGTCCAGCATGCTTTCCGTGGACCGCTGCTTCACCAGCACGTCCCAGAAACTCTGCCGCGGAGGATACAGCAGCACCGACACGTTCTCGCCCGCCGCAATATTGGCTTTCTTCTTCACCAGGTCGATGGCCGTATCCAGGCCGCCCAATTCGTCCACCAGGCCGATATCCTTGGCCTGCGACCCCAACCATACGCGGCCTTGCGCCACGGCATCGATCTCGTCGACTTTTCGGCGCCGCGCCGTAGCCACCTTGTCCAGGAAATCCCGGTAGCTTTCGTCGATTCCGTCGCGCAATACCTGGCGTTCCTCGGGCGAAAGCGGCGTGTAATCGGAATCGATATCGGCATGCTTGCCGCGCTGGACGCCGTCCTTGGAAATGCCCAGCTTGTCGTACAGCCCGTGCAGGTTGGGTTTGCCGAAAACCACGCCAATAGACCCGGTTTCGGTTTCCGGATACGCCACAATGGGGTCGCCTGTCATGGCCATGTAGTAGCCGCCCGAAGCGGCCACGTCCGACATGGAAATCACCACCGGTTTCTTCTTGCTCAGCAGGTTCATCTCGCGCCAGATCTCGTCGGAAGCCGTCACTTCCCCGCCCCCCGAATCGATCCGCACCACCACGCCCTTGATGCCCGAATCGCCCGCTATGTCGCGCAACACTTTGTCGAAACCGTAGGAGGTGAGCGAACTTTCGCCCGATCCGTCGTCTCCCGGTCCCCCACGCACAATGTCGCCTTCGCCCACCACCAGCGCGATCTTGCTCTTGCCCGGCAGGCCGGCGGCCTCTGCCGGTACCTTCATATACTGGCTCAGCGCCACTTTCTTCGGATCGTGCAGGTGAACCTTATCCTTGAGGTCGTTCCACATCTGGTCTTCGAAGCTCAACTGGTCCACCAACCCGGCCTTCAGGGCCTGCTTGCCCGTGAAAGGTCCCTGGTCGATGAGGGCGCGAATCTCGTCGCCGGATTTATGCCTTGCCGCGGCGATGCGGTTCACCAGGTTGGCGTACAGCCCGTCCACCACGCCCGAAATCACTTCCTGGGTTTCCGGACTCATGTCGCTGCGCGTGAACATGTCGCCGTAATCCTTATACTTTCCCGCGTGTTCCACTTCCACGCTGACCCCCAGTTTGTCCAGGGTCTTGCGGAAATACATGATCTCGGCGCGCATTCCCTTCAGCATGAGCGGCTCCGATTCGCCCATGTAGATCCGGTCGGCGGCCAGCGCCACGTAGTATTCCCGAGCCCCTGGAGCGCGCAAGTAGGCGAAGACAGGCTTACCGGACTTACGGAACTTTTCGATGTCCGAGCGTATCTCCTCCAGGCGCGACCAACCCACGGATAAGTCCTCCGGCTCGAGAAGCACCGCTTTAATATGCGTATCTGCCGCCGCTTTACGCAGCGCCATCCAGACATTGGCGATGGTGGGCTGCGATTCGTCGCCGCCCAGGAACGAGGGCATGTCGACGCCCGGTTTTTCGGGGATCTCGTTTCGCAGCCGCAACACCAGAACCGAACCGTCGGAGATTTGTGGCGGCTTCTGCGAAAAGTGCACCACCAGGACCAGCAACAGCACCGCCGAGAGAATGACCAGCAGGACGCCGGTAACCAATCCGATAAAGAACTTAGCCATGCTACAACGACGGTAGCACAACCATTGCCCGGGCCTACCGGCTTAACGTGAACGTTACGACAATCGTGGTCATTACTTCTACCGGCACCCCATTGAGGAGGGTCGGTTCGTAGCGCCATTGCCGGACCGCGTCCATGGCCGCCGGAATCAGCAGCGGATTGCCGCTTTCGACCGCCAGTTCGGCGATACGGCCGCCGGTTGTGATGACGCCGCTAAGCCTTACCACGCCTTCGATCCGCGCCGTCCTGGCGATCGCCGGATACCTCGGCTCCACTCGATAGACCAACCGTGGAGGCTGCACCAAACCTCCTTGTTTCACCCGCTGGACCGCCGTCGCCACTGGCCTCGCGGGTTCGGCCCTCGGAACGGCCCGCGGTACGTCCTGACCGGCCTGAAGAAGCGTTCCCAGCGGTCCGTCCGTACTGCCGTTCGGGGCTCCGCCGATCGCGCCGGTGGGATCTCCGGCAAAGCCGTTGTTCGCATCCGTGGGCATGTCGTGCAGAATCTGAATGGTCGAAGGAACCGTCACGGGATGGTATAAGCCCGTGGGATGAAACGCCCTCCTTTCCGCGGCATGCACACGGTGCTTCGCCTCGGGATTTCCTTTGGTCGCTCTGCCCGCGGGCGCATCGGGCGCCAGCATCGTGAAGGTAGCCGGCGGTATCGTCTGCGGCCACAACATCGGTGACAGCACCATTCCCGTCACCAGCAATAGCTGCCCGATGACACCCACGCACGTCGTCCAGACGCGCTTCCCCTTCGAACCGCGCGCAATTACCGATTGTTCAAACATAGCTTTCCTCCCATAAGACGGACTGCCTGGTTGTTTCGGAATTTACTGGAGAACGCGCGCTCACCGGAATAGACACCGGCACGGGGCGGAAGTTTCCGGCATCATAGAGGACGTGCACCTGCCGCCCCACATCCGCAGACTCATCGAAGACCGCGCGGACGCCGTAGGCTTCGCCGCCGTGAAGCGCGCCGCCGGAGCCATGTCGGACGCCTACCGCGAAGGCGGCGCTTCCGCGGCCGCCGCGCACCTGCCCGCCGCCGAGCGCACCGCGGCCTACATGGTGACGCGCATGCCGGCCACATTTGCCGCAGCCCACCGGGTACTGGGCGAAGTGCGCGAGCGGCTGCAGGCGAGCCCCATCGCCACCATCCTCGACGTGGGTGCGGGAACCGGCGCGGCGTCGCTGGCCGCCCGCCACTGGTTTCCGGACGCCGCCATCACCCTGCTGGAACGCGACTCCGCCTTCGCGGACGCCGCGCGCGAGTGTCTGCCCGGCGTCTCCGTGCGCCTCGAGAATGCCGCCCGCCTGGAAGCCTTTCCGCCGCACGACCTGGTGGTGGCCTCCTACTCCCTCAACGAGCTTCCGCCGTCGGTGGTCTTGCGATTATGGGCAGCCGCGCGCGTCGCGCTGGTGGCCATCGAACCCGGCACGCCCACGGGATTCACCCTCATCCGCGAAGTCCGCGGCCAGTTACTGGGACGCGGCGCCCGCATGATCGCCCCCTGCCCGGCGGAGACGCCCTGTCCGCTGGCCGCGCCCGACTGGTGCCACTTCGCCAGCCGCGTGGAGCGCTCCAGCCTGCACCGCCGCGTGAAGGACGCCAACCTCAATTACGAAGACGAGAAATTCAGCTACGTCGCCCTGTCGCGCGAACCGGCCGCGCTCGCTCCGGCGCGCATTATTCGCCGTCCGGAACACCATCCTGGTCTGGTGGTTCTCGAAGTTTGCCGGGCCGACGGAACGGGCGCCCTGCGCGTGCCCCGCCGCGACCGCCCGGCTTTCCGCGCCGCCCGCGGGGCCACCTGGGGCGATCCCTGGACTGCATAAATAAACCTGGGGACAGACGGAACGTTTCCTGGTTTTCGGGGGACGGCCGGCTGGAAAACCGGGAAACGTTCCGTCTGCCTGGGCAGGGCCTGCGGCCCGCGAAAGCTCATGAAAATGGACTCGAGTGGCAGAATATAGCTGGGGAGTAACGAGGTCGAGGTGACAGTGGAGAAGTCGAGGCCGC
>Ga0182018_10001862_pt1 | contig 22723 bp, 18 predicted proteins | sample 812P2MmetaG_FD_120490 | JGI IMG/M metagenome (GOLD analysis project Ga0182018, IMG submission 120490) | Permafrost microbial communities from Stordalen Mire, Sweden - 812P2M metaG | ecosystem: Environmental > Terrestrial > Soil > Wetlands > Permafrost | place: Sweden: Stordalen | collected...
GCAGCGAATTCTGCTGGTGCTGGTGACCAGCGACAAGGGCCTCGCCGGGGCGTTCAACACCAACCTCATCAAGGCCGCACAGCGCTTTAGCGCCGAGCATAAAGACGCGTCGGTGCAGATGGTGCTCATCGGGCGCAAGGGCCGCGATTTCTTTCGCAAGCGCGGCGCCAAGGTGGTGAGCGATCACATCAATATGGCCAGCAAGCTAGTCTATGCCGACGTGGCAGCCATCGCCGGCAAGGCCATGGAACTGTATGGCAATGAAGAGATCGACGCGGTCTACGTGATCTACAACGAGTTCAAGAGCGTGGCGACGCAGAACCTGGTTAGCAAACGCGTTCTGCCCATCCAGCTTCCCGAGCAGACGAACCCGCCGGACTATATCTTCGAGCAATCGCCGATGGAAATGCTCCATGCGTTGTTGCCGCGCTACGTGGAGACGGAATTCTACCGCTCGCTGGCGGAATCGACCGCTGCCGAACATGCGGCCCGCATGACTGCCATGGAAGCGGCGACGTCCAACGCCGGCGAGATGATCGACAAGCTCACGCTCTATATGAACCGCGTGCGCCAGGCCAGCATCACCAAGGAAATTATCGAAGTGGTCAGCGGCGCCGCAGCCGCCGAGTAAATTGAGGATGGAAATGGAAGCAACCAACCAAATCGTGACCGGGCGGGTGGTCCAGGTGGCCGGACCGGCCGTGGACTGCGAGTTCCCCGAGGGAAAGATTCCGATCATCTACACGGCGATCCGGATCATCAGCGAAGGATTTACGGTTCCCGCGCCCATCGATATCATTTGCGAAGTGCAGCAGCACATCGGCGAGGGCCGCGTGCGCACCATCGCGCTGCAACCCACCGAAGGCCTGGTGCGCGGCATGAAAGCCATCAGTCTGGGCCATCCGGTAATGGTGCCGGTGGGGCCGGAAACGCTGGGGCGCGTGCTCAATGTGATCGGCCAGCCGGTGGATGAAATGGGCCCGGTGAATGCGAAGCTGCATTACCCGATTCATCGCCCATCGCCGTCGTTCGAGGACCAGGCCACCACTCTCGAAATGTTCGAGACGGGCATCAAGGTCATCGATCTGCTCGAGCCCTATTTGCGCGGCGGCAAGATCGGATTGTTCGGCGGCGCCGGGGTGGGCAAGACGGTCATCATTCAGGAACTGATCAACAACCTCGCTCAGAAGCATGGCGGCGTTTCGGTATTCGCCGGCGTGGGTGAACGCACCCGCGAAGGCAACGACCTTTGGCTGGAGTTTCAGGAATCGGGTGTCATCGACCCGCACGACTATAAGAAGTCCAAGTGCGCATTGATCTATGGGCAGATGACCGAACCGCCCGGGGCGCGCCTGCGCGTCGGCCTCACGGGTCTGACCGTGGCCGAATATTTCCGCGACGAAGAAGGGCAGGACGTGCTGCTCTTCATCGATAATATTTTCCGTTTCACACAGGCCGGCTCGGAAGTATCGGCGCTGCTGGGACGCATGCCGTCGGCGGTGGGATACCAGCCCAACCTGGCCACCGAAATGGGCGAATTGCAGGAGCGCATCACGTCGACCAAGAAGGGATCGATCACTTCGGTGCAGGCGATCTATGTGCCGGCCGACGACTATACCGATCCCGCCCCGGCCACGGCGTTCGCGCACCTCGACGCCACCACCAACCTCTCGCGCGATATCGCCGCGCTAGGCATCTATCCGGCGGTCGACCCGCTGGCATCCACCAGCCGCATTCTCGATCCGCTGATTCTGGGCGAGGATCACTACGGCACGGCGCAGTCGGTGAAGGGAATTCTTCAGCGGTACAAAGATCTGCAGGACATCATCGCTATTCTCGGCATCGACGAACTTTCCGATGAAGACAAGCTGACGGTGGCGCGCGCCCGCAAGATCCAGAAATTCCTGTCGCAGCCGTTCTACGTGGCCGAGCAGTTCACCGGCTATAAGGGCAAGTACGTGAAGCTGGCCGACACCATCAAAGGCTTCCGCGAAATCGCCGAGGGCAAGCACGACGAGATTCCGGAGCAGGCGTTCTACATGCAGGGCACCATCGAAGACGTGTTGGAGAAGTCCGAGGCGTTGAAGAAGGCATAAGTATGGCCGAGGAACTGGAACTGGAAATCGCCACGCCCGAGCGCGAACTGGTACGCCAGAACGTGTCGGAGGTGCAGGTGCCGGGGAAAGATGGCGCGCTGGGGATTCTGCCTGGTCACGCGGCGCTGCTCGGGCAGTTAGGCGCCGGCGCGCTGCACTATACGGCCGGCGGGGAGGCGCATTATCTGGCGATTGACGGCGGATTCCTCGAAGTGCTGGAAGACCACGTGCGGGTGCTGGCCGATTCGGCGGAGAAGGCCGAAGATATAGATCTTGCGCGCGCGAAGTCGGACTTGCAAAAGGCGACGGAGAAATTGGAAAGCGCGGAGGATGCGGATGCCGCGCTGGCCGCTGTTGGTCATGCGCAGGCTTGGGTGAACGCGGCGGAGAAGAAGGGGTAGGGGTCAGCTTGCCACGCGGATCGCTTTCCGTCGGAACTTGGAGCTTGCCAAGGAAGCGATCGAGAGCGCGCTGGGAGCGTCAGAATGCCGCAGCCCTGTTCCAAGTTTAGCCGGCGCTTTCAAGCTAACGGTTTTTCTCGCCGTCCATCGTGCCTGGGAATTGGTTCATCAGCGCCGGCGCATTGTTCTGATGATCCGGTGGTCGTGCGACGAAGCCGCGCACATTCTTCTCCGAGATGTCGTGAATTAGCTTGGTATAACGTGGGTGTACGATCTTGCCAATATTTCCAATAACAGCGTCTAGGGCCTTCGCGCGGTCATTCGCTGTTTTGTATGCGTCTTCGCTCATGAGTACCGTCAAGATTTCCTCCAGGTATGGGACATCGTCGGCTTCTCGCAATTTGTCCGCAATCTGAAACGCGAGGCTGCGGACCTTAGTCGCGATCTCGGCCCGGGGCGGCTCACCGTGGAGTTGCTTTGATGCAACCCAGAAGTAGCGGTTGTTCAGATCCAGCAAGAGCATCAACACTTCAAACGCCGTTTGTTCTCGACGTCGTTGTCGCTCACGGCGCTTTTGTAGTTGGGACCCTATTGACGCCGCGATTGTTGAAACGCCAATGCCGCTTGCAAATCCTATTGTAGTTCCGACCAAATCTACTGGCACAAAAGACCCCAGTGCATTATAGCCGCATTCGGAGGGGCCCGGGCCGAAACGGTCCGTTATCCCTAGCGCCGTCGTTCCGACAACATGCCCTTCTCAATGTTGGATCATCACGGATGACCGAAGAATTCACATATCGGGCACAATTGGGGCCGAGGCGGGGTAAGGGCTATTTGCACAACTATTCACACAACGCGATCACCTACGGAATTATGAAGGTCTTCGTGGTTGTCGTCGAGAACTCAAGCCGAACTCGTTCGTTGTCGACCCACCACACCCGGCTATGGCTGATCGCCTCTGGTGGCAAGTCCCGAAGCGCGAATAGCACAAAGCTCCCAGTCAGTGAAACAGCGGCGATTGAGCAACGAGAGGCCGTAGCGTTTCCGATCAGGTTGCCACCGGAGTCGGTAGCTCCGGTTTCGATCCAGTCAAAAACGCAATCGATAAATGCCACTTTCTTGGAATTTGGCGACCACGCGAACGGAGGCACGAAGCTGTGAATGCCAATATGTTTGGACCTTTGAATTTGGACGACATCTAATGTCTCCTCGAACGGCTTCTGCAGCACGGGTTTCGTCTCTTTTGGGAGAGGATAAACGACCGTGTTGTCGAAGAACAGGTGGTTACTTTGGGAGAATGGTGGCGCGAAGTGGATGATTGGGCCTACGTGAGCAACCAGTTTTCCGTCAGGGGAAGGAGCGAACCCGTACCCGAGGAGATCACGGACTGTCTTTCCGGTGGCTACGCTAACCTCAACGTACTCGCTGAGTGAAGGAGTCGCATGGCACTCGACTCCGACCGAGTCCTCCCAGACCCACGAGATCCTAACGATGCTGGCGCACGGCGTATCAGAACCTTGTGCTCCCTGTTTGGGCTGGAACATCTGTATGCGCCTACCGTCCAGGTCCAAGATTACGACTGAGGGAATACACCCCTCTCCTGCAAGGCACTCCTCAAAAATACGCGATCCGGTCATCGTTCACGGAAAGGAGAGCCTGCATTTTAGCCTTCCCATCATGAGTTAGCTGCTTCGACTGACCGTTCCGGATTAGCCAGACTTCGTTGTCGCGAACTTCGACGTGGACAACGTCAGCCCAGAGGAGTGACGCTGCCACAAGGAACGCACACCATCGGCCCATTTCTACGTCAGTGTAGCGCACGGCCCGCCAAATCCGCCCACCAGATCTCTTCTCGCTGAATCTCGCTCATCTTCTACCAAGCATCCTTTTCGAGAGACTTCAGTTGGGCGCGATGCAATCCGGAATCCAGTTTCGCCGGACGCTGCGAATATATGTGATTGCATGCCCTGCTGCAGTTTCAAGTACTCCGCAATCGCTTTAGCATACAGTTCGCTCCTCGAAACGTGGAGCCGGCGGGCGGTGGCCTCCGCCATGCGGAAAAGATCGTCGGGCATCGATACGGCTGTCTTCACACCCTCAGTATAACCCGAGTTATACCACTGCCCCTGCTCCACCCCTCCGTATGGTCGCTCCCATGATCTTTGGCCCGATGCGGCTCGCTAGATGTTGACGCCTGCATCGCGCGCGATACGAAACGCCAGGCCCGGCTTCAGGTTCTTACCGCCGTGCACTGGAATTGGGATTATTTTACGTTCGCCCGGTGGAATAGATATGGTGACTTCCACTAATCGCCGGAGGGACCAGCCGTTCACTTCGATCAATCGGCACATCTCTGCACCCGTAATCGACTTCAAACGGCTACGTCCAGAATCTGAATGTTCGAACCTGGCTTTTGACCCTGCTCCCTCATGACTTCGAGTACGCCGGCAATCGCTTCGCGGATATTGCGCTCGAGCTCGTCGACGGTTTCACCCTGGGAATAGCAGCCCGGGAGCGCGGGGACCTCACCCCAAAAGCCACCCTCCGGATCTTCGTGGATGACCACGGCGTACTTCTGCAAGCCTCAATTTTCCCACAAAGAACCGTGGAGTTCGATCGCGAAGTCGCGTCCTCCTCAAGTTGGTCCAAAGTCGTCGACTCGGACTTTGCTAATGGCGCCAGACGTTTACCCACCAGATCCAAAGTACACGCGCGGCCACTGGGACTGCCTGACGATGCTCGATAGCGTGCCCCGCTTGAGTGGATCGTGAAGAGGAACAGGAACCGAGTATCCCGATGCCGCGCCGACCTCCGTGAATCGCGGGGTGGACGCGGCAGGGCAAGAGCTAGTCCCGCGGGGGCTACGGTGCGGTACGCTGGTCTCAAGGGGACATATGCGCGATTACCGAGAGATCATCGTTTCCAACCCCGGCGTTATGATGGGCAAGCCCGTAATCGCCGGCACGCGTATTACGGTCGAGTTGATTCTGGAGAAATTAGCCGCCGGAGAGACGATCGAACAGGTAGTTGCGGCGCATCCAAGGCTCGACGTGGAGGCGGTTCGGGCGGCTCTCGCGTTCGCGGCTGGAGCCCTCCGCGCCGATGTCATCTACCCTCTTGAGACGATTCCTCGGTGACTTTCCTCGCCGACGAGTGCGTCGACCGTCAGATCGTCGAACTCCTTCGCCTCGATGGCCATGATGTCGCGTACGTAGCCGAAATGTCGCCCGGAGTAATGGATGAGACCGTGCTTACGGAAAGCCGCATTTCGGGGAGCGTGTTGATCACGGCCGATAAAGATTTCGGTGAGCTGGTTTTTCGGCAGCGGCGAGCATCGACGGGCGTCTTATTAATCCGCTTGTTGGGGCTGGGATCAGACGTGAAGGCCGTGATCGTCCGCAGAGCGATTCGAGAGCATGGTCAAGAATTGGCAGGCGCATTCGCTGTACTGAGCCCTGCGAGCATTCGGATTCGTCGCGAGATTTTGCCGTAAGGGCCGAGACACAACTGTTTGCGGCAACTCGCGCCGGCCTGAGTTAGTCTATCGGCCAGCGCAGCAGTTCGCCGCGCGTTGGGTGATCTTATAAGGGCCCAGCATGGCGCCGGCCGCTAAGCTCATACCTTCGATGGTAGGGCAGCAGGTGAACTTGTCACAGCTCCTTTTCGATAGCGGAAGTTGACTGCCGGGAGTTGACGCTCGGTTGCGGCCGCGGCTCAGTATTTTTCACCACGTTCTGAGCTGCGGCCGCGAGGGAGCGGTGCTTCGTGCTTATGCTAGCGTTTTACAACGTGGCCGTGGCCGTCCCGCATTTCGTTGCCATGGAAGTGCGCGGCATCGACACGCCGTCCCTCTTCCGCCTTTTCGCCGAATTGCGGTATGGGGCCCTTATAGCCGTGGGCCGGATGGAAATGGTTGTCCACGTAGCCATGGAAGTTTTCCGGTCCGTGGAACCATGGACCGACGCCGATGAAAACACCTCCGTCGAACCATTCCGGACCGTAATAGCCGGCCGGAGCGCAGGCGTACGGAGGAACGTCATAGTAACCGTACGGACAGTCAGGTGCGACTCCGACCTCGACGCCGACTTGAGCGGCCGCGATCGGGGCGGTGAGCGTGAGTCCCGCCCCCAGGACCATTGCCAATAAAACAACCGTAAATATGCGCATGCAAATCACCTCACAGTTCAACGAGCAAGTATCCTGCTAATGTTGCGGGCGACACGATTTGCGGCCGCTAACCGCTTGCGATGCTTGTAGTCTAATGAAGGAGATCTCCATGTCCATGAAGAATCTACTCGCCCTTGCCGTTGTCCCGCTGATGGCGGTGGGAATAAAGGCGCAAGACGACTCGCAGGTCAGACCGCCGGTGTCCAAGGCGGACATCGAAATTGTGAAGCGCGCCCGGGAGATTCTCAGCTCACCGGCCAAGTGGAACCGCGCCGACACGCGCGAGTGTCCGGCGGAGGGAAAGACGTTCAGCCTGTACTGCGCACTGGAAAAAGCCACCGAAGAGATGAGCGCGCACTTCGAGCACCGCGGCGCCGCGATGCAGGAAGCGCGCTTTGTGATCGACGACATCGCGCCCAATCGCGATTACGAGCACCGCCTGATGGGCTACAACAACGACCCCACTACCACATTTGCGGATATCCAGAAAGTCTTCGCGCTGTTGGAGACGCGCATTGCGGCGCGCTTGCGCACTGAGCAGGCCAATCCTCAGTCCACGGCCGCCGCCGAGATCGAGATTCTGAAGCGGGTGCGCGCGCTGCTCGATTCGGAGGCCAGATGGGACCGCGCTTCCACCCAGGATTGCCCGGCGGAGAAGGCAACTCTCGGGCTGTACTGCGCCTTCCAGCGGGCCTCGATCGCAGTGACCGGCCGATTCGACGATCAGGGCGCCGCGATCCAGACGACGCGAGCGCTGATCGGCGAGACGGCGCCAAACGGCAAGAAGTATCAGGCCCGTCTGGTGGACTACAACAACGATCCCACGGTTTCTCTGGCGGATCTGCAAAAACTGCTCCAGGCGGTGGAAGACCGGCTGAGCAAATTACCGGCGAAGTGAAGCAGGCAAAGCACCGCTAGGTTGAAAAACCAACTGGCGGAGCGGGCCTGCAGGCCCGCAGCCGAATCCATGGCTCGGCTCCGGCCGGACCTGGGGGTCCGGCGCGGACGTGGGCGTCCGCCGCACCTCGCCGGCTTTTCATCGCCTTTGATGGCGCGCGGCGCCATGGGCGCTCGCTGGCCGTCGCGGCTCGGTAACGCCTGTATCTACGTTAAGATAGGGTTACGCCAACAATGAAACCAAGAATACGGTCGACGACGGTGATTTGTGTCCGCCGAGACGGCAAGGTGGTGATGGCCGGCGACGGACAGGTCACCCTCGGCTCCGAGGTCCTCAAGGGTACCGCCAAGAAGCTGCGGCGCCTTTATAACGACAAGATCGTCGCCGGTTTTGCCGGCTCTACGGCCGATGCTTTCGCACTTTTCTCGCGTTTCGAGACCAAGCTCGAGCAGTTTAACGGCAACCTGGCGCGCTCCGTGGTGGAGTTGGCGAAAGAGTGGCGCACCGATCGCGCTCTGCGCCATCTGGAGGCCCTGCTGTTAGTGGCCGACACCGCAAACACCTATCTGGTGAGCGGAAACGGCGATGTGATTGAGCCGGACGAGGGCGTTTCAGCCATCGGTTCCGGTGGGCCGTTCGCCATGTCGGCCGCGCTCGCGCTGATGCGCAACACCAAGCTGTCGGCCCGCCATGTTGCCGAGCAGGCCATGGCGATCGCGGGAAAGATCTGCATCTACACTAACGAGAACGTGACTTACGAGGAGTTGGGATAGCCATGGTGATCTACCTTCCGGGCCAATCCGTGGACGAAGAGCCCATTCTAGATGAGTTAACTCCTCGCGAAATCGTCCGCGAGTTGGACAAACACGTGGTCGGGCAGGCCGACGCCAAACGCGCCGTGGCCATCGCGCTGCGCAATCGCATCCGCCGGCAAAAGCTGCCGCCCGAGATGGCCGAAGAGGTGATGCCCAAGAATATCCTCATGATCGGACCGACGGGCGTCGGAAAAACCGAGCTGGCGCGGCGGCTAGCGCGGCTTTCGAATTCGCCGTTCATGAAGGTGGAGGCGAGCAAATTCACCGAAGTCGGCTATGTCGGCCGCGACGTGGAATCGATGATCCGCGACCTCGTCGATATCGCCATCGATATGGTGCGGGAAGAGCGGCTCGACGAGGTTTCCGACCGCGCCGAGTTGAACGCCGAAGACCGCCTGCTCGATCTGCTCATGCCGCCGCAACCGGAACCGAGCGAGAGCATAGAGCGGACCCGCGAGAAACTGCGCGAGCGGCTCCGCGAAGGCAAGCTCGATGAGCGGCTGGTCGAACTCGAGGTGAAGGACCGGCCGCCCTCGTTCGAAGTCACTACCAACATGGGCATGGAGGAAATGGGCATCAACCTCAAGGACATGCTGCCCAATCTTTTCGGCCAGAAGACGCGCCAGCGGAAAATGCGCGTGGCCGAAGCGCTCGATTACCTGGTGCAGGAGGAAGAGCAGAAGCTGATCGACATGGACCAGGTGACGCGCGTGGCGCTGGAACGCGTGGAATCGAGCGGCATCATATTTCTCGATGAGATCGACAAGATCGCCGGGCGCGAATCGGGCCACGGACCCGATGTGAGCCGCGAGGGCGTGCAGCGCGATATTCTGCCGATCGTGGAAGGCACCACGGTGAATACGCGTTACGGATTCGTGCGCACCGATCACATCCTGTTCATCGCCGCGGGCGCGTTTCACGTTTCCAAGCCCTCCGACCTGATCCCCGAATTGCAGGGCCGCTTTCCCATCCGCGTGGAGTTGAAGTCGCTCACCGTGGAAGATTTCATCCGCATTTTGAAAGAGCCAAAAAATGCGCTCGCCAAGCAGTACACGGCGCTGCTGGAGACCGAAGGCATCAAGCTGGTGCTGATGGACGACGCGCTGGAAGAGGTGGCGCGCTTCGCCGCGCAGGTGAACGAAAGCTCCGAGAATATCGGCGCGCGCCGCTTGCACACCATCATGGAAAAGATGCTGGAAGACGTCTCGTTCGCCGGTCCGGATCTGAAGAAAAAGACGGTGAAAGTGGACGCCGCTTACGTGCGCAAGCAGCTCGCCGACATCGTCAAGGATCAGGATTTAAGCCGCTATATTCTTTGATACTTACGATCACTCTTCGATGAGTGCGCGGCCTCCCAGCGAACGCCAGAAGGCGAATATCGCGATGCCGAGCAGAAGCAGCAGGGTCGCGATGCTGGAGGGGATGTACCACGCGTTTAGGTCCGTACCCAGCACCATGGTGTTCAGGGCGTTGATGAAGAAGACGGCGGCGATAGTGGCCACCAGCCCGAACCGCAGCAGGACGTAGATCAAGGCCGCTACCGCTACCAGATAAATCAGCCCGATCAACCACCATTCCGGACCTCTTACGTCGCTCTGCGCCATGGTGAACAGCGCCGCCGCCGCAAGGGCGGCCAGCAGTTCGTTGCGCAGAAACTGGCGCATTGCAAAGATCGTCATAAACACAAACAGGCCGGTACCAAGAGCATCCTGAGCTCCTGCCGCGTGCGCTCCGATCCAGTAGCGCGCACCCAGCAGTCCGCCCAAAGATACATCCCAGTCGAATGGTTGGGGATTGCGGAACACGAATATAATAACCGCTTTGAAGAAGATCCAGAGACCCGTGCCCACCGTGGCTCCGATGAGAATATGCGAGCCGACTTGTGCGTCGCGCCATCGGCCTGCCAGTACGCGATTCCAGGTGACGATCGAGTGCGGCCAGCGCGCGCGCAGCTCGGGTTCCAGGGCCAGATAGGCGAACCACAATACGGCCGCTCCGAAGAGCCAATCGGCCACGGCCTTGACGAAGATGTCGAGAATCGAGATGTCGGCCACCGGATGAAACGTGCCGGCCCAAGCCACGGCCTGCAGCAGAAAGCTGGCCAACGCGATGTGGAACGCGCCTAAACGGTCCGCCCGGCCGAGCGTCCAATTGCGGCGCGCCATCAGAATTACGAAAAAAGCGGTAATCCCCAAAAGCGGGAACATCCACACATCGCGGATCTGGATGGCGGAAGCGGTTACCGGACCATCGGGTTTTTGGTCCCAAGGATACAACAGTCTGGTATTCACCACGCGTCCCTTCCACCAGGCGGCTTCCACCTGCAACGGCATCTCGGGGAACATCGGATGCGGACCCTTCCAGGCTCGCCACTGATCGAACGGAGTAGCGGGGAGTTTCAGAGGTTTGGTTTCGCTGAAATTCGCCATCTCCAGCCGCATGGCGTGGAAGATGGTTTCCGGCCCGACCGGCGGAACGAGATCGGGGTCGAAGGCGCGTGGTACGGCGGAGAACTCCAGCAGGCGGCCGTTTCCCGCGAGCACGGTTCGCGACATACCTGGAACGTTCATCGGTGGGCGCAGGCTATCGACCTTGCCGAGAGGCGCAGCGATCATGGGCAGCGGACTTTCGCGATAGACGGCATTGATGGCGGATTCCCACGCCAGCCATTGGTCCCACGGATGGGGCTCGGGCCTTACCCGAAGGTTCCATAAGATATCCCCGCGATGATTCAGCCAGACGGCGGTATCCGCTGGTTTCTGCGGATATCCGAATGACGTCGCGATCTCGCGCCCGTCGTGCGCCAACACCTCGGGCGTTTGATCGAGTCCGCTATGCACCATGGCGGTGCGCGCCTGCCGTATGGGAATCGTCGCGAATAGAAAGAGCACCACCAGGACCATGCAAGGCATCGAGTACCGGCGCGGCATGCCTTCGAGTTTCCCGGCAGCCGCAACGAGTTCCGGCGACGGCGTTTCCCCGGCGGCCAGGGCCGCGGCCAGAGGGTCGCCGCCGGGAAGCGCGGCGAGAACGTTGAGCGCGGATGCGGGCCGCTTCGCCGGTTCGGGTTCGAGACACCGGCGAATGACCTTCTCGACCATGGGGTCGATGTCCGCCGCGACACTAGTCATGTTGGTGAGCTGCGCGGCTTCCTGCATATCGATGAGTTGTTGCAGGTTGTGCGCCTCGAACGGGCGTTTGCCGGTGAAAAGCTCGTAGAGCACCAGCCCCAGCGCGTAGATATCGCTTTTGGCGGTGACCGCCCCGCCTTTGATCTGCTCCGGAGACATGTAGGCAGGCGTGCCATTGCGCGCCTCCGGGCCGGTCAACTCATTGGCGATGGCGGCCAGCCCGAAATCCATGATCACTACTTCGCCGCGCTTGTTGATCATGATGTTCTGCGGCTTCAAGTCGCGGTGGATCACGCCGCGATCATGGGCGGCGGCGAGGCCGGCGCACAGTTTGCGGCCGGTTTCCACTGCCTTGTTGGCGGGCAGGCGGCCGATGCGCGTGAGCAGGCACGCCAGATCTTCGCCATCGACGTACTCCATGGAGATGAAAGGCATGCCTTCCACCTGGCCGATATCGTAAACGCGGCAGACGTTGGGATGGGAGACCAGGCGAGCCACGCGCACCTCACCGTGAAAGCGCTCCAGCAGGGCTTGATTGCGCGCCGCCTCCTCGGGCAGAAACTTGAGGGCGACGGATTGGCCAAGCGTCAGATCCATCGCCCGGTAAACCTCGCCCATGCCACCGCGCCCTAGCAGCGTCAGGATGCGGTAGCGCCCGCCGAGAAGCGTGCCGGGCAGGAAACGGCCTTCATCCTCGTGCACGCTACTCGTGGAGCTGACGCGTGAGATCTCGGGCGGAGGCGCTCCCGCGATGCTGTTAGAGGCTACCGTTTCGGCCATGGTGAGATTGGCCTTGGGATCCATAGCTTTTGATTCTAGCGCTATGTCACCGTCCCCTATCCGGCGGCCCGGCGGTAGCGCTCCGCCAGCCGGCGTATTTCCTCCACCAGCTCCGTGGGCTCGACGATCTCGAAATCGGCGCCTACCAGCGCCACATGCATGGCGAGACTTTCGTAACTGGAAGCGCCGGTTTCGTAGAAGCAGCTTCGCTCGTCAATGGGTTCGAGGAGGCCCATCGACGGCGGCAATCTTTCGGCGAGGACGGCGGCCGGCGCAAACAACTTCAGACGCGCCCGGCAGCGAGCATTCACTCCGGATTGCGTCACGTAAGCGGCCAGGTCGCGCGCCGGCGGCTGGCGAGGTGTGAATCGGGCGCCCGCGGCCGCGGCGCATCGCTCCATGCGGTCCACGCGGAAGGTCCGCCAGTCCTTGCGGCCAACATCCCACGCCACCAGATACCAGCGGCGCCAGGTATTCACCAGCCGGTGCGGTTCCACGGAACGCGCGCTGGCCACCCCTATCTTGTCGCGATAGCGAAAGCGTAGAGTTTCGTGCTCGCGGCACGCGCCCGCGATGGTGGAGAGCGTGCGCGCGTCCACCGCCGCGCTGGGGCCTGAGGAAGTCAAGACGACCGATTGTAGAGCGGCCACCCGGCGCCCCAAACGCGGCGGCAGAATCTGCTCGATCTTGAGCAGCGCGCGCATCGACGCCTCTTCCACCCCTTCGATGCTTCCGGTGGCGGCCCAGCGAAGGCCCAACGCCACTGCTACCGCCTCTTCATCGTCCAAGAGGAGAGGCGGCATCTCGGCGCCGGCGCCCAGTTGGTATCCGCCTTCCGTGCCGGTGGTGGAATGGATGGGATAGCCGAGCGTGCGCAGCTTGTCGACATCGCGGCGGAGAGTGCGGCCGGTCACTTCGAGGCGGTCCGCGAGATCGGGACCCGACCAATAGCGGCGTCCCTGGAACAGCGAAAGCAGGCGAAGCAGCCTCGCGGACGTCTCCAACATGTTACCCAGTGTGACATTTCTTGAGGACAGAAGATGTCCGCAATGCCTGATACGCTTTTCGACATGACACACTGCCAAACACTCACCATCGATTTCGAAGAGGAAGTAAAGAACACGCGCAAACTGCTGGAGCGGGTCCCTCTGGATGACGCCCATCGCGGCTACCAACCGCACCCTAAATCCATGACGCTCGACCGGTTGGCGACGCACGTCGCGGAACTGCCTGGATGGATGAAATTCGCACTGGAGAGCGAACTCCTGCAGATACCGTTGGACTTCAAGCCCAACATCGCCGTGTCTACCGCGGAACTGCTCGAAATGTTCGATAAGGCCGTAGTGGAAGGGCGCGCCGCCATCGCCGGCGCCACCGACGAGGACATGACGAAGAACTGGACGTTCAAATACGGCGACGTTTTTTCGATGACCGAACCGCGTCCCAACGTCGTCCGCAGCTTCATCAATCACATGGTGCATCATCGGGCACAGCTGGGAGTCTACCTAAGGTTGAACGGGATCCCGATTCCGGGGATGTACGGTCCATCGGCGGACGAGCAGTAGAGTGGCGATGTGGCTGGCTTCAGCCGGCAGGGTCGAGACTTTCCAGAAACCTCGTCGTCTTCGGTTGAAGCTGAAACCGCTTGCTGACGCGCGCGGCTCGGAAACGCAATCCGCCGACACCGAGCCGCGACCGTGAGGGAGTGGTCCCCAATGACGAACTCGGTTTCTGCCGCCAGAGACGCTCCCGGCAGGGACCGTCCCCTGCTCATCTCGATAGACATGAGTGTCTGCGCCACGTCGGGTGCGTGCGACACTGAGGGGAGATGCGCGCAGTTGTAGCGTTACTCCTTCTCAGCGGCGCTTCGCTCGATGCGGGCGACCTGGTTCTCACCGGCGCGACTGTCTATAGCGCGCCGGAGGCCCCGCCGATCGTCGGGGCCGCGGTGGTGGTGCACGACGGCAAGATCGTAGCCGCCGGTCCGCAAGCGTCCGTGCGAATTCCACGCGACTTCCAGGTAATCGACTGTTCCGGGAAGTTCATCACCGCTGGTTTCTGGAACAGTCACGTCCATGTTTTCACTCCCGGCCTGCTACACGCGCGCGAGGCGAAGGCCGCGGAGTTGAGCGGCGAACTGGACGCGATGCTCAACCGCTGGGGATTCACCACCGTTTTCGACATCGCCTCGGTGCTCGACAACACCCTCGCATTGCGGCGCCGCATCGCGAGCGGCGAGGTCCGCGGGCCGCGCATTCTTACGGTTGGCGAGCCGCTGTGGACCAAGCCTCCCATCTATGTCATCGACTTCCTGGCGGCCAATCGCCTGGAGATGCCCGCCGTGACGACGCCGGAGGAGGCAGCGGCACGGGTGCGCGATCTGGCGCCGCGAGGCGTGGACGGCATCAAGCTGTTCACTGGATCGTACCAGGGCGGGTCGGTTGACAATATGCCGGTAAGGATGGTGCGGGCCGCGGCTGACGAAGCGCATCGCCATCGCTTGCCCGTTTTCGCCCATCCGCAAAATCTGGCGGGGATGGAGGCCGCGATCGATGGCGGCGTCGACATCCTGGCCCACACGGTGCCCGAATCGCCTCCCTGGACTCCGGAATTTGTGGCTCGGCTGAACGGCGCCCATATGGCGCTCATTCCTACGCTGACTCTCTTCGATTTCGAAGCACGCAAGGCGGGGATAAAAGAAGACGATCGCGAGGGTTGGCTCACGAAGATGGCGGGCGAACTGCGAGCCTTTTCGCAGGGAGAAGGCGAAGTCCTGTTCGGCACCGACGTCGGCTACACCGACCATTACGACACCGCCATGGAATATAGTCTGATGTCGCGGGCAGGGATGACGTTTTCGCAGATCCTGGCGTCGCTGACGACGGCCCCCGCGCAGCGGTTCGGAGCTTCCGCGCACGCCGGACGGATCGCGCCGGGAATGGATGCCGACCTGGTGGTGCTCGACAGGGATCCAGCGAAGGACATTACGGCGTTGTCGAAGGTGCACATGGTGATTCGCGCGGGGACGATTTTGTACAAGCAATGACCGGCGTACGGATGGACAAGTGGCTGTGGGCCGCGCGATTCTTCAAGACGCGTTCCATCGCCGCGCGGGCATGCGAGCTCGGGCGGATCGAGTCGCACGGACAACTCGCCAAGGCCGCGCGCGAAGTGAAGGTCGGCGACATGCTGCGCATTAAGAACGATAGCGGCGAGTTTCACCTAGAGGTGCTGGCGCTAAGTGAAATGCGCGGCCCCGCCGCGGTGGCGCAAACGCTCTATCGCGAAACTCCGGAAAGCCAGGAACTGCGCGCCAAGATGGTAGAAGAGCGCAAATTGATGCCCGTCTTCGAGCGATTCCGGGAAGGCAAGCCATCCAAGAAGGACCGGCGAGTCATCGACCGCTTCCGCGGAAGATAAACATCGTAAGGGAGTGCATCATGGCCCGAAGGGCCAGAGCGAGCTTCGCTCGCTTGGACAAGCTGAAGCTTATCCCACAAAATCGCCGGCCTTTCGGATGTGGGGTAAGCTTTAGCTTGCCCAGCCGGGCGACAGCCCGGCCTTGTCCTGCCGGCCACCAAAGGCGATGAAGCTCAGCCTCCGATGTTCTTCAACCGAGCCTTATTTCAGCGCCATGCTAGCTGCGCCCCCGTAGTACAGACTATTGAACAGCAGCTTGTAAGTCCCGTGCGGCTGATCGCGGAAGTTGACTTCCGGCCCCAGCAGCACCACCTTGCCTTCACCGACGGTGGACTCGGCCACCGCCGTACCGCCGTCGAGGTATTGCTGGCCCCATGCCCAGCCGCTGTCCAATACCTGCTTGCCGGTGAACCATCCCACGGGAGCGGTTTTCTGCAATTCGACGGTCGGTTCCAGCTTGAACACCGGGCTGTTATCGAAGAACACGTCGACCTGCTTGGGCATGCCGTACGCCACGGGATTGGTGTTGTCCACATTCATCTTGAGCAGCGATCCCGGGATATAGAATTTATCGGCGGGCAGATTGCGCTCACGCCCGTCGGGGCCCATTTCGGTGAGATAGCTCTTCACGGGCAGCTCGAAGTCTGTCACAGCGTTGTTGGTGCTGCTGCCGATGGTGACCAGTGTACCGCCGAGTTCGACGAACTTCTTCAGCGCGGGCACCGTTACGTCTTCCGAAACCCGGCCCACCGTTGCGCGATACTCTTCGGGCACGTTCGCGCTGCCACGTCCACCACCGCGACCGCCGCGCGCGCCGCCTGCTGCCGGAGCACCGGCCGGAGGCGCATCCCCGCCCACCGGAGCGCCACCGCCATTGCGTCCACCGCGGCCGCCGAGAGTGCCGGCCACGAACACGATCACGTCGAACTTGCTCTTCAGGTCGCCGGCGTCCAGCGTGGTCGGATAAACCACCTGGAAGGGCATTTCGTATTGTTCGAACAGCCATCTCGTCCAGCCGGCCGGCATGCTGCCGCCGTAGGAATCGTAGAGGCCGACGCGAATCGGCTTGATCTTGAGGGCATCGCCCACGGGCGCTTTCGCCAGTGCGTACACCGGAATGCCGAGTTCCTTCGCGGCCTTATCGAGAATCGGCCGCACCGCGGGGGAAGCCGGGACCCAGATCGCGCCGGTGCCGAGACTGCGGCCGTTGACCGTTTGCTCCTGCTTGATCCAATAGACGTCGCCGCCGGCCTTCAGGATGCGGTTTGTCAGAATAAAGGAGTTATTGATTTCGTGGCTGATCAGATAACCCGCGGGGCTGGCCGGCCCGCTGACGGTGCTGGCGGGCGGCGGCAGCAGGCCGTTGATCTTCTCGAACGGACCGTCGAAGCCATCCGGAATGCGGTCGTACTTCACGCCCATCTGCATCGCCAGAGTCCAGCCGGTGATGTCATAAGGACGATTCGGCGGGCCGCCGGGGTACGCAAAGTCGTTGGGATGATCCTGCGGCTCGAACATGTCCATCACATGCGGGCGGAACGCTTGTGCGGTCTTCACTACGTAGGACCCCTCGGGATAAGTCTTGCCGGCCACCTGGAATGACGAAGTGGCTTTCAGGCCCGTGACGCCATTTTTCAGCAGCGCATTCATGAACTCGGTAGCGGTGGCGAAATCGGGCTGATCGGCGGGCAGAATGTAGCCGCGCGGATCGCGCAATTTGGGATCGTGCAGAACGCTGTTGTACAGATCCATGGAAACGCCGCCCCCGCCGCGGCCGCCTCCGCCGCCTGGGGCCAGATCGCCCACCGGGGCGTCACCGCGCCCGCCGCGGCCCGTGAGGCCCGCCGCCGCATTCAGCGCGTCGATGCGCTTCGGAGTGATAGTCCAATAATCCTTACTGCCCTTCTCGATGGAGTTCGTGCCCATGCGCCAGATGTTGAACAGGAACGTCTCGCGATAGCGCGAGGCCAGATCCAATATGGCGCGATTGTTGGTGATTTCGTAATCGATCGACTGGCGATAATGCCACGGCCCGGGCGTCACCGGCATGGGCCAATCGCCCGTGGGCAACTGCTTGCTCGGAACTACCGGGATCGTGGTCGGCGTGGGGCTGCCGATGATCTCGGTGAGGATGCCGATCATGTTGTGGAAGTACGTGATGGTGCGCAGGCCGCCGTTCCACCAGGTGGAATAGCTGGAACCGCTGCGCATGGCGCTGCCGCCTTTGCCCTCGGCCACCAGGCGGCTATGCATCGCGGTGCCCACCATTTCGATACCCAGCGGCACCAGCGGATCGAAGTTGTAGTTAAAAGGATCGCGGAAAGGCGGAATGAAGATTACCGCGCCGGCGGGTCCGGTCTGGTGGTGGTTGTACATGATCTGCGGAAACCACTCCAGGAACAACTGGCGATTCATATTGGTGGTTTCCTTCATGTTGGACATGTAGAAATCGCGATTGTCGTCGTGACCGATGTACTTGGCGTAGAGGCGCGGCAGATTATTCATGTCGCGTTGGTCCTGCGGACGCAGCGGAGCATCCAGCTTTTCGCTGCCGCGCATATACCAGTTGGCGATGAGTTCCTGGCCGTCGGGGTTGGCCTGGACGAAGAGCATAATGTCGTCGTTGAGCAGGCGCATAGTCTCAGGGTCGGTGCGGCTCACCATCTGGTAGACCATTTCCATGAGCTGCTGCGAGCCCACCGATTCGCTCGCGTGCAAACCGCCGTCGATCCACACGACCGCCTTGCCTTGCGCGGCCAACTGGTGGGCCTGCTCCTCGCTGACGCCCTCGGCGAGCGCCAAACGCCGCGAGATCTGCTTATATTTATCGAGATTCTTGATATTTTCCGGTGAAGAAACGATGGCCATCCATTGATCGCGGCCTTCCTCGGTCTTGCCGATGCTGACCAGTTTCATGCGATCCGACTCGCTGACGAGCTTTTTCCAGTACGCTTCGAGCTGGGTATAGTTGGCGACCATGTAGTCGTCACCCAGGTTGAACCCGAGGGCATCCTTGGGAGTAGTGATTTTGGGCGCGGACTGGGCGCTGAGGGAGACGGTAGCCGATAAGACCGCCGTAAGGACAAATGTCCAGCGATGGAGGGGGCGAGAACTCATGGGTGACAGTTTACTACAGGCGCTGGCGCCCCCGGTTGGCGGCGCGCTGGCAGCTACAATAGATGCCGATGAACCGGCTTGACGAATTACGCCGCCGCCACGCGGCTGCCGAGGAGGGCGGAGGAGCGGACCGCCGCGCGCGCCAACATGAGGAGGGCAAGCTCTCCGCGCGCGAACGAATCGAGCTCCTGCTTGACGAGGGCTCTTTCGAGGAAGTCGACAAGCTGGTCACGCACCGCTGCCGCGATTTCGGCATGGGCGACCAGGTCATTCCGGGCGACGGCTTCGTCACCGGTTACGGCCGCATCGATGGCCGGCTGGTATATGTTTTCGCGCAGGATTTTACGGTCCTGGGAGGGTCGCTGTCGGAGGCCAACGCGCTCAAGATTTGCAAAATAATGGACCTCGCCTTGAAGACAGGTGCGCCCGTCATCGGCCTCAACGATTCGGGCGGCGCGCGCATTCAGGAAGGCGTGGTTTCGCTCGCCGGGTACGCGGACATCTTCCTGCGGAACACGCTAGCGAGTGGCGTGGTGCCGCAGATTTCCGCCATCATGGGGCCGTGCGCGGGCGGAGCGGTCTACTCCCCCGCGATCACGGATTTCGTCTTCATGGTGAACCAGACCAGCTATATGTTCGTGACCGGCCCCGACGTGCTCAAGACCGTCACGCATGAGGATGTGACCAAGGAAGATCTGGGCGGCGCGATGACCCACAACGCCACCAGTGGCGTAGGCCATTTCAGCGCGCACGACGACGCGGAATGCTTGCGCATGATTCGCGAGTTGATGAGCTATTTGCCGCAGAACAACCGCGAAGACTCGCCGCGCCGCGCCACCAACGATTCGCCGGAGCGCGCCGACGCCGCGCTCGACAGCATTGTACCGGCGGAATCCAACCTGCCCTACGACATCAAGGACGTCATCCATCGCGTAGTGGACGACGGCGAGTTTTTCGAAGTGCATGAACATTGGGCCAAGAACCTGGTCATCGGGTTCGCGCATATGGATGGGCGGTCGATCGGCATCGTCGCCAATCAACCGGCATTTCTGGCTGGCTGCCTGGATATCAATTCGAGCGTCAAGGGCGCGCGCTTCGTACGCTTCTGCGACGCCTTCAATATTCCGATTTTGACGTTCGAGGACGTGCCCGGTTTTCTGCCGGGAACGGCGCAGGAATTCGGCGGCATCATCCGGCACGGCGCCAAGCTGCTCTATGCATATTGTGAGGCGACTGTCCCGAAGATCACGGTGATCGTTCGCAAGGCGTACGGTGGAGCGTACTGCGTGATGGGGTCGAAGCAGGTGCGCACGGACATCAATTTGGCGTGGCCCACGGCGGAAGTAGCGGTGATGGGTCCGGAGGGCGCGGTGAACATCGTGTATCGCCGGGAACTGGCCGCTGCCGCCGATAAGGACGGAGTGCGCCAGCAGAAAATCGAAGAATTTCGCGAGCGGTTTGCGAATCCCTTCGTGGCGGCGGAGCGCGGGTATGTGGACGACGTGATCGAGCCGCGCGAAACGCGGCCGCGGGTGATTCGCGCGCTCCGCATGCTGGAGAATAAAGTGGACACGATGCCGCGCAAGAAGCACGGCAATATTCCGTTGTGACTGGCGACGCCAACGTGGCGCGGGCTTCAGCCAGACTCCGGCCGGCAGCGCCGAGACTCTTCCCGGCGCGACTGTCCCGGCCGGGAACGTCTCTGGCGGCAGAAACCAAGTTCGTTATCGGGACCGCTCCCTCACGGTCGCGGCTCGGTATCGGCGGACGGCGTTTCCGAGCCGCGCGCGTCAGCAAGCGGTTTCAGTTTCGAGCGAAGACGGCGCGTCTTCCGGACAGTCCCAACAGCAGGCAAGAGTGCCTGCGCCACGAGAGGCACGACTCATGAAGTCCCCCGTCCGGCGCGCCCTCCTGGCATGTCTTCTCGCGGCGATTTGCCTGATCGGGGTCGACGGCCTCCTTTTTCACAGCGGCCTCTACACTGCCATCCTGGAGCCGGATTCGTCCGCGGGGATGTACCAGCTCATTCTGTATCGCGAACAGCAAGCGCAGCAGCGATACGGCGATTCCATGATCCTGACATTGGGCGATTCGCGCTTCGCGTATTCACCCAGACTTTCCAACGAACTTACCCCTCAAACCGGATACACGTTTCGTAACGCCGGCATGGGCGGCAGCGAGTTGCGCTCGTGGTACTACATGTTGCGCGACCTGGATCCGGCTGCGAACCGCTATCGCGCCCTGGTTTTCGGCGTGAACGACTACGGCGATGAGGACACGCTGGATTACCCCGACGACAATATCCGCGCTCTGCATTACGTAATCACGCGGCTCCGTTGGAGCGACGCTTGGGATTTCGCGCGTTCGTTCCGCACCCCTTCGGTCCAGTGGCAAGCCTTCCGGGGCACGATCCTCAAGGGGATGGTGCTGCAAAGCGACATTGAGGCCTTCCTCACACATCCCCTCAAGCGGATCGCATATGTGAAGTTGTGTCACCGCGGATACGAGGATTGGACCTACAACTTCGTCGATTCGCCTGCCTCGATGGCAGGGCTGACCATCGACTGGTCGACCATGCAGGCGACATACCCGCCCGGAGCAACCGCGGAACAGATCAGCACCACAACCAGCTGGCTCCTGCACCCGCCCTCTCCGCAGACCGGGCGCACCGCCGAGTACCGGCGCAAGTGGTTCGGCCGGATTATCGACCGCTACCGGGGCTCGCGCACCAAGATCGTATTCGTCCGCCTGCCGCGCGGTCCCATTCCGCGGCCAGCCAGCCTGGCTCAGCCCACCACCAGTTCCATCCGCGAATTCGCCAGCCGTCCAAATGTGCTCCTCTGCGACGAGGCGGCTTTCAACTCGATCGAGCATCCGGAGTTATTCAAAGATGCCTGGCATTTGAACCGCGAAGGCATCGCGCGTTTTTCGCCTATGCTGGCCGAAGAAATCTCCCGTATGTTGGGCACGCCTAAGTGATGCGATGCTGTACCAGGGGCGAGCGGAGCTCGCCGTGGCAAGCTAAAGCATGCCCTACGCTCTTGTGGGGCATGCTTCAGCTTGCTTCAGCTTGTCCTGGGCAACATGCTCTGCGGTTGACGGCATGGGAGAATGTGTGAGATCGAGCCATCTATGCGAAGTAACCTGAACGCGTTGCTGTTGACGGTATCCCTGGCGGTGACAGCGGCCGCCGCTGCGCCTGCCCCCAACGACGATCAGCTGGCGCGTTTCATGGAAAAAGTCCGGCGGGACCTGACCGGCATTCGCGACTCTACCTGCCTGGAGACAATCGAACGAGGCCGCCGGAGACCGCCTCACACCGACTTCGCGCCCATCGATACGGTTCGCCTGGAAGTCTCTACCATCGCCGGCAAAGAACTGTTCGCCAGCCCCGGCCGCCGCTTCGAAGATCGCGGCCTGCAGTCGATGATCCGCAGCGGGACGATCGGCAGCGGCATGTTCGCCACGTTTGTGCAGAATCTGTTTGTCAGGCGCCAGGGCACGCTCCGGTATGTGCGGCAGGAGAACGTGGACGGGCGCCGTTTGGTGCGCTACGACTTCCGCGCCACGCGGCAAGAGAGCGGATTCAAATTGCAGGTGGTCAACATTTCAGACATGGTGGCCGCCAAAGGCTCTTTCTGGTTCGATCCCTCCACACTCGACCTGGTTCGGCTGGAGGTTCACGGCGACAATATACCGTACGACCTGCATCTTGACGACGCCGTGGTCCGCGTCGATTACGCCCGCACGCATGTCGGCGATGCCGACGCCCTGCTGCCGAAACGGTCGGAACTGACGATGACGTATATCTCGGGCGATGCGGACCGCAACGTGATCGACTTTTCCCAGTGCCACGAGTATCGCAGCGATTCGGCGATCGATTTCGGAAAAGGTTCGA
>Ga0182018_10001863_pt1 | contig 22719 bp, 21 predicted proteins | sample 812P2MmetaG_FD_120490 | JGI IMG/M metagenome (GOLD analysis project Ga0182018, IMG submission 120490) | Permafrost microbial communities from Stordalen Mire, Sweden - 812P2M metaG | ecosystem: Environmental > Terrestrial > Soil > Wetlands > Permafrost | place: Sweden: Stordalen | collected...
ACGGCGACCCGAAGCCCACGCGCCGCGATGGCCCCGGCGCAGTGCTCGCCGGGCGCACCGCCGCCCAGCACGATCACGTCGAAATCGCTCATACAGGAAGCTCCTGGCCGCTCTGTTCGCGCACCATGTACTGGGCGTACCAGTCGGGCCAGTCCGAGTCGGCCCGGCCGATGCGCTTCTCGTGCTCAGCGTGGGCCGACTCGGCGCGGTGCAATGCCGCAGCCAGGTCACCTGCGGAGTTGAACGAGGTGGTGGTCGGATCGAGGCGGCCCGGGAGGCGATCGGTCACCTCTTGAAGCAGCCAGCTGTTGCCGTCGGGGTCTTCGAACGTGGCAAAGGAGTTGTAGCTCTTGTGATCCGGATCCGGCCCGTTGACTCGATCACCCGTCCCCTCAGGGTCGAGTTGCGCTCCGGGCGCTCCGGAATGGAACACCCCACTGACTGTGGCTCCCCGGCTGGCAAGTTGCTCGCGCTCGGCTTCGATATCAGACACGATCAGGTACAGGCCATGGGCAGATCCGGGTGGCGCCCCCGTGATGTGGGTGCCGAACTGCACAGAACACTGCGATCCCGGTGGCGTGAATTGCACGACCCGGAAGCCGTTGTCGAAGGAGAAGTCGGCGTCGAGCCTCCAGCCGAGGCCGGCGTAGAACGCCTTGGAGCGATCGGCGTCGGCCACGGGGATGACGACCGCCTCCAGCTTGAGATCGGCCGGTTCGCTGCTCGGCGATCTCCCGAGTCTCTGTCCATCGACGGTGCTCATCCAGCTCTCCTCTGTCTTAGTACCGAAAGCATTGTCGCACCCAGGCGAACGCCTTGCACCTGAAACATCCCTCGCACTCGGGGTTCGACGTCGTTCCTGGCGTACGGGGGTCGAATGGCGATGCACGGGTGCACGTCTCAACCTTTCCGCCCGGCCCGCGAGCAGGTCGAGTTCCTATGGTCGAGAACCCGAGCGGAGGACGGGCGCCCCGACACCCCCAGGGTCAGCGTTTGATACCGATGCTCTTGCCTTCGGTGTACCGGATCGGCTCCTCCAATGTGTCGACGAGGAATTGATCCCGGTCTCCTCGTTCCCACGCCTCCCTCAACCCCGGGGCCGCCAAGTCGAAGTCGGGCCGAATTTTCTTGAACACGCCCCTCAGATCTACGTGGAGCTCTGCCATCGTGGGCCGGCCCCAGTACCAGTATCCGTTGTAGATCTTGAAGATCTTGAGTCCGGGCTCGAGGACGAACGTGTGGGGGATCATCGGATCGTGCGGCGCATCCGTGAACTCTTTGATGTCCAGATCCTTCTGGACGACCCGATCGGGGTCCGACAGGAACGGCCACGTGGCGCCCAGCGCGTCCCGGAACTCATTGATGTTCAGTTGATTGTCGGTCGAGATGAAGACCAATCGCGTGTAAGCATTCCTGAACTCGGGATATACGTCGACCAATTGCCCTACGAACTGATGCTCTTTGGGATCGAAGCCGCCACGGGACAGATGGAGCACCATCGGGTTGGATGAGCGATGATCCACAGTTAGCCCCTTAACTGGGCCTTCTCCGATGGAGGTGAAGGTGTTGCAGGCTCCGCTAGATTCGCAACCCTATGATGAACGGGATTGGTGGTGAGGGTGCGTTTCCTGACTTTGCATGGGCCGTCGGCGAAGAAGGCTCCGATCCTGTGGTGCTTGCCGATGGAATTCCTTATCGACAAGACCAATTCGCGCAAAGTGGCCACTATTACCACTATGTCGACGACCTTCGCTCGATTGCCGCTCTCGGCGTCAAGATCGTTCGATACGGCGCACCATGGCGTCTGACCGAGCCGGAACCGGGTCATTACGACTGGACGCTCTGGGATCGAGCATTGGCCGAATGCGCTGAGCACGGCCTGAAGCCGATCGTCGACTTGTTGCACTTTGGTCTCCCTGATGCTTTCGACGGCTTTGCCGATCAGCGATGGGTGGACTCGTTCTGTCGATACGTCGAGGCATTCCTCAGCCGTTATCGAGAACCTCGATGGTTCACGCCCATCAATGAGCCAGGCGTCACGGCGGAGAATTCAGGTTTTCTAGGAATGTGGAATGACCGCCTCGCGTCAGGCCCCGATCACGCGCGGATCTTGGCCAATATTGTGTTGGCGAACCTGGAGGCACTGGCGCGCATCCGTGGCGATCGCGGCGGCTGGTGGATTGGGTCCGAAGGATTCCCGGTTCCGGTGGCACTTGAGCCGCAGGACGAAGCTGACGTGCAGGCGTTACGGGCATGGACTTGGCTTGTATGGGATCTGCACTTCGGGCGAGACCCTCTCCAAGAGTCGGCCCGTTATCTCGATCCCGTTGATGACGCATTGCTCGAGCGCATCCGATCCCTCGCTGTGACCGACCGGGTCGTTGCGGGCCTCGACTTCTACCCTACCTCGGTCTTCCTCATCGGGGGCGCTGCCCCCAACTGGTCGGTCCACGAGCGAGTCGCATTCGCCGTTGCTGAATTTCGACGTTGGCACGACCGATATGACGTGCCCTTCTGGGTGGCGGAGACCTCGAATTTGTCGCTTGGCATCAACGACCAGATTCCGTGGTTGCTTTCACTCACGGATGGACTTCGCGGACTGTGCGATGACGGCCTGCCGGTACGCGGGATCTGCTGGTACAGCCGAGGGGACCAATTCGACTGGCAGACCGAGTTGGTGAATCCGAAAGGCGCCGTGACCGAGGTCGGGCTCTTTGACGTTCACCGCCGCGCCAGACCTGTTGCCGCCATTTTTGCGCAACTTGCCTCACAAGCGTTCTGACGTCTGTACCGAATCTGAGCCTCGGTGCAGAGCCTTCTTGGCCAGTGCTCTCAGGCTGGCCACGAGCATCGCCCGGCCATTGCCACCGGCCGAAGCGATCCCCTACGAGTGCCCGGCGCCATTTGACGGTGGACATGTCGCTCCATCCGCCACACCTTCACTGGAGCAGCCATAGAGCCAGTTTGCGCGACCGGGCGGCTCGGGTGGTGGACGCGACCCATATGGATGGAAGGTCAGGGCACTGACTAGCCTGCGTTGGGCTCGCTCAGTCCGGAGCGTTGAGGCAACCAAGCGCTCCAGTAGTACCGGGACGGGCAATGGCCATAATAAGGGGGCATTGCGACAGTGGACAGGAGATTCTTCCTCAAGTTGCTGGGGGCAGGCACGGGGTCAGCGGCCTTGGCCTCAAACGGGAACCGCTTTCTGACGCCGACTGTCGCGCAAGCCGCGGCAGGGAGTGACACTGCCGATGCAGCGGTATCGGAGTTCATTGCCAACCCTCCCTTCTCGTTTTATTACGCCGGACAGTCGTCGGCAAGCCTCCTGCGACAGTGGCGGGCGGTAAGGCATAAAATCAGTGCCTCGCCGGGGCGCTCAGAGGAATCGGTCACGTGGCGGGCGCCGACCGGAGAGCTTCAGGTACGGGCGGTGGTCGTTGTTTACGAGAGCTACGGGGCCACCGAATGGACTGTGTCCTTCACCAACTCTTCCTCGAACACTTCCCAGCGGTTGAGCGAAGTGTTGGCCGCTGACACCGTTGTCAACGGGTCACCGAAGGCACCGTATGTCCTTCATCATTTCAATGGGAGCTCGCAGCAAGCCAATGATTACGCGCCGCAGACTTCGCTGCTGGCGCCGGGTACGGCGCAACTTCTTTACCCTGTGGGCGGCCGACCGTCGAACGGCACGTGGCCATATTTCAATATTTCATGGGAAGACCAGGGAGCTATGGTCGCCATCGGGTGGCCAGGGCAATGGACCGCCCAACTGCTGGTCGACGAAAATGAAGGCCTGCGCCTCAAAGCAGGGATGACATCTGCCGACCCGCTGCAGCAGAGTTACAGCGACGTCGCTGATGCTCTGCTCTTGGACACCATTTTGGAATCTGGTGAGGAGGTGCGGACCCCCCTCATGGTCATCATGCCATGGAGCGCCGATAGCTGGCTGCTCGCACAGAATATGTGGCGGAGATGGATGGTCGACTATAACTTGCCGCGCTTTGGGGGAAGCCTCCCGACTCCCATAACACCCACGACCGGCAACCTGAGCCTGCTGCCTAACCAGTCAGAGGAACTATCAGCCATCGATACCTATGCCCGCCAGAGGACCACCAGGGACCACGGTGGCTTTTATACACACTGGTGGGTAGACGCCGGGTGGTATGCCATTCCCAGCTTGTTACCCCAGAATTGGTCCAATGGTGTGGGGGACTGGTTCTCGGACCCAAAACGCTTCCCGGACGGTATGAGGCCAACTTTTCAGCGGGCCATGGACCATGGCATGAAATCTCTGTTGTGGAGCGAACCAGAGCGGGTGGGGTTCGCAACCGAGTTGTTTGACAAGCACCGGGATTGGCTCATCCCGCCGCCGGACCCGGATGCAGACGCCAGCTTCCTCCTCGACTTCGGTAACGCCGACGCTTGGGCCTGGTCGGTGGAGCGCTTCGACAGCATCATTACCAACCAGGCCGCTCAGGGCCACGAGTTAGATGTATTCCGCCAGGACTTCAACATGGACCCGCTCGATTACTGGAACGCGAAAGACATCCCGGGCCGCATCGGCATGACGCAGGTGAAGCACGTGACCGGCCATCTCGCCTTTTGGGACGAGCTGCGCCGGCGCCATCCTCATCTTTGGATAGACAGCTGTGCCTCGGGTGGCCGTCGCAACGACCTCGAGACTATGCGCCGCTCGGTCCCTCTGTTACGAAGCGATTACCAGTTCGAACCGACCGGTAACCAGTGCCAGACCTATGGCATATCCCTATGGCTCCCTTACTACGGGACAGGCGTGGGGCCTCAAACCACCAATGACGGTGCCTGGGGCTCGGGTCAGTACGTAGTCCGTAGCTCCCTTGCCCCGTCCTATGCGTCAAGCGTCGACGCTGGCACGGCAAGCGAGGAAGACTGGGCCTTGCTCCGCACGATGAACGAGGAATTCGTGCGTATACAAGACGACCTGTTGTACAGCGATTTCTATCCTCTGACAGGTTTCAGCCTTGAGGACGACGTATGGATGGCATTCCAATTTGACCGTCCCACCGCGGGTAGCGGTGCGGTCCTTGTTTTTCGACGGCCCGATGCCCAGGCGGCAACGATGCGATTTATCTTGCACGGCTTGGATGCGGGCAGGCACTACCGGATCGAAAACTTCGACCTGAGCGGCACGGAGCTGTTGTCCGGAAAGAGCCTGATGCAGCAGGGCCTCGAGTTTTCGCTTTTGGACGCGCCAGCCTCGGCCATCGTGCATTACGAGCGCCAGTCCGGTAGGTCGACTTAGGAAGCGGTGTCTTCCCGTCGCTCCAAGACGGCATGCAGGGTGGCCGCTTTCCCTGCTGCTGGTGTGCATGCCCTCTGCTGCAAATGGCGACCCAGAGCCGGCGACGAGCGAGCACGGCTCGTATCCGTATCACCGAAGCCCAGCTGCAGCCTGCAACACTTGGCGCGCCTTTCGGGCAATCCAGAGCCTGTCGACGAGCTTCAGCCCTCCGGGCGAAGTGCCAGGCACGCCACCAGGATTCACATGGATGAACGTCTGCCCATAAACCGGAATTTCACATCTCTTCAGACCTCGTGACTTTACGGGGATCCCACCTTCAGCCCATTGACCTGACCGCACTTGGTGGAGGTGATGGGATTCGAACCCACGGCCTCTACATTGCCAAATGTGGAGTTCACGACCTTTTGACCAGGTGTTTTCTAGGATCTTCCTGGTAGTGGCCTTTTGATCCCCTCAGGTTCCCTCACTATCCTTCTCCTTTCCTCTCGATAAGGTCACGTAAGGTCACGCTTCTCAGACCGTCCGCTTGCGATTCCGACACCGGTTGATTTCGATGTAACCGTCGAGGTCCTCTACGTCGTAGCGTGTGGATCCGGCGACCTTTACTATCGGTAACTCACCGCGGTAGACAAGGCGTTCGACCGTCGCTCGGGACACTGCTAGGTACTCCGCTGTGGCCCCAACCGGCAGCAGACGCTGACGCCTCACCTCCGACACTGAGCCTTCCGACTGAATCCGATAGGTTGGCCGATCTTTCACCGCCAGGGAGTCACTTGGCCAGTCATGTGGATCATTCGCAGCCTCTCCGCAAGGGCCGCAAACGCGCCTCGTCGCCCCCACACTGACCTTCCCCACCGTCTCAATCGCCATTATCAACCCGTGCCTTGAAGTCGACACTTGAACTCGGCCTAGGAGCAACCACCCAGTGCCCCGTGGGTTCACACGTCACCAAGTCGGTGCTAACAATCTTCCCCCTTTGGATTGCAACTACCCGGCATGCACAATGTCGGCTGGCTCGTCAGTACGGTCAGGTTCGCCTGTAGACGTCCGCCCTAATCCATGCTTGAGCCCCTGCCTGGAAGGCGTCCAAGAATCCCGCGTGTAATGAATGGCTCCCGATCCGTGTTCTGCCGAAGCAGTCGTCGCCTCTATCGACGAGGTCTTGACGGACCTAGGCCATTAACCCTCATCACGGAAGATGGAAGTGCACGGGTGGACTGAGGACAGCAGAGCGGACTAATTGAATCGCTAAGGGAGTGGAGGAGCGAGAACGAGGGTGCGGGACAAGAACAGCACTAAGGAGTCGACTACAGCCGTCTGAGCTGATGCATGGTTTACCTCCGCGGCTACTCGGCGCCGATGACCTTGAAGTCCTGGTTGACGAAGATGTGGTGTGGCCAATTGACGCCGATGTTGTGGACCTCGTACTCGCCGTTGCTCAGCTTCACAACACGGTCGACGATTCCTCCCGGATAGGCGGCCAGCGCAGCTTCCGTCGCCTTAGTCGCTGCCGTTCCGCTGACGATCGTCCCCGACCCCTGGCTGTAGCTCGCCGGGATCTGACCGACCTGCTTTGACGTGGTCGGTGAACCCTTCTGGAAGGGGATCACCGTTGCCGCGGTGGAAGCCACAGATCCGCCAGTCGTTTGCACGAAGACCTGCGTGGCCTTGATAGTCGTTGAACTCACGGTCCCGAGTACGAGGACGCGTTCGCCCTTGGTAATGGCGCTCTTCGAGGTCGAACTCGTTCCCTTCTTGTATTTCGTAGAGGATGCCTCGTCGATGATAACTTTCTGACCCGCTGAGGTCGTCATGATGAAGCTCGACTTGGACACGGTGCCGACCGTGCCGGATGATCCACCTGCGGCTGGGCCAGACCGAGCGTTGGATCCCCCGCCGGCGCTTCCGGTAGCGCCGGCCGAGTGGTTGCTGGACGCGGGTTGCGTTGCTGACGCCGAGGGGGACGAAGCGAGACCGACTGAAAGTCCAATCACCGGACTCATTACCGCAGCAGCCAAGAGCAATCGACCCTTTCGTTTCGACAGCAATCGCCGTACCCGACGCTCACGTGCCTGTTTGGCCACGGTCACCGCGGACGACCAGTCCGGCGAAGACACTGGCGAAGGTGCCGCGGCTCCGGCGTCACCTGAACCTGCAGCATCTGACGGTTCTGACGTCGCGATGGATATGGGACGAGAGGGAGAGGCCGTCTCCTCAGTGCTTGTCGGGTCGTAGTCGTTCATGATGTGGCTCCTCTTACTCATTAGCTACTTAGAGAGTGCCAGCCGTTCATGTGGGATCCCTGCAGACGGCCTGTGACGCAGGTAGGTCTCTTTCGGCAGATGGCTGAGTCTTTCAAGAGCGGGAATGCGGTGGACGGCCGACCAACCGGAACGCCGGGACGAGTCGGCCGAGAGCTGCCGCTTTTTGATCAGTAATTGACGGAATTCGGAGAGCACTCAGAGATTAGGCAGTAAGACTTCTTGAGCAAATCGAATTGCTCACCGTGCAAACGAGTGGGAGCGGCAGATCTGCCGCTCCCACGGCGGCACCGGTGATCCCCTTCCAGAAGGGTGCACCGACCACGTCAAAGCAGGTCGGTCAGATCCCGACGAGTGCTCGAAACCGCGCTTCGTCGGCTGGCGTCGGGGATGAAGACTCCAGGTCGACACTCATACGTCGAAACGGGTTGGCGAGTGTCCAACGCCACCCGATCTGCGACGATCCATGCGGGCCCACGCGCGCTCCGACGAACCGGAGCATCCCCTCCAAGTCCCTGCCGAGCAGCGCTCACGTCGAGTCCACTCGAGCCGTTTTGCACCAGTCCCCGCCACCGCTCCGCGATGGCGGAGGCCACTGGGGCAGCCTTGGCGCCGGCTTCTTTGGCCACCAGGTCGAGGTCTTTCAAGGCCCAATCCAACGCGAAGTCGGCGTCGAAGTCCTGCTCGAGCATCCGGGCGAGTTTGCCCAGCGCGTAAGGCGACGCCAGTGGGTTGTCGCGCAAGACGTCGAGCAGTGCTGAGGTGGGCACGCCCAGGCGCTCCGCCAGGGCGGCCGCCTCGGCCGCCCCTTCGGTCTGGAAGGCCAACCATGTGTTGAGGACGAGCTTCATCGCGCTGCCCGCGCCCGCCGGACCTAGCCAGAGCGTGGCTCTGCCCAACGCCCCGAAGACTGGCTCGAGCGATTGGGCCGCCGCGTGCGGACCCGACGCCAGGATGAGGAGCTGACCCTTCTCTGCCGGTTCCCGGCTCCCCGATACCGGCGCGTCGACAAAGGCAACGACCGGTCGCTGCACCAGCGTCTCTCTGACCAGCCGCTGGGTCACCTCGACGCCGATCGTGGCCATCTGGACCCAGATGGACCCCGGTTTCATGGCATCAAGAGCGTGCCCGTCGAACATAACGTCGGCCGTCGCTTCGGCTGTCGCCAGCATGGTGATGACCACGTCCACGTCCCTAGCGGCGTCCGAGGCCGCATCAAAGGCGGTGGCGCCGAGGTCGACCAGCGGCATTGTTGAGGCCGGATGCCGCGACCACACGTGCACGTCCATTCGGGCACCGAGGAGCCGGCGGGCCATCGCCGTTCCCATGGTACCCGTCCCGATCACGGCCACCTCGGGCATCGGCTCTTTTTGGTCATTCGAATCGGTCATTTTCTTGTCCTTTCTTTGAACTCAACTCTGATCTTTCCGGCGGCGTGACTAGGCCATCTCTCGTTCGATCTCCTCGAGTGTCAGTCCCTCTGTCTCTGGCACCTTCTTCCAAAAGTACGCCACGGCCACGAGGCTCAAGAACCCCATCAAGAAGAAGGTTCCGGCATTCGAGATGGCGTTGAGCAAGGTGAGGAACGACACGGCCACGACGAAGTTCGCCGCCCAGTTGGCGATAGTGGCGATGCTCATCGACTTGCCGCGGATGCGCGCCGGGTAGATCTCGCTGATCAGCAACCAGAAGACCGGACCAAGACCTATGGCGAAGGACCCCGTGTAAACGGCGAGACTCGCCACGGCCACGATGGCTGCCGTGTGCCCGAGGGTAGTGCCGCTGAGAGCGAAGGTGGCTGCCACGACGATGAGTGCGATCGCCATACCGATGGTGCCACTGAGCAACAGGACGCGCCGCCCTACCTTGTCGATGAGCCGTATGGCGACCACGGTCATCCCGACATTAACGATGCCGTTGCCGACATTGGCCAAGAGCGAAGCCGAGTTTCCGAGGCCGGCCTGATGGAGCAGGGTCGGCGCGTAGTAGATGACCGTGTTGATCCCGGTGATCTGCTGAAAGACCGCCAAGAGGACACCGATCACGACCAGTTTGCGCATACCGGGCTGAAGGAGCTCGCGGTAGCTCACCTTGTTGTTGGTGAGCGAGCTGATGTCTTCTATCTCGCCCTCGACGTCATGGTCGGCGCTGCGGACGCGGGTGAGCACCCTGCGAGCATCGGCGATTCGCCCGTGGGTCACCAACCAGACGGGACTCTCGGCCTGGGTCAACATGCCGACGAAGAGCAAGACGGCCGGTATGGCGGCCAGGCCGAACATGAGCCGCCAGGCTGCGCTCGAACTCAGAGCGTAATCGACCAAAAAGGCGATGAGGATCCCCGACGTGAGGGCGAGCTGGTTGAAGCTCACGAGCGCTCCGCGCACCCGGGGCGGAGCCACCTCGCTGATGTAGAGCGGCACAGCCATGGACGCCGAGCCGACGGCCAGTCCGATGACGAACCTCATAACGATGAGGAACCACAGGGTCGGCGAGAAGGCTGCTCCCAGCACGCCCAGCACGAAGACGACGGCCGTGATCAAAATAACGGGCCGCCGGCCCAGCGTGTCGGAGAGCCTTCCCGAGCCGAATGCCCCCACCGCCGCTCCGACCAGGAGCAGTCCGGTGACCAGCTCCTTGTCGAACGAGCTCACGTTCCCGAAGCTCGTATGGAGGAACAGCAGCGCACCCGAGACGACGCCGGTGTCGTAACCGAAGAGCAGGCCGCCCAGCGCCGTGATAGCGGCCGTCCACACGACAGCACGGCCGACCGGTTCGTGCCAGGCGTCGTCGATATCGGCCTCACTCGAAGATGTGACCCGTCCATCAAGCAGTTGCACACTCATGACCGCTCCTCTCACATCATCTCGGGCGAAGGGCCGGACACGGGTGTGGCGTCGGCCATGATCAGGTTGATGCGCTGCATCACCTCGTCATCGAGGTCGATCTCGGCGGCCGCCAAGGCCTCGTCGACGTGCTCGGCGTTGCGGGTGCCGACAATGGCGACATGGACCGCCGGGTTGGCCAATGTCCATGCGGTCGCCAACTGGGCCAGGGTGATCCCCAACTCCTGGGTCGCCAGTTTCTCCAACTGCGCCACCACGCGAAGATTGCGAGCAAAGGTCTGGCCACAGAACATGGGGCTCTTCGCTCGGCAGTCCCCCGGTGCGAATGTAGCGTCGGGTCCGAGGTGTCCGCCTAGCAATCCGTGGGCCAAGGGCCCGTAGACCAAGACGCCGATATCGTTCGCCGCCGTATAGGGCAGCACCTCGGCCTCGATGTCTCGTCGGAACAGATGGTAGGGGGGCTGCAATGTCTCGACGGGCAGCGTGGCGCTGAACGTCTCTATCTGCTCGACATCGAAGTTCGACATCCCGACGTGTCGGATCTTGCCGTCGGCGATCAACTTAGCCAACGCCTCTGCCGTCTCCTCGAACGGTGTCGCCGGGTCAGGCCAGTGCATCTGGAACAAATCGATGTACTCAGTGCCTAGCGCTCGCAGGCTGGCGTCCACGCCCTTTTCGATCCACGCCGGGCTGGCATCGCGTGCGACGCCGTTGCCGGATGGGCGCAGGCCGCCCTTGGTGGCGATGACGAGCTGCTCACGGGGCAAGTGGCGCAACGCGACCGCCAAGAGCTGCTCGGACTGGCCGAAGCCATAAGCCTGGGCCGTGTCGAAGAAGGTGACGCCGTTGTCCGCGGCCCGCCGGATGGCTTCCATCGCGGCCACCGTGTCAGTCGGTCCCCAGTCGCCACCAAGTTGCCAGGTGCCGAAGGCGATCCGAGAGACGTCGAGGCCGCTCTTACCCAAGATGGTGTGTTTCATTGTGTCCTCCTTTTCGAGATCGGAATGTCCGTTGATGCTGCCGAGAGATCCGATGTCGTCGCGGGTCGTGCCCCGAACCAGGCGACAACGGTCCCGCCGAGCGCCACCAGTGCCGCGACCAACATGGCGGTGCGGTCGCCGCCGATCGTGGCGATGCCGGCGCGCGCATGTGTGCCCTCGGCAATGGCAACCAGAGCGGCCACGCCCACCGCGGCACCAACCTGCCGGGTGGTATTCACCACGCCGCCGACCAAGCCCTGATTGGCTTCGGCCATACCGCTGGCCGCCATAACCGTCGTTGCGAACACGGTGCCCACGGTCCCGACCCCCACCAGCACGACTGCGGCGAACACCGGGCTGTAGTGGCCACTCATCGGCAGGTGGGCGAGGATCAGAAACCCGACGCCGGTGGACGCCGTGGCCACCACCAGCAGGGTCCGCATCCCGAAACGTCGGATGACGCGCGCACCGAACATGGCGGTGATGAAGCCGACCACCCCTTGAGGTGCGATCACCAGTCCGGCTTCCAACGGCGAGTCGTGCAGCGTCTGCTGCAAGTAGACCGACAGGACCACCAATTCTCCTGCATTCCAGGCGCCCAGTAGAAATGTGAGGATGCCAACCGTCCGCAGTCCTCGCTGCCGGAGCAGACCGAGGTCGATGAGCGGTTCAGCATGCGCGCGCTCCACGGCGACGAAACCAGTCAGCGCTACCACAGTGACGAACAGGGCCCCCGCCACGACCGGCTGCATCCACCCCAGGGCCGAGCCCTCAGAAATGGCGAACACGGCGGCCGCTACTGCGAGCGTGACCAAGATCCCGCCAGTCACGTCTAGATGGGCCGACCTCGAACTTGGGCGGTCCGGGGCGATAAGGCGAGGGGTGGCGACGGCGACGACGACACCCACTGGGATATTGAGGAGGAAGATCGATCTCCAGCTGGTGTACTGCACGAGCACCCCGCCCAGAACCTGACCCGCCACGAACCCGATCGAAGCCGTGGCACCGTACAAGCCCAGAGCACGGGTGCGCCGAGGTCCTTCGGCAATGCGCGCCGTAATGAGCGACAACGATGCGGGCGCCACGATCGCTGCTCCGACTCCCTGGATGGCGCGAGCAGCCACTAAGAGGGCCGCGTCATCGGTCAATCCGGCAGCCAGCGAGGAGCCGGCGAACACCAGCAGTCCGACGACGAACAGGGATCGCCGACCCAATGTGTCGGCAATGCGACCGCCCAGGACCAAGAGGCCACCGAAGGTGATGGCGTAGGCCGTCACGACCCACTGCACCGAATCGCCTCCGAAGCCAAGGGCTTGGCGGATGGAGGGCAGCGCAACATTCACGATGCTGAAATCCAGGACGACCATGAATGACGCCACCAGGACCAAGGCGAGCGCGGGCTTCGATAGTCCGGTCGCTCGCTCATTCCCGCTGGCCACCGCGACCGAAGCCAACGTCGCGGAAGGAATCGACACCTGCGAGGGGTCATCCCTCAAATCGCCGATCTCGAGCGTGGCAGTGCGGGCATACCACCGGCGGGCCTCTCGGTCGGTCTGCACTGCAGTCACGGTCACCTCCTGTCCTTACGGTACGATACGTATCGTATTCTTACTGTGGTATCATGTCAACTATGAGTGAACCCACGATTTCGGCACCCGTCCCACGAGGTCGGCCCCGCAGCGAACGCTCCCATCGCGCCATCCTCGAAGCCGCAAACGAGATCCTGGAGGAGCGCGGCTTTGTCGACCTGACCATGGATGAGGTGGCGCAACGAGGCGGGGTGAGCAAAGCCACCATCTACCGGTGGTGGCCGACGAAGGGCATGTTGGTCTTCGAAGCCTTCACGGCTAACTTCCTTGCTCGCCAACCGACCCCGGACACCGGATCCCTGCGAGGCGACCTCCTCGCTGCTCTTCGCAGCTGGATCAGGACGGTGAAGGGAACGGTGACGGGCCGCACGCTGGTCGGGCTGATTGCCGAAGTCCAGAGGGATCCCGACTTGGCCGAGCTCTGGCGAGAGCGCTTCGTCACCCGCGTCCGGGCACAACACCGCCTCATATTCGATCGGGCGCTCGGGCGAGGAGAGATCCTGGCCGATGTAGACCCGGACGTCATGCTCGACTTGCTCTTCGGGTCTGCATATCACCGGCTCCTGCAGTCCCATCTCCCCTTAACCGATCGCTTCGCTCAGGCCGTCGTTGACATGATGGTCGCCGGAGTGCAGTCGGGCCATGCAGCGACAAATGGCAACGGCAAGAAGCTCTGAATTATCGGACGTTCCGGTCTCGCACTCGGCTGTCTGAGTGCACACCGCGGGCGCTTCGAACGCACCGCGTCAGCCACGCCACCACAAGCACCCGATAACGACAGCTGCGCCAACCGCGTTGGTGCTTTCTGATGAGAAATTTATGAAGTTCTGACAGTGCTCAGATATTTGGCGACAAGACTGCTTACATGAACGAAGTGCATTTCGGAAGTAAGAACGGTCCGCACTTCGCAAGAAAGAGGAAACATGTTGGTCTTCGTTAGTTTTGCGTCGCTCGCGGTGGTCATCTGGGGAATCATCGATGTGGCACGACGCCCAGCGTTGGCCCTCGACCCGAAATGGAAGGCACTTTGGATTGTTGGGATGATCGGCGGGTGGTTCCTCTTCGGGGTTATCGGAGCAATAGTCTCGGCCTTCTACTTGGCCGGACCGCGGAGGCGAATGAACGCTGGCCGATACTCCAATCGGTACTAGAGCTGTAACGAGGCTAATTGGGTCGACAAATGTCGGCTCGGGTGAGCAGAATTCATCCACCCCAATGCCCCCTTCGCTCTCCCCCATTTGAGTGTAAGAAAGCCCCCTCCACCTGACGACCTTGGCGCACTCAACCCACTAGCGATACGAATCAGCAAAAGATCGGACCCGAAACAGGGTGAAACAGGAGATCTTCAGGCTCCCATTTCAACCGGTACCTTCAGCGCACGACGCACGCTACAGCGGTCCAGTCGCCGCGAACGGAAGCACGCTCCAAGTACAACTGCCTACCATTGAAGCCCCCCCCGGAATGCTGGTGCCGCCGCTGTGAAGGGTCGGTGGGTTCGCGCGACGCTCTGGCTCGATAACTGAAGTGCCACCTGCCCGACGAAAAGTGTTCCGGTCGGCTCGTCGGGCCAGCACTGGCTCCGACGAGGAGAGACCCCCAGGAGTTGCGACAGACCATCTCAGGCGATTGCTTTCGGGGTTCAAGTTCCGTCAGCCGATGACACGAAGCTGCGCGGGACTCGATGGAGCGGCAGTATCGCCCAGGCTTGCAAAAGCAGCGGCGGTGGAATCGTCGGCTGGGAGCCAGGTGATGAGCCGTTGCTCGTCGACTTCAGCGGGCAGGAGCACCTCGTAGTTGGTGCGGAGGCGCCCGAAGTCAGGATGCACAATGCGCGTTGTACCCCGGCGTCTTTCTGTTGTCGCGAACTTGGACCAGCGCTCCACGAAGTCCGTCGCCGTACGCAGCTCATCCATCAGCGTGGCGAAGCGTTCATTGTCACCCCAGCGAACGCTGGCCGCACGTAGGCGAGCCACCTGATCGTCGGCCGCCGCCATCCAGTCGGGGTAGACCGTTCGCGCATCCCGATGAAGGAACACGTAACGGGCGAGGTTCGGCTCTGCATTCTCGAGCATTCCGAGGGGCCGAACGAGGCGTCCCCAAGCTCGGTTCCCGGCTAACACGTCGTTGGCTGGCCCGACCACGAAGGCAGGTGTGGTCCCCAATCGCTCGAGGAGCGCCCTCACCGTCGGTACCACGACGCGGGTTAACGACCCAGCCGCCGGACACAAGACCGCGCTCTCGCTGACCCTAGCCAGCATCGAGAGCTGTCGGTGTTGGTCGTCGTCGAGGCGCAGAGCGTCGGCGAGGGCGCCAATCACGCTCGCTGACGGTCGGGTGTCGCGGCCCTGTTCGAGACGGACCAGGTAGTCGATGCTGATCCCGGCGAGAGTGGCGACCTCCTCTCGGCGGAGCCCGGGTGTGCGTCGGCGCCCGCTGTCGGGCAGGCCGACGTCGGCCGGCTGGAGCTGTTCGCGGCGGGTCCGGAGGAACTCGGCCACAGATGTCACACCACAAGCATGCCCCATAGGCCTGCCTTCAGCCTGGCCCTGTCAGTACCAGGATCAACATGGCCTTCTCAGACCGATGGCGAAAGAGCACCATCGATTCATGACCACTACCCCTGACAAAGCCACACTGCCCTTGACCCCCGGCCGTTGGGTGGTCGACACCAACCATTCCTCGATCGGATTCACTATCCGTCACCTCGGAGTATCCAAGGTGCGGGGCCGTTTCACCCGCTTCGACGCTGACGTCGTCGTCGGGGAGACCCTCGCTACGACGAGCGTGAGCGCCACCGTTGACGTCGCATCGATCGACACCGCCAACGCGGACCGGGACGCCCACGTGCTCTCGCCCGACATCATCGACGTCGCTCGGCGTCCGACCATGGTGTTTCGCTCCACCAGCGTGAAGGGAGCTGGAACGGAGTATCAGGTCGAGGGTGATCTGACCATCGGCGACGTCACTCGTCCGATTGTCCTTGCCGTCGAGCTTGGCGGAATCGAATCCCTCCCGGTCGGCCCCCGTCACGCCGGCTTCGAAGCCGGAACCGAGATCCGCCGCAAGGACTTCGGCATCGACCTCGCGCTGCCGCCCGGCGTCAGCGTTGTCGCGCTTGGCGATGTGGTGAAGGTCGAGATCGATCTTCAGCTGCTCGAGCCCTCCACCTAAGTACGCGACCCGCTCCATGCGTTGGATGGTCCGTCACGGACTACGGAGTAGTCCGTCTGGGCGTCCGAGCGCACCTCGGAGCCACGCAAGACCCAGAGAGATTCATCGGAGAGTGAGGAAGGGACATGACCAAACATTTGATGACGGCCCCGGCAGAAGGTGAAGCACCGCCGGCGCAGAACCCCCACCACGATCGGCGGTGGCTGATCCTGGCCGTGCTGGGCCTGGCCCAGCTCATGGTGGTACTAGACGCCACCGTCGTGAATATCGCCCTGCCAACGGCCCAGCGGGCGCTCAGCTTCTCCAATGCAGACCGCCAATGGATCGTGACCGGCTACGCCCTGTCCTTTGGCAGCCTGCTGCTGCTCGGCGGTCGCCTCTCCGACATCCTCGGCCGCAAGCGAGCCCTCATGATCGGTCTGGCCGGGTTCGCCGCCGCCTCGGCCCTCGGTGGCTTCTCCACCAGCTTCACGATGTTGTTATTCGCCCGGGTGCTCCAAGGCTCCTTCGGCGCCCTGCTCGCTCCGGCCGCCCTCGCCATGCTGACCACGACATTCACCGACCCGAGCGAACGCGGGCGGGCCTTCGGCATCTACGGCGCCATTTCCGGAGGCGGCGGAGCCCTCGGCCTGCTGCTCGGAGGGATCCTCACCTCCTACGCCTCATGGCGCTGGACGCTGTTCGTGAACGTGGCGATCGGCGCCGTCGCCATCGCCGGTGCCGCCAATCTCCTGTCCAACAGCCGGGCGGCCAACCGGCCCCGTCTGGACCTGCCCGGTGCGATCACCGCGAGCACCGGGCTGTTCGCTCTGGTCTACGGGTTCTCCCACGTCGAGACCACCTCGTGGGGAAACAGGTACACCATTGGGAGCCTGGTGGCTTCCGCCGTGCTGCTCACCATCTTCGTCGCCATCGAGCGACGAGTCCCTCAGCCGCTGCTCCCCCTGCGCATCGTGGTCGACCGCAACCGGGCCGGTGCCTACATCGCCGTGTTCACGGGCGTGATCGCGTCGTTCGGCATGTTCTTATTCCTCACCTATTACATGCAGGACACGCTCCATTACTCCCCTGTCCGAACCGGAGCCGCCTACCTGCCGATGATCGTCGTGCTGATCGGTTCCGCCCAGCTCGCCACCAACGTCCTCCTGCCCCGCTTCGGACCCAAGGTCATGGTGGCCACGGGCATGGTGATAGCGGCAGTGGCCATGCTGCTGCTCACTCGCATCGGGCTGCACTCGAGCTACGTGACCGTGATCCTCCCGGCTCTCGTCATCCTGGGCCTCGGGATGGGGCAGATCATGGCTCCTTCCGCGAGCGTGGCCACCGTCGGCCTGACCAGTGACGCCGGGATCGCCTCGGCCATGCTGAACACCAGCCAGCAGGTGGGTGGCTCGGTCGGCACGTCGCTGCTCAACACCCTGGCCGCTAGCGCGATTACCGACTACGCCCTGGCCCACCACGCGACGGCGACCTCCATTGCCACGCTGCAGGCTCAAGCCACGGTCCACGGCTACCAGGTCGTTTTCACCTATGCCGCCGTCTTCCTGGTAGCCGGGGCAGTCATCGCCGGGCTGCTACTCCGGCGAGGGGCCGTGGCGTCGCTGGAGATTACGGGCGTACGCGACAAGCCGGAAGTGACGGCCCCGGATTCGAGCGGTGATCCGATCCCATTGAACGTCTGAGGGAGCACCACATCGTCATCGGAACTCGATGCCCGCACCCGTTCTGAGGAGGCCTGCCCATGTCGAAGTATCTCTACCGACTCGCTCACTTGGCGTGCCAGCGACGGCGACTGGTCCTGGCGATCTGGCAGGCTCCAGCCATTGCCGCCATTGCCGCCATTGCCATCGACCTGGCAAGCGGCGGAAGGACCAACGACAGCTTCACCATCCCGGGCGCCGGTACAGCGCGCCGCTGTTGAGCCAATGACCCCGCGAAGCAGCGCTGAGCTCAAGATCAACGACAACATCAAAGGAGATCCCATGTCCACACGCTCAATCTCACGCATAGACACGCCCGCGCCTCCCGCACCGGGAGGCCTCGGCCGGGGCCACACCGCCGTCAAGGTCGTTCAACCCACGGCACTTGAGTCGAGCGATCCCTTCGTCCTGCTCGTGGATGACCGCTTCGACTTCGAAGCGCGTCGCCGAATCGGCGGGGCGCATCCACACGCTGGCCTCGAGACCGTGACGCTGATCCTCGAGGGTACACTCCATGATCGCGACGCGGGCGACCTCGCGGCAGGCGATGCGATCTGGATGAGCACAGGTCGCGGCATCATCCACGACGAAGACGTAGAGACCGGCGGACGAGTACGCATTCTCCAACTGTGGATCGCACTCCCGACGCGGGATCGCGCCCTCGAGCCGCAGTTCGAGATCATCCGCAGAGAGGGAGCGCGCGCCGCTCGCCTCGCGGGTGCCGATGGCGTGCTCTACAGCGGGACCTCCGGGTCCGCGAGCTCCCCGACGCGAAACCGGGTTCCCACCACGATGATCGACCTGTCGCTCAAGGCGAACGCCACGTTCGAACAAGACCTCCCGCCCGCATACAACGGCTTCTTCTACGTGCTCGATGGCAGTGTTCAGGTCGGCGACGACGCGATCGCCGCCAGCCAAGTCGGGTGGCTCGCGCCTTCCTCGTCCCGAGAGCTGGTGATCTCCGCACGAGACAACGGCGCGCGCCTCGTGCTCTACGCGGGGCAGCCCCTGGGCGAACCGCTGATGCAACGAGGTCCGTTCGTCGCAGGGGCGGCGTCCGAGATCATCGACTTCAACCGACGGTTCGGCGCAGGCGAGTTCACCCGCATGAGCGAGCTTGCGAAGCGCGTCCCGGGAGAGGTCCGCGCACCAACACCAACTAGGTGAGCCTGTTCCAGATGACCGACCCGCATGGTCCACTTCGAGACCGCTATCCCACTGGACGGTCTGTCCGGGGTAGGCCGGGTAGCAGAATGGCGACCAGCGCATTCGCATGTGCGCTCATCCACTCGGAGTCGCGGGGATTTCGACCAGTAAGGAGACGTACTTCAGGTGCATTCACATAGGGCAACGAGGCGGCGCCAATAAGCACGTAGTAGAGGATCCCGCCGTCGATGGGCGCGGCAATGCCGGCGACACGAAGTACATGCCACGCGGCCATGATGCCGTCGAAAAACGGCCTGACGTGAGTCTCGGTCATCCATTCCAGCCGGGCACTATTTGCCGTGCCCTCGTGCACCATGATCTGGTTGAGTTCGGGGTGCTCGGCGGCGAATTGCACGAACCGACGGATGCCGCCAGCAAACGCCGCAGCCAGCTCCCAGGCGTCAACTCCGGCCAACGCCGCGGGGAGCACTCCCTCCAGGGCTTCCCCCAAGAGTCCGAAGAGGTAGTCCACAGAGGCGGTCCAGAGGGCTTCCTTCGACTCGAAGTGATAGTTGATCTGCGGTTGGTGAGCCTCGACGCGCTGCGCTATCGATCGCGTCGAGGCACCGTCAAAGCCCTTGGCCCCGAACTCGACCAATGCCGACTCCAGCAGGGCCTCTCGGATATCGGCCCTGGCCCGGCGAAGCCGCACCTTGTTTGGCACGTCACCCTTGCGTTCCATCGCAGCAGAAGTGTATCGTTATTATCGTTCGATAACAAGGAGGGACGGACATGAGCGCTGCCAATGGAGTGACGAGTCAGGAACAAGATGGCGCCGCTGTGCGTCTTCTTCCGCTGTCGAAGGATCCCTACCAGGCACCGACCGACCGGGACATGCTTCCTTCCGAACGCAGACTGTTCGTCGGGACGCATCGGACCTGCATATTCGGCTACGGCCGGCAGTCGGATGGCCCCGCGATGTCGGTTGTCTATTACATCCCGGCGGAGAACGGCGACCTGCTCGTCGCCACCATGTCCGATCGGGCCAAGTCCAAGGCGGTAGCTCGGAACGGCAAAGTGAGCCTCTGTGTGCTCGACGAGACCTGGCCGTTTGCCTATCTGCAAGTTTACTGCGACGCCGTGATCGACGATGACGACGAGACACTGGTCGACGTGATGATGGCCGTGGCCGAGCGAATGTCGGGCGAAGCGTTGTCCCAAGACCTCCGCCCAATGGTCAGGGCCATGGGAGAAGAGGAGGGCCGGGTACTCGTGCGTTGTCGGCCATACTCGACATTCGTCACGCCACCACGACACCTGCACCGCAACGACCAGGAGGAGCGACTTACCCATTGGGTCTCGGCGTCGATGCCATGGGACGCCCTTGACGCCCCGGACCAAGGGTGACATTCCGGTTCGCCAACGTGGCTGGCCGCTCCGCCCTCGTCGATTCCGCCGGGCGCTGGTTCGACGCGTCACGGGTGAGCGACGGCGTCATCAGCGTTGATCCAATGGCCGCGTGGCTTCAGGTCGAAGTGCTGCATCGCGTGAGCGGAACCATTGACAACACCGAGTCCGACGGGAACCTCAGCGACGCCGATGTTCGACCACCGATCCCGTCGCCTCGGAGCGTGTTCGCCGTTGGCCTGAACTACCAGTCACATGCCGATGAGTCCAAGATGAAGCTGCCGAATGCGCCGCTCATCTTCACGAAGTTCCCCAGTTGCCTCACCGGTCCCAACGACCCCGTCATTCTTGGCGGAAGCACTGACGACTACGAAGCGGAGCTTGTTGTGGTGATTGGTCGAGGCGGTCGCGATATCCGACCCAAGGACGCGTGGGGTTACGTTGGTGGGCTGACCGTCGGCCAGGACATCTCTGACCGCACCCTCCAGTTCGCAGCCGAGCCCGCCCACTTCGACCTGGGCAAATCCCGGGACACCTACGGACCAATTGGACCGGTCATCGTCTCCACTGACTCTTTCCAAGACGCAGGAGACCTCTTGCTCACCTGCGAAATCAACGGAGAGCGACGCCAAGAGGATCGTACCTCGAACCTAATCTTCGACGTCCCTACCCTGATCAGCTACCTCTCGGGCATCCTTACCTTGAGTCCCGGGGATCTAATCTTCACCGGAACACCGGAGGGGGTAGGCGCCGCAAGCTTGCGATTCCTCTCCGACGGGGACGTAATCACCACCACGATTGAGGGCATTGGCACACTCAAGAACCCGTGCCGAATACCTCAAGAGGCTCATCGATGACGACTGACAACCCGCCCGTCCGGCTATCGAGCTGAGGAGACCGTCATGGCATTGCATCGGCTGGCATCGATCACCATAGGCGTACCTAACGTCGAAGAGACCTCTCGGTACTATGCTGAATTCGGGTTGGCCCGTGACGGCGCCACTTTCTCCACCACCGATGGCGGCAAACAACTGTGCATCGTCAAATCTCCCACGCGCCGACTCATCGAACTCTGTGTCGGCGCAGATGACTTCGATGACCTGGACCGAGTCGCCGAGCGACTCACAGCACTCGGGGTACCTGTCGAGCGAGACGCAGCGAGTCTCAGGGCGATTGAGGTGCACAGTGCTGCTCGAGCCGTAGTCAAGATCCTCCTTCGTGTCCCACAGTTGTCAACCGCGATCGCGCCTTCCAACGGGACCGGCCGTGCAGACCGAGAGAATGATCGTGCCCCAGGCATCCTGCGCGAAGGTCCGATCCGCCCTCGCAAGCTGGGACATGTCGTCATCGGCACTCCTGAGCCCGAGGCCTCGCGACGCTTCTTCGTCGACGGCATCGGGTTCAAGGTGAGCGACGAGGTTCGAGGTGTCGCCGCCTTTCTCCGGTGCTCTTCCGACCATCACAACCTGCTGCTCCAGTCCTCCCCCGTGGCATTCCTGCATCACACGTCCTGGCAGGTCGATGATGTCGACGAAGTGGGGCGCGGAGCGATGCGAATGCTCGAAGGTCATCCTGAACGTCACACCTGGGGGTTGGGTCGTCACTTCATTGGCTCTAACTTCTTCTGGTATTTGCGAGACCCAGCCGGCAATTTCTCTGAGTACTACTCCGACATGGACACCATCACTGATGACCAGCTCTGGAAACCCGGAACATGGGAACCCTCACTCCAGGCCCTCTATGCGTGGGGACCCAACGTGCCCCCTTCGATGCTGACGCCCGACGATCTGGCCGACCTGATGGCGGCCTCACATCAAAATTGATCAACCGACCGGGACCATTAGGGCTCACCGAGATCCTCAGCGAGTTCGATGCCTATCGTGAGGCAGGCGTCAACAGCCCAGGCAGCGAACCCTCGCCGACTATCTGCGATCGATCGAGTCGCTTTCCGAGCTCTTGCAGCGCGGCTTCGTTTGGCTTCTTTGCCTCACGAGAATCACCAACAAGAGAATCGTATGCTGAGCGTTGCGTGCTACAGCGCACCCGGTGCGAACGAATGGTTTGAATTGAAATGTACAAGTTTGGAAGGAACCCAGACTCACAGCACAGTGGCCCGCGACATACCGATGACACGGGAAAGCAGTTCGGGGGAGGCGGGACAGCATCCGGCACTGCAGCAGCACGTCAGGCCGTGCACTCGGACGGAGGGAACGAGCGCAGCGAACTCGGACGTGAGTTGGGCGAAGACGTGACCCTGAACACGATCAGCATCGAGGGCCCACCGACACCTGACGCAGTCCGGGAGGCGGTACGGACCTGGGTTCGGACCAACTGGGACCCG
>Ga0182018_10001866_pt1 | contig 22668 bp, 19 predicted proteins | sample 812P2MmetaG_FD_120490 | JGI IMG/M metagenome (GOLD analysis project Ga0182018, IMG submission 120490) | Permafrost microbial communities from Stordalen Mire, Sweden - 812P2M metaG | ecosystem: Environmental > Terrestrial > Soil > Wetlands > Permafrost | place: Sweden: Stordalen | collected...
AGGACGTCGCGTGGTACAAGTCTAAAGATTTATATTACATGGCTACATTTTGGATGGGTTTCAGGTGTTGATTCGAGTCTTTTCAATCGGTTGATGTGAAAGGAAGAGGGAAGCTCGGATTAGCTGACGGGACAGCTACGCACCGCGACTTCGCGGCGGCAACGCCGATCGCTGGCCAGGCCGAGGTGGCCCCGCGGTGCGCCCAACGACCAACCGCGATCGCGCGGTGATCGACCATGACGGAGCGAGTCTTTCTTCAACTATAGGTTGATATGGATCAATGCGGCGCGCCCGGATCACCGTCACTGACCACAAGCGGTCCGAGATCGGGACAAGGCTTCGGCTGAATGGGCGCATCGTCGTGTTGACCAACTCACCTCCTTGTCGCCCGCCAGAATTTCACGCCGCGATCGCGTGGGTTGGATCGCTCGATCGGCAACATCAGCACCGTGGCGCATCCACGAGGGTCGCCGGGCAGGAAAGGAACCGTGATGACAGCATTGACACGCCGCGGCGTGATTTCCGGCTCGCTCGGCATCGGCGCCGCGAACCTGCTGGCCCGGCGAGCGTCGGCCGCGGCGGAACCGATCCGCTTCGGCTGGCTGACGGCACTCACCGGCCCCAACTCGGCGGCCGGAATCGGCTTCAATCGCGCCGTCACTTACACCGCGGCCAAGATCAACGCGGCCGGCGGCATCAACGGCCGGCAAATTGAGATCATCACCCGCGATACCCAGGGCGATCCCGCCAAGGCGGTCAACGCCGCCGTCGAAATGGCATCCAGCGTCAAGGTGCATGCTGTCTTCGGCCCGACCAATTCGGGCGAGTCACTCGCCACTACGCCAATCCTCGCGCGATTCAACGTGCCAAGCCTGCAGGTTGTGCAACTCGACAACCTGATCGACCCGGTGAAATATCCCAACGCGTTCCGCTTCGCGCCCAGTAACACGCAGTGGGATGACGCCAATCGGCATTACTGTCTCGATATCCTGAAGGCGAAGAAGATCGCGGTACTGGGCGACAACACCGGCTACGGCACCACCGCCGTTGGGGCCGCGGTCGCCGGTTTCAAGAAGGCCGGGGCTGAGGTCGTGTATGCCGAAGTGATCGATGCCAATGCGCCGGATGTGTCACCCAATCTGTTGCACGCACGCGGCGTCGCGGCGGACGTTGTCGTGGTCTGGACCAGCAGCACCGGCCTGAACGCACGCCTGATGAACGCCCGCGGTCAGATCGGCTGGGATGTGCCGTTCAGCGGTCACCCATCGATGGGCTCCGGCGACGTCGCCCGTCTGCTGGAAAAGCCCGATTACTGGAAGAATACCTACGTCGTCGGCTACCGCAGTTGCAGCTTCGACGCGGACGGGAAGTTCCCATCGCGCACCCAGGCCTTCATCGACGAGGTAACCGGCAAGATCGAACTTTCCGATACAACCTTGTATTGGATCGTCTCCGCCAGCGACGCGGTTCACCTGGTCGCGGATGCCGTCGCGAAGACTGGTTCCAGCGACGCATCGGCGATCATCGGCCATTGGAACCAACTCTCGAAATGGCCCGGCGTGTTCGGTGACATCAGCTTCACCGCCACCCAGCACAACGGCTACCCGACCGAGGAAATCGTCATGTCGCTGGCCAACTCGCAGCGGCAAGGTGCCTTTACCCTCGCCCCCGGCTATGCCTGATGCTGCGATCCATCATTTCGTACGGGCTGGCGATGGGCGCGGTCTACGCGCTCATCGCCGTCACGTACAATGTGATGCACAGCGTCTCACGGGTATTCAGCTTCACCGCCGGACTGCTCGGCATGTTGGGCGGGGTGTTCGGCGCGCTGTTCATCGGCCGGATGGGACTGCCCGTACTGGTTGGCATGGTGGCCACCCTGGGCTGCTGCGCGATCATCGGCGTGATCACCGAGTTCGTCGCGGTCCGGCCGGTGTTGCGTAGCCTTGATCAGCATCTCTACGTGCTCTCGACGCTCGCGCTGATGCTGCTGTTCCAGCAATTCACCGCGATCGAGTGGAGTACCGAACCGCAGCCGTTTCCGGCGCTGGTGGACCTGACCGTCGCCGGCATCGATCAGCGATTCTGGATGCCGGTACTGGCCCTGGCCGCCACGGTCGGCGGACTGGAGTTGCTCTACCGGCACAGCGTGGTCGGCCGGGCATTCCTGGCCATCGCCGAGGACAATTTCGCGGCGCGCGCGCTTGGCTTGCCAGAGCGGAATCTGCGGATCGCCAGCTACGCGCTGGCGGGGGCGATCGGCGGCCTGGCTGGATTCACTGGCGGACGCATCATGCTCGCCTTTTTCGCCAACGTCTCGCCGCTGAACTTTTACGGCTTCGTGCCGGTCGCGCTCGGCGGCATCGGCAACAATCGCGGCGCCGTGGTGGGCGGCCTCGCGCTTGGCTTGTTCCAGCAGGCGGCGAATTTCCTGGTTGGCGGCGTGTTCGCCTCAATCGCCGTGTACGGCGTGTTCATCGTCATTCTCTTGCTGGCACCGGAGGGCTTGCTGCGTGCGCCGGTGACCCGTCGCGTGTGATATGTCCGAGCCCGTTGCCCTGACCGCCGGCATAACCGGAACCGATCGGCCACTCCCGCGCGGCTTGCGGGCGCTCGCACCGTTCGCCGCCCTGTTCGCGATCGCCGCCGTGGTGCCGCTGACCGGCAACGCCTATTTGGGGCTGATCGCCGGTCGGGCCGCCGTGTACTGGGTGCTGGTCTCCGGACTGACTCTGGTCGTGGGCTTCGCCGGGCAGCTCGCGATCGGCTGGGTCGCTCTGCTGACCTTGGGCGCCTATGTCACCAGTGTGCTCGCCGCCGGAACCGTGCTGCCGCCCATCTCGCCCTATCTGGCGCTGGTGGTGGCCGGCGCGGCCGGCGCGCTGGTCGGGGTGGTCATCGGTCTGCCGGCATTGCGGCTGCGCACCTTCTATTTCGCCATGGCGACGCTCGGCTTCGCCACCATCCTCAACCAGATCGCCTTGGCCTGGCAGAGCGTCACCGGCGGCGGAGTCGGAGTCGCCGGGCCCATTTTCGGGGGACCTTTCGGGTCGACGTGGGGGTTCTACTACTTCTGCCTGGCGGCGGCGGCGCTGTGCACCTGGCTCAGCGCGAACCTCGCCGCGAGCCGGTTCGGCCGGGCGCTGCTCGCGTTGCGCGACGCCGAGGTCGCGGCCGAGGCGAGCGGCATCTCCAAACCCCTCATGCTGGTGTCGGTCTTCCTGTTCGCCGGCGCGACCGCGGCGATTTCCGGCGGACTGTTCGCCTCGCTGCAAACCTACATCACGCCGGACGCGTTCACCTTCGACCTGTCGATCCTGTTCTTCATGGCGATCCTGATCGGCGGTCGCGGTTCCATTCTCGGTCCCCTGCTCAGCACCGTTCTGCTCACGATCCTGCCGGAAATCGCCGCCCCGCTGGCGGCCTGGTCGACCTTCCTCTACGGCGCGCTGCTGCTCGCGATCGTACTGCTGGTACCAGGCGGCATCGCCAACATGCTGGACTTCGGCGGCCGCCGGCCGCTGGAAACCAGACGCGTGATCGCGCCCGCTCAGAGCATGCTGCCGGCTTTGTTCGTGACGGCACGCCAGCCCGCGACGTTGCGGCTTGCCGGCATCGTCCAGAGCTTTGGCGGAGTCCGGGCCGTCGACGATCTCAGCCTGACGGTCATGCCCGGCAAAATCCATGGACTGATCGGGCCGAACGGCTCGGGCAAGACCACCGTACTCAACGTCATTTCCGGCTTCTATCCGCCGGACGCCGGGACGGTTCGGTTGGGCGACGCGACGCTGCCCTCCGGCGCGCCGGCGACCAGGGCGGGCGCCGGCATCGCGCGCACCTTCCAGAAGCCGCGCATTGTCGGCGACGCCACCGTTCTGGCCAACACGATGGTCGGCGGTTCCGCGCTCGGGCGGGCCAGCTTCATCGAAGCGATGCTGAACCTCGGCCGCCACCGCGGCGACGAAAAGCTGCTGCGCGAACGCGCGTGGCTCGCGCTACGGGCCGTTGGGCTCGCCGATCTCGCCGAGATCCGCGCCGACCGGCTGCAGCACACGGAACTTCGCTTCGTCGAGATCGCCCGCGCGCTGGTATCGGATCCGGCCTTCCTGCTGCTCGACGAACCGGCGGCCGGCCTGTCGTCCGATGAGATCGAGTGCCTCGGTTCGCTGATCACGGCGATCAGCCGGATGGGGGTCGGCGTCCTCCTGGTGGAACATCACGTCGATCTCGTGTTCGGGATCTGCGAACGTGTGACGGTGCTGAACCTGGGCCGCGAACTGGCCGCCGGAACGCCGGCCGAGATCCTGGCGAATCAGGAAGTCAACGATGCCTACCTCGGAAGCTGAGCCGTCGCACGCCTCGGGCGCCGAGCCGTTGCTCGTCGTGCGCGGCCTGGTCGCCGGCTATGGGCGGTTGCGCGTGCTCAACGGGGTCGACCTGACAGTCGGACGCGCGGACCTTGTCGCTCTTTTGGGCCCGAACGGCGCCGGCAAGAGCACCCTGCTGTGCGCGATCGCCGGTCTGCTGCCACATCAGGGCGGGCAGGTGGTGTTCGATGGCCGCGACCTCGCGGGCCTGAACGCGCGTGATACGGTGCGCCTGGGGATCGGCCATGTCATCCAGGACCACCGCGTCTTCACCCACCTCAGCGTCACCGACAACCTGCTGCTTGGCGGCTACGACCTGCCCCGAGCCGCCCGTCTGGACCGCGTGGAGGAAGCATTCGCGCTGTTCCCGGAACTCGCCGCCAAGCGGCATGAGCCCGGTAGCGCGCTATCCGGCGGCCAGCAGCAAATGCTCGCGGTGGCGCAGGGGCTGGTCCGCCAGCCCAGACTGCTGATGCTGGACGAACCGTCGGCCGGTCTGTCGCCGGTGCTCGTCGATCGCGTGCTGGCGGTGGCGCGCACACTGCGCACCCGCGGCACATCGGTGCTGCTGGTGGAGCAGTCGGTGCAAAAGTCTCTCAATTTCGCCGATCGCGCTTATGTCATGGCTGGTGGACGCATCGTACTGGAAGCGGCGACCTCGGAGCCAGATCTGCGGCGGCGGCTCAAGGACGCGTATTTTGGATTGAGCACCGCGGCGGCGTAAGGCGACGCCCAACAATAAGCGAGCCGAGGTGCGGCGCCTCTCCACGTCATCACCGAGCTCGACCCGGTGATCCATCGCGGCACGGTGCTGGTACAGATCACCGGGTCGAGCCCGGTGATGACGACACAAGGTCCGGTGATAACGACACAAGGAAAGCCCAGCCGAAGCGGTTGTTGTTGGGCGTCGCCTAACGGCATTCCGGCCGCCCCTTAAGCCGCGATTAAGCCCCCTGTCCCACACTGTCTTCACATCGGTCGGGATTCCATCAGATGGCTCAATGGCGCAATCTCAGCATCCGCGACAAGCTGCTCGCGCTGCTCGGTATGGTATTCCTGGCCAGTTGCGGTCTTGGCGGATTCGGACTTTCGCAGACGGCCAAAGTGAACCAGGCGGCGGAGAGCATTCGCGACGACTGGCTGCCGGCAACCGTCGCGCTTGGCAAGCTTGGCATGGAAGTCGAGCAGTATCGGGTCAGAACCAGCCGCATGCTCATCGGCATCGTCAGCTTCGACACTTCCAACCAGGCCAAGGATTTCGCGAATTCGCAGGCGGAAGCGGCGGAAATCGACAGGTTGCGGGCGGCGTATCAGCCATCGATCCACCCCGGAACCGATGATGAGCGGCTAATGCGCGCGTTCGACGCGGCGTGGAGTACGCTCAAGCAGACCAACCAGCAACTGATGGATATGGCCAATCAGTTCGATCGGGATGGCGCGGTGGCATTGTTCGTTGGTGCCAACTCGGCGGCGTTCGACCAGACGGTCGACGCGCTCGATCGCGATCTGGCGTTCAACCAGGCCGAAGGCCGCGAGGCGGCCGATCATGGCGCGGCGGTTTACGCCGAGGCGCTCTGGATGACCATCGGCGCGCTGTTCGCCACCGCCGCGATCTGTCTGCTGGGAGGTCTCGCCATCATCACCGGGGTCGCCCGCCCGATCCACCGCCTGACCGGGGTGGTCGATCGTCTGGCCGCTGGCGACCTCTCGATTACCGTGCCCGACACCACCCGCGGCGACGAGATCGGCGTGCTGGCCCGCGCGCTGCAGGTGTTCAGGAGCAATCAGACCACCGCCAACGCCGCCGCCGTCGCGCACGAGGAGGAACAGCAGGCGAAGGCCCGGCGATCTGGGCTCCTGGAAAACCTGGTTCATGGGTTCGAAGCGAAGATCGGCGGCATGGCCGGTGTGCTGGCCAGCGAAGCCGCCACGATGCACGCCACCGCGGAGGCCATGTGCGCCACGGCGGGCCAGATGACCGAGAACGCCGCCACCGTTGCCGCCGCGGCCAAGGAAGCCAATTCGGGCGTGCAGACCGTCGCGGCGGCGTCCGAGCAGTTGGCCGCGTCGGTGCAGGACATCGGCCGGCAGGTGGCACACTCCTCGCAAATCACCACGCGGGCGGTCGCCGATGCCGGGCGAACCAACCAACTGGTCAGCGAACTGGCGGGCAACGCGGAAAAGATCGGCGATGTGATCGGCCTGATCACCGAGATCGCGGGCCAGACCAATCTGCTGGCGCTGAACGCGACGATCGAGGCGGCACGCGCCGGCGACGCGGGCAAGGGCTTCGCGGTCGTCGCCTCCGAGGTGAAATCGCTGGCCGGCCAGACCGGCCGGGCGACCGAGGAAATTCGCACCCGCATCAGCCAGATCCAGCGCACCACCAGCGATGTCGTGCTGGCGATCGGCGGCATCACCAACGTGGTCGAGGAGGTGAACAACATCGCGACCTCGATCGCCGCCGCGGTCGAGCAACAAGGGGCGGCAACCGCGGAAATCGCCCGAAACGTGCAGCATGCCGCGAACAGCACGGGGGACGTCACGAGCAATATCGCGGAAGTCGGACAGGCCGCCGGTGAAACCGGAACCGCCGCGTCGCGGGTGCTGACGGCGGCGGGCGAACTGTCGCGGCAGGCCGGCCAACTTTCCGATGAGGTCAAGGAATTCGTCGCCAATATACGGGCGGCTTAGCAAGGCTCCGGAACCGCCGATCGCCGCCTGAGCACACTACGGCACCGGCCGAAGCGGTTGTGCTTCCGTCGGCCCTGGCGCGTCGATGTTCGGCCTGTCTGACCGGAGAATCCGGCAATGACGCGCACGGTCATCGATGCCGGTTCGCTATCCGTCTACGCCAGTTCGCGAGGCATTAACGTCTCGCCCGCGGTCCGCGCCGGGGACCTTATTGTCGTTTCGGGATTTCCTCCATTGGCGAAAACGGAGCGGTTTCGCCAAACAGCATCGAGCGCCGGACGGAAATCGTGCTCGACCACATGCGGACGTGTCTGGAAGCCGCCGGGTCATCGCTGGCGAAGGTCGCGAAGTGCGACGTTTACGTCGATGACGTCGCGCACGCGGAAACCGCCAACCGTGTCTACAACCGGTATTTTCCGGTCGATCCGCCGGCCCGGATTTTCCTGTGCGTCGCCGCGTGGCCCGGTCCGTTCAACCTGGAGATCGACTGCGTCGCCGCCGCCTGATCCACCAGCGGTTCAGCGCGACCAGAGACCAGATCGCCTCCACCACGCCGAACGGCCACGCGCCCTGCAGAAAACCATACAGCGACGCGAGGCCGCACGACGCGGCGAAGCCGATTATCCACCACGGTGAGCGATCCTCGAACGCGTAGCAAATCAGCATGGCGGAGACGGCGATCAGGCCGAAGATGGTGAGCGGGTCCATGGGCCAGTATTACGGCCGCGAGGCTGTGCGGTCATCGCCTTGCTGGATGCCCGGCGTCACGGTCTTATCCGCGGTAAGCAAGCAGAATTTCAACACGAAGCCAGAACGAGAATGCACGGGGGACACGGAGAAGGAATTATAGCGCTTCACGCGATCTGTGATCGGACTCCACGCGAAGCGCCAAAATTCTGTTCTGCTCCGTGTCCCCCGTGCATTCTCGTTCTGCCTTCGTGCTAAAATTCTTTCTTAGGCGACGCGCGAGAATAACCGCTTCAGTTTGGCTTTTCCTCAGTCGTCATCCCAGGACCTGCTCCGGGGATCAATCGCCGGACAGTGCTGACAGCGTTCCCCGGGTCGAGCCCGGGGATGACGTTAAAGCGAGCGCCGCCTTACTGGCAGCCGATCGGGCGCGGCAAAGCGGCGGTTGCTGTCTCACCGCCGCGAAATGCGTTAACTGTCCTCCCATCGACGCGCACACCCAGGGGGAGCGACAAAGCATGGTACGCGCTTATCTGGGCGTTTTCGGACTGCTGTGCATTGCCTGGCTGTGCAGTGAAAATCGCCGCCACATTCCCTGGCGCACCGTGGCGGGTGGGCTGCTGCTGCAACTCGCCGCGGCGCTGCTGCTGATCGGTGTTCCGGGCGCGGACCGGGCGATGTTCTGGCTGAACGATGCCGCCTCGGCACTGAACCGAGCGACCGAAACCGGGACGGCGTTCGTGTTCGGCTACCTCGCCGGCCCGCCGCTGCCATTCGCGGAAACCCATCCCGGCGCCAGTTTCATCCTCGCGTTTCAGGCGTTGCCGTTGGTGCTGACGATCAGCGCTCTGGCGTCGCTGCTGTTCCACTGGGGCGTTTTGCAATTCATCACCGGCCTGTTCGCCCGCCTGCTGCGCCGCGCTCTGGGCATAAGCGGCCCGTTGGCGTTAGGCGCCGCCGTGCACGTCTTCGTCGGCATGGTCGAGGCGCCGTTACTGATCCGTCCTTACCTCGCCCGCATGCAGCGCGGCGAGCTGTTCGCGCTGATGACCTGCGGCATGGCGGGCGTGGCGGGCACGGTGATGGTGATCTATGCCTCGTTCCTGGCCCAGGTGGTGCCGAACGCTTTGGGAAATATCCTGATCGCATCGGTGATTTCCACGCCGGCGGCACTGTCCGTCGCGGCGCTGATGGTGCCGTTCGACCGGCCCGACGCCGCCGAGGCCAGCTTCTTCATCGAGGACAAACCAACCGGTCCGATGGACGCTTTGGTCAAAGGCACGATGGACGGCGTGCCGATCCTGGCCGCGATCATCGCCACGCTGCTGGTGACCGTCGCCATGGTCACTCTGCTGAACATGGGGCTGGCTCTGTTGCCAGACTGGCACGACGCGCCGATCACGTTGCAGCGCCTGTTCGCCCTCCCCTTTCGCCCCATTCTGTGGCTGATCGGCGTGCCCTGGGCGGAAACCCACTCCGCCTCCATGCTGATGGCGAGCAAGACCGTGCTGAACGAATTCGTTGCTTACCTGGATTTCTCCCGCCTGCCGCCGGACAGTTTCTCGCCGCGCACGCGCATGGTCCTGACCTACGCGCTGTGCGGCTTCGCCAATTTCGGCAGTCTGGGGATCATGATCGGCGGCCTGGGCGCCATGGTGCCGGAGCGGCGGCATGAAGTCGTCGCTCTGGGAATGCGGTCCATTCTCGGCGGCACACTGGCGACGTGCATGAGCGGCGCGGTGGCCGGGGGATTGGTGTAGTTAACTGGAATTTTTCCGTGTGATCGCAGGACGGATATTGAAATAGTATACTGAGATTGGCGTGTTCACTGTAATCAAGAACCTGCCATCGCCCCACAAGGTTTGAATTTGGAAAAGCAGGATGATGCCTCGCCGACCCTCGAACGGCGGCATCGGCTGAATGGACAGTGTTGCCTTCCGTTTGGTATGTGCTCCTACAATACAGGTTCTTATGGACTGCTCCGGAACCAGCAGCCACATAGGATGATTTATCAAAGCCTCACACTTCTGGACGTTCAATCTTATATCTCTTTTGCCGACGTATTCATCGTAGTCGCCCGAGCTCGCAGGGTGCACTCCCTTGCCCTCGAGCCGCCACGAGGCAAAGCAGCCGTTGGGTGGACCCGATATTGCAACCGGTCCGATTGATGGATACTCTGCCGAACTGTGCGACCTGACGACCATCAGGACGATGTCGGACCAAGTCCCTTAGGCTGCGGGCGCCAACGGAGCAGCTGAACGTTCGTCATCGGCGGGCCACGCCGCCCTAACGCTTATGTTCCACCGGCAACTCATGAGGACCAGCCGTGGCAGAGATGGACGTAGATAGCTATCGGACGGAAGTGAACCGATTTCGAGACATAATGACTCGCGAAACGTCGGTCGGCCAACCGCGAACGACGTACGAGGAGGGGTACCGCTGGTACAACGTGCTGGCAGAACCCGAAGTCTACCTCTACTGCAGATTGAACGATCTCTACCTAAAGGCTTTCCGGAACAGACATGGCACCTTTAAATTTCAAGGCAACCCAGATCTGGCAATTGAAGAGATTGGTGAAAACTCGATAGATTCAGAACGTGGTAGAACAACGCTTGAAGAGTCGAAATATGAAGACACAAAGTATGCCAAACCGAAGGTCCTCGTGACGGCAAATATTATTAACGCGACCATGCTTCAATTTGTTGGTTCCTACAACTCCGTTGGTGTATTCCCAGGCCTTGGTTATCCGCAAACGGAGACTGTGACAGTAACATTAACGGAATTGAACACCGCACTTACAATGATGGCGAGCACTGGATTCGCAACCAAGCAACTAAAGGCTCAGAGAGACGCGGTTGCGCGGGTCGTGATTGGTCTGATAGAAGCGGCGTGATTCAAGGACGTCGAGGATCATGTTGTTGATGGCACAGAAATCGATGACCGTAGCTGACCGAAGCACAAGGAGAAAACAGCGGTCATGATCACACAGTCGAAAGCGCAATAATCTTGATACGACATGAGTGACACAGAACTTTTTGCTATAGACGATGTGCCGAGATGATGATCGTCCAGGCCAAAACCTGATTGACGGCGAGGACGTTTTCGTCTGCACGACGGTCCTGCTTGAGACGGAATGGTTTCTCCGAAGTGTCTACGCTTTGCCCTCGACCGGGTCACACAGGCGTTGCGGGCATTCGCCGGGCTTCCTGGCGTCACTGTCAAAGACCCTGACACGACTGCGCAGGCATTGGCCTGGTTGGAGTCCGGCATGGATTTCGCGGATGCGTTGCATCTTTCCAGAGCGGCCAGGGGCGACGCGTTCATCAGCTTCGACCGGCACTTCGCACGGTTCGCGAACAAGTTGAGCGACGTGAAGGTTTGGTCGCCTTAGCTTATCCGATATCCGCGATGGCAAGGCATGCCGATAACCCCGACGGAAATGCACCTGGAAGCAAGACTGAGAGCGGTAAAGGCCGCGGCGCCGCGGGCACCTTTATCGACATGCTCCATGCCCGGTGGTACCAGGTGCATCGCCAATGCCAGCGAGAGAGTTTCCATGAGCGGAAAAATCGTCACCTGTCTGTGGTTCGCTCATGGCGAGGCGGGGAAAGCAGCGGAATTCTACGCCGCGACCTTTCCCGACAGCCATGTCGGATCAACGCTTCAGGCCGCGACCGACTACCCCGGCGGTAAAAAGGGCAGCGAGTTGACCGTGGAGTTTACCGTACTCGGTCAGGCGTTTGTCGGTCTGAATGGCGATCCCGCGTTCACGCCGAACGAGGCGGTGAGTTTCCAGGTGATGACCGGCGATCAGGCGGAAACCGACCGCTATTGGAACGCGATCATCGGGAATGGCGGCACCGAAAGCCAGTGCGGTTGGTGCAAGGACCGGTGGGGCTTTTCCTGGCAGATCGTACCTCGGGCCTTGATGGCCGCGATGAAGGATCCGGATCCCGCCGCCGCGAAGCGGGCCATGGAAGCCATGATGACCATGCGCCGTATCGACATCGCCAAAATTGAGGCCGCACGAGCGGGCCACCAGGCAGCCTGACGCCTGTACCGTCGCGAGTCCGGAGCTCGTCGTGTCGTCACTCCGCCGGCCGTTCGTACCACACCCGCCCATCCTTCAACGTCAGTTGAGCGATCAGCCGCCGTTTCGCGATGACCGTCTCCCGCTCGCTGTCGGTCATTTCGAACTTTCCGTCGCGCAGTTCGAACACCGAAACATCGGCGTTGGCGCCAGGCCGCAGCGTGCCGACCGTGCCCTCATAACCCATGATCTTCGCCGGAGCCGATGTAGACCGGCGAACGATCTCCTCCAACGGCATACCGAAATGCAGCAGTTTCGACATGGTCGTGGGCAGATCCCACACCGGGCCGCGGGTCGCGCTGGTCACCGTGAGGTCGGTCGAGATCGTGTCCGGCAGAAACCCCTGGTCGAGCGCTTTCTCGATCATCCGGAAACTGAAATGGTTCCGCCCATGCGCGCAGTCGAAGATGATACCGGCACGCTGCGCCTCAACAACTTCCTTCAGCAGGAACTGCTTCTCCTGCCCCATGATGCCGTGCGCCCGTCCGTGATAGCAGTGCGTGACGATGTCGCCCGGCTTCATGTGCTCGATCAGCTCGGGCAACGGGATCGGCGAGTCGGTGATGTGCATCATCATCGGCACGCCGCCCGCCATGTCCGCCGCCTTCCGCGCCAGCTTCACCGGCTCGTTCGTATACTCCCACACCAATCCTGGACCGTAACGAAGTTTCACACCGATCGCCAGATCGGGATTCTCCTTGATGGTGCGCGCGCACCCTTCCGGATCGGCATAGGGAAAATGCGAAAGTTCGCCGCCGCGCGACGTGCCGGTGATACCGATCGCCGACAGGTTGACGAAGGCCCGCACGCGCGTTCGGACCTCGTGATCCAGAACGTGCCGTAACCCCGCGAAGTTGGACGACCCCGTGCTGCCGGCGTCGCACAGCGTGGTGACTCCGCTACACCGGCAATGGTGATCGGTATGGCCGCCCATGTCGTGCGCGTTGACGAAAACATGAGCGTGGATGTCGACCAGCCCAGGAGTGACGAGGCGGCCTTTGGCGGAGATGGTGCGGAGCGCTTCGCTGGCCGGGAGAGATGGCGCGACGGCCGCGATCTTGCCGCCGGCGATGCCGATGTCCATGACGCCGCGAAGCCCGGCCGCCGGATCCAGAACGTCGCCGCCGGTCAGAATAAGGTCGTATTTCATGCGCCGGTCTCCACCCTCATCAGTTTTCGTGCGATGGTCGTGCGAGGGCCGGGTTTTGGCAAGCCGCCTGATGTTTCCGTCCTCAAACACTCGCGGGAGGCCCACAGCGGATGAAACTCAATCACGTCGCGAATCGGCTGTGTACACAATACTTCGAAACCGTCGTCGAAATGCTGAAAGAAAAACTCGGCTTCGTCGAACTGCGCCGAACCGAGCGGTCGATCTGGTTGCGACAGCCCGGAAGCAACGTCGATCTGCAATTTGGCCGTAGCGATACCAGGACCCGAGACCAGGACAAGCTCCGATCCCAGGTTTCGTTTTTGAGCGAAACGCCCCGTGCCGCTCTGGAAGATCTCGCGGTCTGGGCGCGGGCGCACGCGATGGAAGCCAGCGTCGGCGCTTATTCGGACAAGGAGTTCTACCTCGACGCGCCGGCCGCCTTCGTCGACTTCGTTATCGAGGCGATGACCCCCGACCTCGCGGATTACGGGGTCGATGTGGGGGGCGGCGCTTTGATCTGAATCAAAGACCGCCGCCCGTCCCAGGCGAACACTCCCGCCACGGAGCAGGCGGTATCGCACCGCCCGTTGGAGGAGGGACGTCCGCGATGGACATGATCAACGGAACCGCGACGATCGACCGCCTGCGCGAAGAAATTCAGGAGGTGCGCTACCGGGAAGCGACGGAAACCTTCTGCCGCCTCGTCACGGAGGAGAATCGATCCCTTAAGGATACGATCAAAGCGGCGATCGCCTCCGCCGCGCCCTATGTCCAGGTGCCATCTCATCTGATGCCCCTGCCGAACGGCGAAATGCGCGGCGTGAATTACGATCACACCATTCTGGGCTGGCGCGGTGCGATTTCTCTGATGGGCGAGCTCGGCGGCTCACGCGGCATCCTGCCGAACGTTCAGGCGATGTGGTACGTGCCGCAAGGCCTCAATGTCTGGGAGCAGGTGATCTGCGAATTCCCCGGCCACTACGCGCGCGACGGCGAGCAATGCGGCCGCAAGAACCCCGGCCCTGACCCGGGTATCAATCGTTTCGACGGTCCGGCCTGGAACGTCCCGAAAATCTACTTCCAGGATCACGCTCCAATCGAGGGCGGCTCCGTCGACGACTGTCTCGCCCGCATGAACTGGGCTATCGCCGAAGGCGACAAGGCCGAGGCGTACGGGCTGTTCCTGGGCCTGGCGAAAGACCCCGCCCATCGAGACCGACTGAAGGATGCCATCCTGTTCGCCGGCATCACCGACCTGCAGGACACGATCATCAATCGCGGCGGATATCAGAACATCGGACACAAGGCGTTGCGCGCACGGGCGTTGGTCGACATCGCCGATTATCTGGGCTGGGACAACGCGCACGAGCTGTTCTACACCGTGGTGCCGGACCTTGGTTGCTCGCCCAGACTGTATGGGTTGTGGAACGAGATCTGCACGATCTGCCGGATGGAACTGCCGGACCTCGCGTCGATTCCAAAACGTTCCGGCAAACCGCTGACCGAACGCGAACTGGATCGTCTGACCGAGGCACTCGTCTGGGGCGGGCCGTTCGAGGTCAACGCCGCGATCATGAACCTGTTCAAACGCGGTGCCGGCATCCTGGATGTCGGCGACGCCGTGATCGTCTGCTTCCAACCTTACCTGATCAATATGCTGGAGCATCCGAACGCGTTCCTGCATCCCACGCATGCGCTCGACTACATGAATGTCGTCCAGTCATGGATCAGGAACCACGACAACCCGCATCAGGCGAAGGCGGTCTTCATGGGCGCGCGCTTCATGAACGATACGATCCGCTCCAATGCCAACTTCCCACGCGACCCGAAATTCGCCCTGGAGCCACGCCGGAATTTTCGCGCATGGGCCGACGGCATCGCCGTCGATCGTCTCCTGCCCGTCCTGAAGGACCACGTGCTGGCGCAGGACGCGCCTCGGTCAGCCGCGCTGGTCGATTCGTACCTGGAGCGAACCAGCGAGCGGCACGATCTTCTCGATACGATCACCTACGCCGCCTGTCACTGGCAGAACGATCCTCACGTCATGCGGAATGGTGCGTCCTCGCTGGAGGAGTTCCGGCACAACCGGACGTCCCGCCGCGACGACATCATTCGTGGTTACGTCAAACACCAGGCGCGCTACGTCAAGCGCGCGCCAACCCACGATTGCTTCAACGTTTATGTCGATCACTTCCACCCCGCCAACGCCTGAGGATCCATCATGAACACTGACGTGACGACATTGAGTGACCTGTGGCGGATCCGCAATGCCGCGGCCGCGACCCTCGCGCTCTGCGAGGAGCAGACCGAGCGTGCCGTCCGCGAGGCAAGCCTCGAGCAGCTTGTCGCGCTGATCGAAACGTTTTCACCGGCCCGTTCGACCGGCCCGGACTGGACGCGAACCTTCGAGCCGCTGGTCGAGCGCCTATGGACCTGGCGCGACGACGAGACCATCGCCGCGCTCGCCGAGGTCTTTCGCGCGCGCGGCATGCCGTGGCTGGCGGTAGCGAACGCCCTGTCCCCGGAGCAGGGCGCGAACACGCGCGCGGCGATACGGCTGACGGCGGGGGCACGGCTTCCGGCGTTCACCCTCGCGTGATGAAATCCCCGGGATAACGTTCCCGGCTGTCCGGTTAAATGTCGTGTTGGCGACTGGCGATTTTTCTACGTCATGGCTGGGCTTGGCCCCGCCACCCACGTCTTTACTGGCGGCGCCAAAGCCTGGATGGCTGCCACAATCCCCGGGCCAGGCCCGGGGACACGGGGCAGTCATGACGAAATCGAATGATTTGCGAGCGTTACTCCAGATACCCCCAGGTCGATGAACCGGACAGCCGTGGAATAGCGCTCAGGAAATCGTCACCCCGCTGTCCACCGGATACACGTGCCCGGTGATCATTCGCGCTTCCTCCGATGCCAGAAACACCGCCATGTTGGCGATGTCCCCGGGTTCGATCAGCCCAACCAGATGTGCCGCGGCGAGTTTCGCCACCCGCGGATTGCCGGCCTCCAACCGGCCCCTCACCCGGTCGGTCATCGTCGCGGACGGCGCGATGGCGTTGACCCGAACGCGCTGAGGCGCGAATTCCACCGCCATCGAGCGAGTGATCGCTGCGATGCCTCCCTTCGCGGCGGTGTAACAATCCCGGCCGGCGACACCCATCAGCGCCACGTTCGATGCCATATTGATCACCGCCCCACCGCCCGAGGCGATGATCGCCGGAATGCCAAACCGGCAGCCCAGGAACGTGCCGAACAGATCGAGGCGGATGGCGCGCCAGAACTCTTCCAGCGGCACGTCAACGACCGTGCTGTCCACCGGGGTCGATCCGCCAGCGTTATTATGCAGAATGTGCAAGGCGCCGTAATGCCGCAAGGCGGTGTCGATCGCGGCGCGAACACTGTCTTCCTGAGTCACGTCGGTCGTGACGGCAATGCAACTTCCGCCGGACTGGGTGATGATTTGCGCGGTTTGCTCACCGGACGCGGCGTTGATTTCAGCGACGACGATCCTGGCGCCTTCCGCCGCCATGGCGCACGCCGTGGCGCGGCCGATGCCCGTCCCGGCACCAGTGATCAGGGCGACCTTGCCGTCCAGTCGAGGCATACTGTTCTCCGTCGTCGATGCCTTCATATCGATCGCGCTCACAGTCAGCCTGGACTCTAAGGCGACGTGCGAAAATAACCGCTTAAGTTGGGCTTTCCCTCATTCCTCATCCCCGGACTTGCTCCGGGGATCAATCGCCGCACAGTGCTGACAGAGATCCCCGGGTCGAGCCCGGGGATGACGTTAGAAGGAGCGTTCCACTCGATTCGATTATTGTTCGGCGCCGCCTGATCCGTCAATGTCAATCGGTGGCGCGAACGACAACCTCTCCCACCGGCATTCGTGGGTCATCGCGATTTCCGATCTCTTCAAAGCGCCCGGTCGTCATGGGTTGGCGTGAACGATTCAAGCGGGTGCTGAACCCGCCATATTTCGTGATTAAGGAATCCTCGGCTAGACTCCATGAGTACGTTACGCCAGGCGTTGGGCGTGACGTTGGTCACTTCGCGAACTCCGCGATATCGTCGCACTGGAGCTGGTACTCTTCATGCAGCCGATCACACGCCCGGACGGCAAGGACTGGTTAAGCCCTGTACTGTTCTTGCTTTTCTTTTGCTCGGGATTCTGCAGCCTGGTTTATCAGGTGGTGTGGTTGCGCCTGGCGTTCGCCCATTTCGGCATTGTAACTCCGGTACTGTCCGTTGTGCTGTCTGTGTTCATGTTGGGGCTCGGACTGGGCTCGCTGTTGGCGGGACGGTGGGGCCCCGAACTGGCGCGACGCGCCAGAGTGTCGCCGGTCGTGCTCTACGGCGTCGCTGAACTGATCATTGGACTCGGCGCACTGGCCGTGCCGCCGCTGTTCGAGCGCGGTGAGACAATGCTACTGTGGGTGGGCGCCGCGGGCTCCACGGAATATCTCGTACTCTCCGGTTTGGCGATTACCATGACAATACTACCGTGGTGCGTGATGATGGGCGCCACTTTTCCACTCATGATGGCGTTCGTACGCTCGCGGGACCAAACTCAGGAGCAAAGTTTTAGCTTTCTCTACCTCGCCAACGTTATTGGCGCGATGACCGGCACAATAATGAGTGCCCTGGTTCTCATCGAATTGTTGGGTTTCACCGCGACCAGTCGTGTCGCCGCCTTGGTTAACGCGGGCATCGCGGCGGTCAGCTTCGCTCTGGCACGTTTCAGCCGCGAGCGTGACGTCGTGGCGGCGGCGGCGGCGGTACGCACAGAGGCGAACGCGACACGGTGGCGCGCACTGATCCTTTTCACCACCGGCTTCTGTTCATTGGCGATGGAGGTGGTCTGGATCCGCGGCTTCACCATCATTCTGCATACCACGATCTATGCCTTCGCGGAGATCCTCGCGACCTATCTGCTGGCGACCTGGATTGGTTCGGCGGCTTACCGCCTCTCGCTCAGGTGGCGATATGTGCTGACGGATGAAACGCTTCTGACCATGACGAGCGTCTGCGCGATGCTGCCGGTCGTGCTGAATGATCCACGACTGCAATCGACCGGATCGGGAGTGCTTGCCAGTATCGCACCATTTTGCGCGGTGCTCGGATATCTCACGCCCAAGCTGGTCGATGATTACGCGGGAGGCGATCCGCGCCTCGCCGGGCGCTGCTACGCGATCAACATTCTGGGCGGCATCCTGGGTCCTCTGTTCGCCGGCTATGGCCTGGTCGTGATGGTTTCGACACGGTTCGCGCTGATTATTCTGGTGTTGCCGCTGTGCATTCTCGCCGTGATCGCACTGTGGCGGACATCGTCACCGTCCATCGCGAGCGCGGCCCGGGTGGCGACGATGGCGTTGCCGCTTCTCTTCGGGACAGTGGCAAGCCAAAGCTACGAGGATCTGGCGGGGCGAGGCGGCCCGCGCGAAGTGCATCGTGACCATGTCGCCACCGCGATCGCATATGGCACCGGCCGGCTTCGACATCTTCTGGTCAACGGCGTCGGTATCACGTTGTTAACTCCGATTACCAAAATCATGGCGCATCTTCCGTTGGCGCTGCGGGGTCAACCGCGGGACGGGTTGGTCATTTGCTTCGGGATGGGAACGACATTCCGCTCCATGGTGAGCTGGGGCATCGACACGACTGCGGTGGATTTGACTCGTTCCGTGGTGGATTCCTTCGATTTTTTTCACCCCGACGCCACCGTCGTCAGGGCGCGGCCGAACGCCCATATCGTCGTTGATGATGGGCGCCGCTTTCTGTTGCGCACGGACAGGATGTTTGACGTCATCGTGATCGATCCACCACCACCGGTAGAGGCCGCCGGTTCCAGCCTGCTGTATTCCACCGAATTCTATGAGGCCGCGAAGCGGCGTCTCCGCTCTGGCGGAATCCTGCTACAATGGGTGCCACCGGACACTGAGCAGCGCACGATCGATGCGGTGGTCCGGTCGCTCCAACAGTCGTTTCCACATGTGAGGGTATTCCGCGCGATCGAGACATGGTCCGATAGCTGGGGGTTGCATTTCGTGGCGTCGATGCAGCCGATTCCAGAGATAACCGCGCGAGAGTTCGTCGCGAGCATGCCCGACGCGGCGCGGCTGGATCTGATCGAATGGGGTCCCGGGAAGACACCGGAGGACATGGCCGCGATGATCCTGGCCGGACACGTTCGGATCGGTGAGGTTACTTCGCGAACCGCGACGACCCCCGCGATCACGGATGATCAGCCCTTCAATGAATACTATTGGTTGCGCAGAAAGCTTCCATGGCTCACATCGTACGACGGTCAATCCCGGCAATCGAGATGATTACCGGTCGCGCCGCAGTATAACGATCTGACGCAAACCAACCGGCAGCAATTTGCCGGTGATCGGGTAGCGCATGATCTCGCGATATCCTTGCAATGGCCCCGAGGCAAGCACGTAGTCGTCCTGTCCCACCCACCACCAGCTCTTGCCTGGCGGCGAGAAGAATCCCGGCCGGTACATCAGACTTCCATTGACTTCATACCCGCCATCGATATCCGCCGGAGCAACCCCCAGCCTTCCGGTCAGCTCGCGCACCGCGGTCCAGCGGGTTCGGTTCCACGCCAGGTAGTCGTGTGCCGCCGCGACCGACAGACCGCCCATCACGATCAGGATCGCGCCGGTCAGGCCGCCTCGCCGTACTGGGCTTTCCCTCGCGCCCACAACCATCAGGATCAGCGCGATCGGAACGACCGGCAAAACGTAACGATCAAAGAACTCGCCAGTCTGGGTCGCCAACAGCACGATCGCGGTCCAGTACCCGATGCCGGTCACGGCCGCCATCACCCAAAGCCAGTCGTTGCCGTCAGTCCGTCCTCGCCAGAGCGCGGCCGCGCGCGGAAATAGTCCGGCGACCCCGACCGTGAACAGCGCCACGATCCCCAACAGGCCGCACGCTGTAACGTCAATCCAGAAGCCCGCGGTCCAGTCCGTCACCGGCGGCAAATTCAGGTGCAGTAAATACGTGTCCCGCTGCGTCAGAGGACCCATTCCGAAATCATTGAATATGTTGCTCAGCGACGGGATCAGGTCTCCCTTGGACCACAACAGCGAAGTCCCGGCCACGATGAACGCGCCAACGCACACCCAGGCGATCCCGGCGGCGCGGGTCCCACGGATCGCCCGCGGCAAAACCCCGGTCATCGCGACAATCGGAACCAGCGAGAGCCCGACATACGGCAAGGCCCAAAGCGCGACATGACCAGACCAGGAGATGAGGCTGCCCGGTTCGAGCGGAATGATCTGCGCCGCGATGAACGAACCGCGCCCGGTCGACAGCACCCAGTCGCGGAACCCGAAGTGCAGAACGCAACCCAGTACCAGCGGTAGCACGCCCGCCAGAGAGGGCCGGACGCGAAACCGGTGTTTCACCGCGTTGGCCACGGCGAACCCCAACAGAGGAGCAAAACCAACCTGCTTCAGCAAAATGGCGGTAAACGAAACGATGATACCGGCGATCAGACTGCTGGTTGAGTCGATCCTCAATGACCGGGCCAGAAAGTAAATCGAGACAATCATCAGCGCCACGAACGGCACATCGGTCATGAAGCTCTCGGCCAGGCCGAACCAGAACGGATTGACCGCGATTGTCAGAGTCGCCGCCGCGGCGATGCGCCGGTTACCGCCATTCTCACGCACCAGCGCGAAGAAAAACGCCAGCCCGATGAAGCCCAGTACCAGCGTCGAGACACGCAATGCCGTGAAGGAAAATCCGAACGGCAAACAAAACGCGGCGCCCCAGACGGCCTGCGACAAAAAATTCGCGATCGTCGGCCCGCGGACCGCTCCTGGAACGTGGAACCCGTCGCCGGCCAGCAGCGCCTTCACCGTCCCGCCATACAGCCAGTCGTCGTTCAGCGGAAAGTCGCCGATCGGATTGACGGCGAGGCTCATCACGACCCAGAGCAGCCCGATCAGTCCAATCGCCAGCGCGTCCCGCCGGTCCGGACTCCCGCGCCTCAATCGAACCATCACGCCGCCGCAAGCATCATCCGCGACGCTTTCTCACCAATCATGATCGACGGCGCATTGGTATTCCCCGACGTCAAAGTCGGCATGATCGAGGCATCCGCGACCCGCAACCCCTCCATCCCATGCACCCGAAGCTGATCATCCACCACCGCCATCGGATCCGAGCCCATCTTGCAGGTGCCGACCGGGTGATACGTCGTTTCCGCGTTCTTCCTGACCCAGTCGAGCAATTCGTCATCCGCCTGAATGTTGACCCCGGGGGCGATTTCGTCCGTGGCGATGCCGCGCATCGAGGGCGCCGTCATGATTCGCCGCGTGACGCGCATCGCCTCAAGCGTGACGTCCCGATCCAGTTGCGCCGTCATGAAATTGAATCGAACCGCCGGCGGCGTGCGCGGATCGTTTGACGCCACGTGAATGCTGCCGGTGCTTTCCGAACGCAGGATATTCATGATCGCCGTGATGCCGGAGTCTTTGGCCAGTTTGAAATTCGCACCCGCCAGGAACGGGATCCAGGAAATCGCCGCGTCCGGCGCGTCCAGCCCGGCCCGGGTGCGGATATAAGCCCGGATCGGCGACGCCGGCAGACCGAGCAATCCCTTTTGCGTCAACGCGTATTTCAACGCCTGCCATACAAGGCCCAGGCCCTTGCCTTTGTCGTTGTAAGTCATCCCTAATGACGATGGCACCGTCCATTTCATCCGCGGCGAGTAGTGGTCGCGCAAATTCTCGCCGACGCCCTTCAGTTCGTGGCGCACCTCGATACCGGCGCTTTTCAGCAGTTCCGGCTGACCGATACCGGAAAGTTCCAGCAACTGCGGCGAGTTGATCGAACCGCCGCTGACCACGACTTCCTTGTTCGCGCGTGCCTCATGTTGCTGGCCGTTGAGATTGTAGCGCACGCCGGCGCAGCGCTTGCCCTCGAACAGCAGGCACTCGGTCAGCGCGTTCGCCTGGATCGTCAAATTCGGCCGCCCGCGCGCCGGATCGAGATAGCAGAACGCGGTGCTCATGCGCCGTCCTTTGCGGATCGTCGCCTGGGTCATGCCGATCCCGTCCTGTTTCGCGCCGTTATAGTCCTTGGTGTAGGGGATCCCGACCTCACCCGCCGCCTTGATCAGCGCGTCGTACAGCGGTCCGGTTTCGTTGCTTTCGGTGACCTTCAACGGCCCGCCGCGGCCGCGGTATTCGTCGTCCGCGTCGCCCTGGTAGCTTTCCATGTCGCGGAATATCGGCAGGACGTCTCGAAAGCTCCAGCCGCGATTGCCGAGTTGCGCCCACTGGTCGTAGTCCTGCGCCTGACCGCGCACGAACACCATGCCGTTGATCGACGATGATCCGCCCAACAATTTTCCGCGCGGGATCGGGATGCGGCGCTGGCCGGTGCCCTCATCGGGTTCCGAGGAATACAGCCAGTTGGCGGCCGGGTTTTCGATCAGTTTCGCGAAGCCAACCGGGATGCGCGACCAGGGATGGCTCTCGCGGCCCGCTTCCAATACCAGCACACGGTACTTCGGGTCGGCGCTCAACCGATTGGCGAGGACCGATCCGGCCGATCCCGCGCCCACGACGATGTAATCAAAGGTCTGGCTTTCCATTTGTCGTTCCCCCGCCTCCGGCGCACAGGCCATACTGCATTTCCGCCGTGCCTCAAACCGCCAG
>Ga0182018_10001867_pt1 | contig 22663 bp, 22 predicted proteins | sample 812P2MmetaG_FD_120490 | JGI IMG/M metagenome (GOLD analysis project Ga0182018, IMG submission 120490) | Permafrost microbial communities from Stordalen Mire, Sweden - 812P2M metaG | ecosystem: Environmental > Terrestrial > Soil > Wetlands > Permafrost | place: Sweden: Stordalen | collected...
AGAGCCATCCACGTTTCGATAGAGCCATCCACGTTTCGATGCGATGGCGCGCTTCGGTTCACGTCGGGGAAACTGTAGTTTCAAATGTGATCCCACGGACGTGTACAGAGGAAATGAGGGGAGAAGATAAGGCGAACATCCCATGGTTCTCGATGAAAGAAATCATCGCGCCGCTTAATCGTCAGAACAGATACAAACCAATGATTGAGTCGTGATGCACACAGGGACTAACCATTACCTTCGTTGTCGCGCTGCTTGTCTTGAAGCCGTCGATCTTTGTCGCCCAAGATGCGGTTGAGTTCGCTTACGAGACTCAAAAACCTGTGGCGGTCCTGCTCTACCGCGATAAGCGAGCAAAGCTCGAGAATCCGGTCGCTGTCGGCCTTGTTCATAGCGAACCGGCAATATTACAACCTCGACCGGGTTCGGTATGTTCGATGTCGAACGCGGTGCGTAAAAAATCAACGGATAGGGGTATTGGAGTGGAGGGACGTACCTGGAGCAGTGGGCAACAAGAGCATGCTCATCAGCCTACCGGCACACTGAAGTAAAAAACCGACCCATGCCCCAGCTGGCTGGTGACTCCGAGTCGGCCGCCGTGCGCTTCGACGATAGCTTTGCAGATCGCCAATCCCATGCCGGTTCCGTGGACTTGCACGCGCTGGTTTCGTCCGCGGTAAAACTTCTCGAACACGAGGGACTGCTCAAAATCGTCGATGCCGGGGCCACGGTCGGCGATGTTGATGGTGAGCATCTGGTCATTGTCTTTGACCTCGGCGGTAATGCGGATGGGCGCACCGGCGGGCGAGTACTTGGCGGCGTTCTCGATCAGGTGCACCAGGACTTCCCTGATGTGAGCGGAGTCGATGCGCGCGTTGGGAAGGCCGGCGGGAATTCTGACTTCCACGGGATGCGGGACCAGGAGTTGCTTGAGTTCGTCAAGCGCTTCCTCGACCACCGGGCCGATGGACAAGGATGCGAAGCGGAACTCAACTTTGTTGGCATCCAACTGGGCCATCTCGGCAGCTTCTCCGATCAGGCGGTTCAGCCGATCGCTTTCCTCGTTGATGATGGTCAGCAGCTCCCGTTTCTCTTCTGGAGAGTGGTTCGGGGAATGGTCGGGGCTGCCGAGCAACGAGGTCACCGAGGCTTTGATGGCGGTGAGCGGAGTGCGAAATTCATGGGTGACGGAATCGAGCAGGACGGACCGTAATTGCTCGCTCTCGCGGGAGGCCTCGGCGCGGCTGAGTTTCTCGAAGGCGACGGCGCGCTCGATGGAGATGGCGACCAGGCTGCTGATGGCCTCCAGCGTCTGGCGCGAAAGCATCGAACCCGAGACACCCATGGAGCCGACCACGCGCATACCCATGCGGAGCGGTATTAAAGCGAGTTGGTGGTCAGCGTCGACGCGGGGTTCGCCGCGCAGGCAGATCAATTGGAGGTCGTGCGATTCCAATCCGTCGATGGTAGGGCCGGAGCGATAAACATCGCTGCGACTGGACAACAAAATCGCCGCTGACCGGACGCCGAATGATTCCACGATGTAGCGGGGAATCAGGTTCAACAACTCGGGAGGATTGTCGCTCGAAAGCAGCAGCTGACTGAAGGCGTAGAGACGTTCCAGTTCCTGACGCCGCTCGATGGCAGAACGGGCTCCGCGGCGGGCACGCGCCGATAGTTCGCTGACCGCTACCGCGGTGACCAGGAAGGCGAGGAGTGCGATCCAGTCCTGGGGATCGGCGATGTTAAAGGCGCGGATGGGAGGCAGAAAAAAGAAATCCAGAGCGACGGTAGCGACCAGCGACATGAAAACCGCTTCCCGCAAGCCCCAGGAAGCGGAGATGCCGAGGACGCCCAGCAGGAAAAGGAGCGCGATCGTGGTGGAATTGAAATGGAGCCAGCGGTAGCCGACGAGAGTAATTCCCGCCACGAACAGCGCTGCCATCACGTATCCGGATCCGAATCTGGCGGTGGCTTTCACGAGGCGATTGTATGATAAAGGCGAGGTCAGAGGTGAGAGGTTAGATTCCAGAGGTGAAATTCCAAAGGCGAGGTCAGAGGTAAGTGGTCAGATTGCAGAGGTGAAAGGCTCTTGCTGCCAACTGCAATGCTCGAATGCCGCTGATGTTACCTCTGCACCTCTAACCTCTGACCTTCTCATAAAACGCGATGCCCAAGACTCCCGACCAGTGGCTGGAAGAATGTTCGCCGACGAAAACCGGCGGCAGGTTCAAGCTCTTTCTTGGATACGCTCCGGGCGTGGGCAAGACTCATACCATGCTGACCGAAGCGATCCGCCGGCATAACCGTGGCGAAGATGTGGTGATCGGAGTGGTGGAAACTCACGGACGGAAAGCGGTGGGGGAACTGGTATCGAGCCTGGAAGTGGTACCGCGCAAGCAGATCGAATACAAAGGCGCGCTCTTCGAAGAAATGGACGTGGACGCCATTCTCGCGCGCAAGCCCTGCGTGGCGCTGGTGGACGAACTGGCGCATACCAACATCGAAGGCAGCAAGCATCGCAAGCGCTACGAAGATGTGCTGGAACTGCTGGATGCCGGGATCGACGTTCTCTCCACCATGAACATTCAACATCTGGAGAGCGTGACCCCGACCGTGCAGGGAGTCACCGGAATCCAGGTACGGGAAACGGTTCCGGACTGGGTGCTGAAAAGAGTTAACGAAGAGGTGATGATCGATCTGACTCCGGAGGCGCTGCAGAACCGCATGCGGCGCGGCGACGTGTATCCGCAGGAGCGAGTGGGGCGGGCGCTGCAGAATTTCTTCCGCGAGACGAACCTGATCGCTCTGCGCGAGCTGGCATTGCGGCAGGTGGCGCAACAGGTGGATCTAAGCCTGGAACAGCACCGCGGAGAGCAGGAGACGGATCGGGGAGCGGTCGCGATCCGCGAACGGATTGCGGTGTGCATCAGCTCGAACCCGGCGGCGCAGTATCTGATTGCGCGCGGAGCGCGGATGGCCCAGGCTATGAATGCCGAGCTTTTTGTTGTCTATACCGATCTGGGGCAGGACACCAGCGAAGCCAATCAGCGGACGCTGGCTGCGAACGTGCGGTTCGCAGAAAACGTCGGGGCCTCGATCGCGCGGTTGCAGGGAAAAAGCGTGGCCGAAGCGGTCGCGGAATTTGTCAACGAGAAACACATCACGCAAGTAGTTTTTGGACGCTCCGCCACGCGGGGCTGGAAAAGATATTTCTATCTTTCAGCGATCCATCAGTTTTTGCGCGACGCCCCGGCGGTGGACGTGCACATCGTGACCCAGGAGCCCAACTGACCGGGCCGGAGCCTAAGCGTTTGGAGAATAAACACATTCTGGTAGTGGACGACGAATCCCAGATCACCCGGGTGCTGCGGACTTCTCTTTCCAGCAACGGATATGACATTCGCGTGGCCAATGACGGCGAAACCGCGCTGGAGATTATGAAAGACTGGTCGCCGGATCTGGTCATTACCGATCTGGCGATGCCCAATATGGATGGGCTTGAATTGTGCCGGCGGCTGCGGACCAAGACACAAATCCCGATCATCGTGCTTTCGGTACGAGGCGAGGAGCGAACCAAGGTCAAGGCTCTAGATGCCGGCGCCGATGACTATGTGACCAAGCCGTTCGGCATGGAGGAACTACTGGCGCGCGTCCGCGCCAATCTGCGGCGCTCGCGCGCCGAAGCGTCGGAACTTGGGCCCATCGAAGCCGGCGATTTCAAGATCGATCCCGGATCGCGCAGCGTCTTTGTAAAGGACCGCGCGGTTCACCTGACTCCGAAAGAATTTGACTTACTCTTATATCTGGCCCGCCATCCGGGAAAAGTGGTAACGCATCGAACTTTGCTGGGCGCGGTGTGGGGCGGTGAAAGCACAGAACAGGTGGAATATCTGCGCGTGTTCGTTGCGCAGCTCCGGAAGAAGATTGAGCCGTCGCCCAATTCTCCTCGCTACATTGTGACGGATCCGTGGGTTGGTTATCGGTTCGAGCCGGGGATCAAGTGAATCGTGGCTTGTGTTGTGGCGGGGTCGGGGTTCAAAGCTTCCTTCGTGGACCTTCGTGCCCTTGGTGGTTAACGGGGTTCCGCAGATTCAGCCACTACGAAAATGGAGCCTGTCCTGAGCGCACCCGAAGGGCTCCGCCTCGGACGGGGCAGAGCCCCATCCACACGAGCATTCTGCTGGCCGTGACTCTTTACGGTTTCCCTATTTTCGGCTTATGCAGGCCTTAGGTCCTTTCGAATCTAATACAGAGAAGCCGGTGAAGGCCGGCTGCTGGAAAGGAACAAGCTTTATGTCCATTCAGGAAGTATCTGCCGAACGTTTTGCGCAGCTTTTTCACTACTATAGCCATGCGCTGGCCAATGATTCCGGAAACCCAGCCAATCTTCACACAGAGGATGCGTGGGAGAATGTGGCGCCGTCGGAAAGAAGCAAATTGATTGCCGCGGCACGGCTCGCTCTGCTTGAAGTCGAGCTCAATCCCAGCGAACGCCCGTCCCGGCGATATTTCGCAAAGCCGGGCGAGGCTGAGTGGGGATGTTGACAGCCACTCGCGGATGATCTTTATGACTTCTTTACGAACTGCTTACCGCACTTTTATGGGGAAAGCTTTCTAATCGACGCTGGCAGTAGTGCGTTGCTGGCCTTGTTTATCCGTGCAAAGCCAGTCCGCGATTGGAGGAGGTTCTGTGCAAGACATAATCTTTGTCGTGGTCACGGTAGCGTTCTTCCTGCTGTCGCTGGCGTATGTGCAATTCTGCGATCGAATTCGCTGAGGATCTGAGGTCCAATCCATATGAATGCTGAATCGATCATTATGCTGCTGGTGAGCGCCGGTTTGATGGTCTACCTGTTGTATGCGCTTCTGAGACCGGAGAAATTCTGAAATGACAAGCAATGGCTGGATACAGATCTTTGTATTTCTGGCTTTGATTCTGGCGATTACCAAACCGCTCGGTGTGTTCATGGCGCGAGTGTTCAGCGGTGAGCGTACTTTTCTCGATTTCGCTCTTCGGCCAATCGAGCGTTTGCTGTATCGCGCAACCGGCGTCGATGAAAAACGCGAGATGCGCTGGACGGAATACGCGGTCAGCATGCTACTGTTCAGCGGCGCCTCCATGCTTCTGCTTTATCTGATCGAGCGCGTACAGCAGTTCCTCCCGTGGAATCCGCAGAAGTTTGGAGCGATCGCTCAGGCGTTGGCTTTTAATACTGGCGCGTCTTTCACCACCAATACCAATTGGCAGAACTATTCGGGCGAGTCCGCCATGAGCTATCTCACGCAGATGGCTGGGCTGGCCTACCATAACTTCGCGTCGGCGGCGGTGGGGATCTCGCTGGCGATCGCATTCGTTCGCGGTATCGCACGCAAGGAAAAGGAAACCATCGGAAATTTCTGGGTCGACATGACACGGTCCACCCTTTGGGTGCTGCTGCCGGCGTGCATCGTCTATGCCCTGCTCCTGGTCTCGCAGGGAGTTGTTCAAAACCTCAAGCCTTATGACACCGCGAAGCTGATCGAACCGCAACAGGTCCAGAAAAATGGAACCGACGGCAAGCCGATGGTTGGGACCGATGGCAAAGCCGTGATGGACACCGTCACTGACCAGACGATCGCGCAAGGGCCGGTTGCTTCTCAAGAGGCGATCAAGATGCTGGGCACGAACGGCGGCGGTTTTTTCGGCGCCAACAGCGCCCATCCCTTTGAGAATCCCACACCGCTCACCAATTTCCTGCAGATGCTTTCTATCTTTGCGATCCCGGCAGGTCTCACTTACACGCTGGGCCGAATGACTGGATCGCCGCGTCACGGCTGGGCGGTTTGGGCGGCGATGGCGATTCTGTTCCTGTGCGGGGTTACGACCGCATACTGGGCCGAAGCCAAAGGCAATCCTCTGCTGCACGGGGTCGATCAGCGCGCGTCGACCATGCAGCCGGGCGGCAACATGGAAGGCAAGGAGGTGCGCTTTGGCATCGCCGATTCCGCGTTGTTCGCGACGGTCACGACCGACGCGAGCTGCGGCGCCATCAACAGCCAGCATGATTCGTTCACTCCGCTCGGCGGATTGGTGCCGCTGGTCAACATCATGCTCAGCGAAACGGTTTTTGGAGGAGTGGGAGCGGGCCTGTACGGCATCCTGATCTACGTCGTGCTGTCGGTCTTCATTGCCGGACTTATGGTCGGGCGTACGCCGGAGTATCTGGGCAAAAGGATTGAAGCCTACGACGTGAAGATGGCGATGCTGGTCACGCTTGTGTTCCCGCTCGTCATTCTGGTGCTCACGGCCATTTCATCGGTCGAGGGATTCGGCACGTCGAGCATCAGCAATGCGGGTCCACACGGCTTGACGCAAATCCTTTACACGTTCACGTCCATGGCGGGGAACAACGGTTCCGCGTTCGGCGGATTGAACGGCAACACGCTCTGGTACAACAACGCGGGCGCGTTGACGATGCTGGTGGGGCGCTTCTTCATGATCATTCCCATGCTGGCTATTGCCGGCAACCTGGCGAAGAAGAAAACGGTGCCCGCTTCGGCCGGCACATTCCCCGTGACCACACCGCTGTTTACCCTTCTGCTGGTGTCGGTGATCGTGATTGTGGGCGCCCTTACATTCTTTCCGGCGCTTAGTTTGGGACCTGTACTTGAACACCTGCTGATGGTGGCAGGGAAAACGTTCTGAGACACAGCTTTCTGAGACTCAACATGGCAGAGAAAAAAAGCAAGAGTTTGTGGGACGCAAAAATCATCCGGCGGGCGCTGGTCGACGCTGTGGTCAAGCTCGATCCGCGCACCATGATGAAGAATCCGGTCATGTTCGTAGTCGAGGTCGGCAGCGTGGTGACGACGCTGTTGTTATTCCGCGAGAAACAGAGCTTCGCCTTCAATCTACAGATCACGCTCTGGCTGTGGTTCACGGTGCTGTTTGCGAACTTCGCGGAAGCCATGGCCGAAGGCCGCGGCAAGGCGCAAGCCGACACGCTGCGCAAGGCCCGCTCTGAAACGGTTGCCAAGCGCCTGCTGCCGAACGGCGAGACGGAAACGGTGCCGAGCGCGAAACTGCGTTCGGGTGACGTGGTGACGGTTACCGCGAACGAACTCGTCCCCGGCGACGGCGAAATCATCGAAGGCGTTGCTTCGGTGGACGAGTCCGCGATTACTGGAGAATCGGCGCCCGTGATCCGCGAAGCCGGAGGCGACCGTTCGGCGGTCACCGGCGGCACGCGCGTGCTTTCGGATGTGATCAAGATACGCATCACTTCAAATCCCGGCGAAACCTTCCTCGACAGAATGATCGCTTTGGTCGAGGGTGCGGAGCGGCAGAAGACTCCGAACGAGATTGCGCTCAATATTCTGCTGGCGGGATTGACCATCATCTTTCTGCTCGCGGTGGTTACGCTGCAGCCATTCGCGGTTTACTCGGGATCGCCGCAAACCGTGTTCGTGCTCGTCTCTCTGCTGGTCTGCCTGATTCCGACGACGATTGGCGGCCTGCTTTCCGCGATCGGTATCGCGGGCATGGACCGGCTGGTGCAGCACAATGTGCTCGCGATGTCGGGGCGCGCGGTGGAAGCGGCCGGAGACGTGAACACATTGTTGCTCGACAAGACAGGAACGATCACACTGGGCAACCGCCAGGCGGCGGAGTTCATCTCCGCGCCGGGGATCACCGAGGCCGAGATGGCCGACGCGGCGCAACTCTCGTCGCTGGCCGACGAAACGCCCGAGGGCCGGTCGATCGTGGTGCTGGCGAAAGAGAAGTACAACCTGCGCGGACGCGAGCTGGCTTCGCACGAAGCGGTGTTTGTTCCCTTCACCGCGCAAACGCGCATGTCGGGCGTAAACCTGGACGGACGCGAGATTCGCAAAGGCTCGGTCGACGCCATCATCAAGTACCTGGCGCAGTTCGGAACATCTCTGCCGCGCGAGATTCAGGCCAGCGTGGAACAGATCGCGCGTTCGGGAGGGACGCCGCTGGTGGTAGCGGAGAATCAGCGGGCGCTGGGCGTGATCTACCTGAAGGACATCGTCAAAGGCGGGATGCGCGAGCGCTTCAATCAACTGCGCGCGATGGGGATCAAGACCGTCATGATTACCGGCGACAATCCGCTGACGGCGGCGGCGATCGCGCGCGAAGCGGGGGTAGACGATTTTCTGGCGGAAGCGACTCCCAAGGACAAGATGGATCTGATTCGCCGGGAGCAGGCCGAGGGAAAGCTGGTGGCCATGACCGGCGACGGCACCAACGACGCGCCGGCACTGGCTCAGGCCGACGTAGGTGTGGCCATGAATACCGGCACACAAGCGGCGAAGGAAGCCGGGAACATGGTGGACCTGGATTCGAATCCCACGAAGCTCATCGAAGTCGTGGCGATCGGGAAACAGCTGCTGATGACGCGCGGAGCCCTCACCACGTTTTCGATTGCGAACGACGTGGCCAAATATTTTGCGATCATCCCGGCGATGTTTGCCGGAACATTTCCAGTGCTGAATGCGCTGAACGTCATGCGGCTGCAGACGCCGCAGTCGGCAGTCCTTTCCGCCGTTATTTTTAACGCGCTCATCATCGTGGCGCTGATTCCGCTGGCGTTGCGCGGGGTGGCCTACAAGGCGATGAGCGCGGAATCTCTGCTGCGGCAGAATCTGCTGGTGTACGGATTTGGCGGACTGGTGGTCCCGTTCATCGGCATCAAGCTGATTGACATGTTGATCACCGGCATCAAGCTGGTGTAAATCGAAAAAGCATATGAAGAAAAATTTAATCACAGCCGTACTGATGACCATCGCGACCACGGTGCTGTTGGGAATTGTGTATCCCCTGCTGGTGACCGGACTCGCGCAGCTGATCTTTCCGAAGCAGGCCAATGGGGAGCTGATCCAGGGGAAAGACGGAGTGTTGATTGGTTCGCGCCTGATCGGGCAGCCGTTTTCGGGGCATAGCTACTTTCATTCGCGGCCATCCGCCGCGGGCGCTGCAGGCTACGATGCGACGGCTTCCGGCGGGTCGTATCTGGGTCCGACCAATGCGCAGTTGATTGCGCGTGTCAATGGGAGCGTGGCCAAGCTGCAAGCCGAAAATCCCGGCGCCGCCGTCCCCGTCGATCTAGTAACCACCTCGGCTTCCGGACTCGACCCGGATATTTCGCCAGCCGCCGCCGAGTTTCAGATCAAGCGCGTCGCTTCAGAACGCAAGGTTCCGGAAGCCGAAGTCGGGCGCCTGGTTATGGAGAACTTCCAGAACCGGCAATGGGGATTTCTGGGTGAGCCTCGAGTGAACGTCCTCGCATTGAATATTGCGCTCGACGCGCGCTACGGACGCTCGCATTAAGAATTCTGTTCCACAATCACGTGGGCCCGGACGCATTCGTCCGGGGCAAGCGAGCGCAGCTCGCCGTTTGCGGGCGTTTCCCACTCCCGGAGCCGCTTCCCGTCATCGCCAGCTGTGAAAAGGGCCGGAGCTTCGCTCCGGCGTTATTACGCGTAGCGCGCCAGGTGCAATTGAGATCTCGGCAGGTGTTTCGCATACAGATTCTCCGTCAGCATAGATCTCTTGCGCAGTTTCCGTTTCCACCAGCACCCGCTCCGCCTTCGAGTACTCGACTTTGGGCGAGAGCAGATGATGCCCAAAATACACTGTAGGGAACATGCAGAACAGGTGGAAGGGATTCATGGCCGAGATCCGGCAGACGTCCAGCTTGCCATCGGCGAAATCTGCTTGCGGGGCGATACGCATGCCGTCGCCGTAGAACTGCGTGTTGGCGAATGCGGCCAGCAAAGTGAGCTTTTCCGCTTCAGTCCGATCCTCACCGTTCCGCTGACTCAGCCGCATGGGAAAAGCCGGCAACTTCAGGAGCAGCGGCAATAAGGCCAGAGCATAGCCGCCGTGTCCGCGCAGCCAGCGTGGCATTCGATTGGCGCGCCGGGCGACGGCAGAGTCCAGGCCGCATCCAGCGACGCCGCAGAAGTAGTGGCTGGTCCCCGGCGAAGCCGACGGAGCGACCACTCCGAGATCGATCGCCCGCGGCTGAATTTTCCCCGATTCGAAATCACGCCAGGCCTTTAACGAGTCGCGCACCGAGCGCACATTCAGCGCGCGGGCGAAATCGTTGCCACTGCCCGCCGGGACAATCAACACAGGAAGCCGGAGCCGCACCAGCGCCGACAGATGACGGTGAATAGTACCGTCCCCGCCAAAAATGAGAACGGCGTCGGCGTCGCTGGAAGAGGCGGGCAGTCCCTGCAGCCACTGCGATCGAGAGCCGGCTTGAAACGGCTTCAAGTCTGACGGCGAAGTTCCTAGCCCGAAGATGACGGCGGCGCGCATGGATTTCGCGGTTCGCGTTCCGGGAACTATTTCGGCAGGCACTTCTCCATGAAGTCGACCAGGTCTTTTTTCATCTTGTCATGCTCGGCACGGTCGATGTACACCATGTGTCCCGAATTGTAGGTGGCGTAGGAAATATTCTGGCGAAACTTCGCGTCCAGATCCAGATGTTCCATGGTCCAGTTGGCGGCGGCAAACGGTGTCGCAAGGTCGTAGTAGCCTTCCATCACCAGAACTTTCATATACGGATTCTTGATCATGGCCGACCGCAAGCCGCCAGCCGTACTGGGAAAGCCTTCCTCGGCGTTGCCCCAATCCCAGGTCCGAAACCCAGGCTGGTCGTAGGCGAAAACTCTGTACGGCATGTCGGATTTGTAATTCAATTCGGTGCGCAGGTAGTTGTTGAACGCCGAGGTGTAGGGCGGCAGGGTGGCGGCGCCGGTGGGATCGAAGTAACGCTCAACACCGGGATTCGGACTGGTGAAGCGGCCATCGAGGCGTCCGCTCACCAGTTTCTGATCGAGCAGCAACTCTTGCGTGAAGGTGGGAACGTCGATGCGGAGATTGTGCGCTTCGATCACTTCCGGCCGCAGCCCGATGTAGCGCGATAGTTGCTCCACAATCTTGTGGTGTTCCTCCGGCGTCAGCGCGTCGCCTTTGCCGAGAGCGAGCGCGTAATCATTGGTCGACCAGCGCACGACTTCTTCGCGAGTCTTGGCCACATCCTGGGTGAGATCGGCGGACAGCTTGTGATGGTAGCCGGCGATCATGTTGAAAGTGGGCACCAGGAGAAAATAAGGCTGGTCGTTCGACCGGTTCCATTCGAGAGTCTGGAAATCGACGGCCATCGAGAGCAGGGTCACGCCGTTGAAAGCAATGCCGTGATCGGCTAAATATCCCGCGATGCCGGCGGCGCGCGTCGTCCCGTAGCTTTCACCCAGCAGAAAAAGCGGAGAGTTCCAACGATCGTAGCGCGATAGATAGAGGCGGATGAATTCTCCAAAGGCTTCAATGTCGCCTTTTACGCCCAGAAACTTCTTAGTAAGTTCGGCGGTCGCGGCCCGAGAGTAGCCGGTGGACATGGCGTCCACCATTACGATGTCGCTGCGATCGAGCAGCGTGTCAGGATTGTCTTCCAAACGATAGGGTGCTGCCGGCATGAAGCCGTTCGGCTGAAGCATCACGCGCTTCGGTCCGAGTGCGCCCATATGCAACCATATCGAAGCGGAGCCGGGGCCGCCGTTGAAAGCGAAGGTCAACGGACGCTTTCCAGCGTCTTGTCCATCGAGCGTGTAGGCAACGAAAAACATTTCGGCTTCTATCTTGCCGTCCCCGCGCTTGAGGGGGAGCCTGCCGGTTGTCGCCGTGTAGCTGACGGACTTGCCGTTCAGCGTGGAGTGATGCGTGACGACCGGTGGGACTTCCGTGACATCGTAATGTTCTTCCTTGTCGGTCGCTTCAGTGGAGTCGGCTTTGGCAGGCTCGCCTGGCTTGCCGCTCTCGGCAGATTTCTCAGGAGTGGCGGCGTTCGAGGGTGTTGCCGGCTTTTTATCCTTTTTGGCTGCAGCTTGCTTCGCGCTGTCGGGCGTGGTGTCCTGCTCCTGCTGCGCCGGCGCAAATGAAATCGTCAGCACGGCGAGGAGGAGAACGATCAGAATCTTCATGCTTATCTCCGAGGAAAAGAATTGGACGAGCATTATAGCGCCTTTGGCGGTCGCGCCTGGTGGTGGTGCAGTTTTACGATGGAGCCGATGAAATCCTGAACCACCAAGGGCACGAAGGATCACGAAGGTTTTTGGCTTCAGATATTTCCTTCGTGTACCTTCGTGCCCTTGGTGGTTAACGATTTCGCAAATTGCACCACTACCACGCTTGGAAAACGGGCTTCCGAGGTCTAGAATTTTTGTAAGTGTAAAAAGCGCATCAGGCGCTCGTAAGTGACAATCCATTGCGAGCGGTCATGTCAACCCGTAGAGACGCGGCTTGCCGCGTGTCCAGCGTCAAATGTTAGAAGGAGTTTCCACTTATGAAAAAAATGTTTGCGTTGATATTCGCCATTGCTCTCTCCATCTCGATGTCGTCCTTTGCCTTTGCTCAAACCAGCACCGCCGGAGACAATCCATTCGATCAAAGAGAAGGGACCAAAGCAAAGCACCATCACAGACACCACCATAAACACAGGAGAAACACGACCGGAGATCATGGAGCAATATAAGCTCTCCGCATTCTCGTTTTCCTTTCCTGCCCCGGCTCCGGTCGGGGTTTTCCTTTTGCGGCGGTTTGCCTGCCACGCCGGAGGCAAGTCCAGACGTGCTAGAATTTGTTGCGCCTGAGCTTCCTCTGGCTCGGTGCACCAGATTTTCCACCCCGGCAGCGACGGACTGAAAAAGTGGCCCAGAACCCAAATGCTCCAACCGACTCGATCACCTACGCCGACGCCGGTGTCAGCATTAATCGCGGTAACCGCACCAAGCAGCGCATCAAGTATCTGGCCCACAAAACTTTTACCAAGGGAGTGCTGAGCGAGATAGGCGGGTTCGGCGGGTTGTTCTCGGTCGATAAAAAATATCTTGATCCGGTGCTGGTTTCGAGCGTGGATGGGGTGGGCACCAAATTAAAAGTAGCGTTCGAAATGAAGATGCACCACACCGTCGGCAGCGACCTGGTGAACCATTGCGTGAACGACATCGCGGTGCAAGGCGCGGCGCCGCTGTTTTTTATGGACTATCTGGCGGTGGGCAAGCTGGAGCCGGAAGTCGCCGAAAAAATTGTTGGCGGCCTGGCCGAAGCCTGCAAGCATAACGGCTGTGCGCTGATCGGCGGCGAGACCGCCGAAATGCCGGGTTTTTATCCCGAAGGCGAATACGATCTTGCCGGATTCATTGTCGGAGTGGTCGAGCGCGAACGCATCATCAGCGGCAAAGACGTGCAGGTGGGGGATTGCGTACTTGGCTTGCCCTCCAACGGCTTGCACACCAACGGATATTCGCTGGCTCGCAAACTGCTGTTTGAAATTGCCGGTTACTCCCCCGAAACGTTTGTCAGCGAGATCAAGAATAAAGTCGGCAATGAACTCATGCGAACCCATCGCAGCTATTGGTCGATTATCCGGAAAATGATCGCGGGCGAGTGTGTCGCGGCGCTGGCGCACATCACAGGCGGTGGCATCGCCGAGAACCTGCCGCGAGTGTTGCCCAAAGGCACGTCGGCCGTGATCGAACTCGGCACGTGGCCGGTTTTGCCGATCTTTGAACATCTGCAGAAACTCGGCAATGTCGCGGAGGAAGAAATGCTCCGCACATTTAATATGGGCCTCGGCATGTTGATCGTGGTTCCCGCCAAGAAATTCAAGAAGGCGCAGACTCTGCTGGAGCGCGCGGGAGAGAAATTTTACAGCGTCGGCCGCATCGTCAAAGGCGATCGCAAGGTGCTGTTCAGCTAGACGACGATCCTGGGCGGTTCTCATTCGACGCCCATTATGAATTGTCATCCCGACCCTGAGCGCAGCCGAAGGGGAGGGATCTGCAGTTCGCCGCAATATGCTGATCTCTCGCTCCGTGTCTCCGTGCCTCCGTGGTGAATAATGTTGTCCTATGAAAAATCTTGGCATTCTCCTATCCGGGCGCGGTTCCAATTTTGTGGCCATCGCCGACAGCATTGCGGCGGGAAGAATCCCCGATGCCCGTATTGCAGTCGTGATTTCGAACCGCAGCGATGCTCCCGGTCTTGAAACCGCCCGCCAGCGCGGCATCGACACACTTGCAATTTCATCGAAGGGCAAACCGCGCGAAGAGCACGATCGCGAAGTTGTGGCTGCGCTCCTCGAGAACAAAGTCGATCTCGTCTGCCTCGCCGGTTACATGCGCCTGCTCTCGCCCTGGTTCGTGCAGCAGTTTCCGAGGAAAATTCTCAATATCCATCCGTCGCTGCTGCCTGCATTTCCCGGCTTGGAGGCGCAGGAGCAGGCTTTCGCCTATGGTGTGAAAGTGTCAGGCTGCACAGTGCACTTCGTAGATGAGGAACTCGATCACGGCGCAATCATCGTGCAGAAAACGGTCACTGTTCTGGACACCGATGACGAACAAAGCCTGGCAGCGCGAATTCTTGAGCAGGAACACATCGCCTACTCGGAGGCGATCAGGATTGTGCTGGAAGGGAAATTCGAGATTGCCGGAAGGCGGGTGAAGGGTCAGAGGTGAGAGGTCAGATTGCAGAAGTTAAACCCAGCGCTTCGGCGAGGCATCGGTTCTTACCTCAGCAATCTAACCTCTGACCTCTTACCTCACATGATCAGTTCGTTTGTTCTGCGCGCGATCGGATGCTGCATTACTTCCAGCTCATTTTTCACCAGGTTCAATCCGTACACCAACTGCTCGAAGCTTTGCGAGAGTTGCGCGAATAGCGGCGCCACTTTGGCATATTCGAAGTGCTCAAACTTCGAAACAATGTAGTAGCTTTCTTTCCCGGCTTTGACCCAATCCACGAAACCCTCAACCCGCTGGCGGCGCAGGCGATAATGATTGATGCTCTCCGGAAACATGCCGGCGTAGAACAGAGTGTAGTCGCCAATGTGTTTGCGGACCTCACGCTCGCGGTCGAACGACGGCGCGGGACCGTAAACCGGGTCTGACTCGATGAGCATCTCGCCCACATCGTTGAGCGGTTTCCCGCCCGGGTTGCGGATTTTCAAGAGCTGCTCGGCATCGCAAAACTCCGACAGCAGATGCGCGACATAACTCACGATTTGCGGATCGCGAATTCCGATCTCGTTGGCATAATGACGGCCGACCAGTTCAACGAACAACTTGTTCAGCGGATGCGTTTCCGGAATTTCCATGGCCCCACTTCCTCCCCAATAACCGTGCCCCCTATGGTTCCTATCGGAACAGAACCCTTGTGTGGATTAGATACCGTGAATCCCAATGCAACACAAGTGCCCATTAGAGCCACGGAGTACTTAGTAGCCGGCGCGGGGCGCGGCGTTGCATCGTATCTGCTGGCGGCTTAAGGAGGCGGCTGCTAATTTCTGCATTCGGTGGATCAAAAAATTGGTTTGATGTATCTACTTGGGGCAAGAAATCAGAAAACGAGGTCCGGAGTGGAACGAATCAACATTGCAAGCGGGACACCGTGGGAGCCAATCGTCGGTTACTCTCGTGCGGCTCGCGTAGGAGAGTTATCGGAAATCGAACCGGAAGCGATCGTGTCCGAGGAAAACTAAAACGGCGGAAACCCGGCAACGAAGCCGGGCTTCCGCCATTATTTTGGCTGGTGACGTGAATCGCTAACGGCGGCCCTTCTTGCGCGCAACTTTTTTCTTCGCCGCCTTCTTCGCCGGCTTCCGCACTTTCTTCTTGGCCGCTTTTTTCTTCGCCGGTTTCTTAGTGGCTTTCTTCGGCTTTTTCGCCGCTTTCTTTTTCGGAGCTGTCTTCTTCTTGGCCGGCGCGGGCGCTTTTTTCGCTACAGGCTTCGCCGGAGCTTTCTTGGGAGGAGGCCCACCTTGGCTGCCGCCACCACCCGATGGAGTTACGGGCGCTGGAATTGCCACAGGTTCGCGTACCGGGACGGCAATCTCGTCGTCTTCTTCCACGAGAACGGGTTCTTCCTCTTCTTCTTCCTCTTCTTCCAAATCTTCTTCCAGCGATTCGCCATAGGCGCCGCTGTCGCTGTACTCATCCGTCTCGTCGTCCCGACCGTAGAGAGTCGGATTGTCGAAGCGCATATTTCCTCCTAGATATTTTTGGTCATCCGCACGCATGCGCGCACAGGACCGGGGAATTAGGACAACCAGCTGCGAAACTGCATTGCTTTCCTTAACGGGGCGTGATTATAGCACGGCAGTTTCACGGGCAGTATCGTGCATTCCGTTGGGATTTGCGAGAGAAATCATAAGCCAGAATAACGGGCAGCTTCGAAGGGGGAATCAAAAGCGAAAACGGCGCTATTCGTACGCCAGCGCTTCGATGGGATCTTTTTGCGCCGCTTTGAAGGCCGGGTACAACGCCCCGCCGATGGCGCTGGCGACCGCGATCAGGGCAGCCCGAGCAATCCATCCGCCGGACACAATCACCTGCAGGAGCGGGAGTTTGTGAGCGAGAACGGCGCGTGTCCCCAGGCTGAATGCGACCCCCAAAATAATGCCCCCGAAGGCAAGCAGGATGGTCTCCCGGAGCACCACGTTCACGATGTAAAGCTTCGAGGCGCCCATGGATTTCAAAATACCGATCTCCCGGGTCCTTTCCATCACGGCCGCGTACATGGCTTGAAAGATGACCAGAACCCCGATGACGACGGAGATCCAGATCACGACCCGGAGGAAGGTCGAAAGGTAGGGATACTTTGTCGGCGTCATCATGGAAAGGTAGGTGGCCATGGAACTCGCGATATAGGTTTGCATTCCCGGCACGTGCTTGATCTCGTCGACCACTGCGTCAGCGTTGGCCGGATCGTCCAGCTTGAGATACATCTGCGAGGCCTTATTCTCGGCGCCCATGAGATCCTGCATGGTACTGAGAGGCAGAAACTTACGCCCGCCCTTGCCATGCTCGACGATGCCGCATATGCGGAAAGGGTGGTTGAGAACTTCCAGGGTATCGCCGACCTTCGCGTGCTTGGCCTGCGCGAAAAGATCATCGACAATCACATCATTCGGAGCCTGAAACGGTCCACCCTTCAGGTAGTGGAAGCCACCCGACAAGCCCTCATAGCTCGGGAGGTCGATCCCGGTAATGATCTCAAGGGTTCCGGCGGTTGAGACATTAGTGATAACAGGTGCGACCTTCTCGACGTGCGGCAATTTGGCGAGAATATCGGCGACCTTGATCGACATCGGGCTGCCCGTCAATCCCGCAATAAAAGACGATCCGGGAGGCATCACGATCACATCCGCCCCGATGCCCGCGGTCCGCGATTGCTGATCCTGCAGTATGCCCACGCAGAGGCCCACGATGAGCAGGATTAGCGTGACTTCGAGCGCGACAGCCACCATGCTGATCAGCGACCGCAGCGGCCGGTGCACCAGATTCCCGACGATCATGCGATTCATCATGTTCTTTTCCAGATGTCTTTCCAGGGAACTGATTAAACACTACTTGCTTTGGCCGTCCGCCGCCGCCTTGGTCGTATTGGATTTGGATTGATCAAGGCGCACAACGTCCGCCCCGGCCGGCTGCTCCAGCACAAACTGGTCGTCGGTCAGCGCTTTATTGATTTCCAGCTTGACCATACTCAGGGTGATGTCGTAATTCTCCTGTGGCCGCTCGATCCCAATGGCGCTCGGGAATTCCGTGCCCGCGTAATCGGTATAGTTCTGATAATGGGCGTCGGTGGTGACGTTTCCCTGCTGGTCATAGATCATTTGCCGGTACGGAAGCAAGTCGGTTCGGCTGAACTCAACCCGGCGCGACAAATACCAACCCTGGGGACCTTTGCGGATCACCAGGAGTCTGTAATCGGGCTGCTCGACCCGATGCTTCTTTGCATCCAGAACGGTCTCATAGCCGTTTTCGAGCACCCCAAGCTCGTCCGACCCGACCTCCGGCAGCAGCAGCGCGTCGTAAATGTACTGCGGCCGCATGTTCTCCAATCGCTTTTCAGGCGTGGGCGGGGGGCCATCGCTGGATCCGTTCGCGTTCGTGCCAATCACGAACTTGTTCTGCGGGGGAATCCATACCTTGAATTCCCGGCCATCGCTTACCATGTCAAAGGCCGTGTTCCGCACCACCGGCATCAGGCCTTTCATGCGCAGCATGGACGGTTTCCGGGCCAGGACGTAACCGCGAATCTCTTTGTAATCAGTGGCCCGCCCGTTCTTCTGGTCCACCGCCGAAGCGTCAATATCCACCGTCGCCTGTATGGACTGAATCTTCGAAGCCTGGGTGTTGACGTATTCAATCAACTGCTGCTGGGTCGCGGTCTGCAGCGGACGGTTGGAGTACTGACGGTCCAGCGTGCGTGTCCGGAAAAGACAGGCGCTGAGCGGAAAAGTGGCCGTCCAAAGAACGAACAGCAAAAACAGGCGAAGATGAGGACGATACATTCCTATGCCAATACCCGGGAAGACTTTAGCCACATGTCGATCTGATGAGTATAAGGCAGCGGAGGGTTCAATGCTGCGCGGGCCGTTGCAAACATTGTTCTTGTTTTCCGGCTCCGCCTTCAGCCCGATCCCCAGGAGGAGGTTGCCGTCGACGTTGCTTTGCTCCGGCTGGTGGCCCGTTCTAACGTCGCGTCCTTTGCGACGTTAGAACGGGATTCCACGGTCGCGTAAATCTTAGGATTTTACTTGACAGGTTGGGTGCGCCAGTAGAGACGGGGCTTGCCCCGTCTAGCCCGACCACTGAACGTGGAAGGATAACGCCAAGTCTGTCTTTGAGACACAGACCCGCGGCGTCCCGCACCGACAGCCGTTCCGCTACGGTTCGACCTTATACAGCGCCGTCATTCCAGTCAGCATGTGTTCGTCGATATGGCAGTGGTACATCCAGGCGCCGGGATTGTCGGGAACCATATCCACTGTCTCCATTTGAGCGGGACCGATCAGGATCACATCGGTGCGACGGCCGTCGTGCAGAACCACATTGCCGTGCCAGTGCGGTGTGTGGATATTGCCGAACTCTCCCATAGAGAGAACATACCAGCGGACCCGCTCCCCTTTTTTCATGGTCATGATGGGCATGTTTGCAAACATCAGGCCGTTGATGGTTGACCTGAAATTGACGCCAGTGAAGCCAGCCCCGAATGCGAAGAAGTTGCCGGCATCGTCGCCGACTGAAGTTTCCAGCTTGTTGACGCCTTTCGGGTCCGTTGTATACGTATCAATGTTGTGCTGCAGATACCAGCTTGTGTTTTCGTCGACAATCATAAACAGGGTGACGAACTCGCGATCAACATCCTTTGGACGACCGTCCCGCCCAGCCATGCCCTTGCGACTGATGAGGATGGCGCCGATCAGGCCGCTCTCTACGTCCCGGAGTTCATCCGCGTGTGAGTGATAAAGCCACACCACAGAGCTAGGGTCGTTGGGCCCGGGACCCGCCCGCTCCGGTACTTCCCAGGTGTAGATGTGAGTCTTGCCCGGCGGTACGCCGTGCTTGCCCTCAGACGATTCGCCATCGTCATACCCCGCGCCCTCCGACTGCTTGACATAGAAGACGCCATGAGGATGCATGCTAAAAGGGTGGGAGCCGTTGTTCTTGAAGCTCACGCGGATGGTGTCTCCCACTTCAGCGCGCAGCACGGGCCCCAGCATGCCCAGATGTTCCCACTCCGGAGAGCGAGGCTTGAGCTGGGTGAAGGTATCGTCGGTATATTCGCGATAAATGGCTTTTCGATAGATGCTGCCGATACGATGCGGGCCGGCTTCGGTAAAGAGCTTGGCAGATGCCGTGAAGGGCATTGCCATCATACGGTCCATCCCCAACGGAGTGTAGTTCCAATCAACCTCGTCGGCCGCTACGTAGTATGTATGTACTTTTCCGCCCGAATTCACCTGACCAAACGAAGTGACAGCCAGCAGCAACGCGAGGGTCGCCGACCGAAGAAATTGGCGTATGTGCCTCCCTTCGGAAAAGTTTTGGTGGTTCAAACAAAAGGTTCCGCGATTATACACAGCTGGAGACCGCCGAACTCTGGGCGGCTTTTCCTTGCATCACACCGAGAGAAGTTGGTGGCAACTGTTGAAACCAGCGTTAGCGTAACCTTGCGTCGTCGGTTCGCCCTTTTCCGGGTCAATGAGTGAGTAGCGATTTTTCGTCAGTCTGCCAATTCCCAAGGGTGTACTGCTGTACTATGGTGCGGTTTGTCGGGTTCGATGGGGAATTCCGAGTTAGACCGCAGAGAGGGCGGCGCATGTCAAAGGCGGCGTATCTGGTCATTCTCTTGTTCCTCAGCATCTCTTTGCTCTTTTCAGAAGATACCAAGTTCGAGGGCGTCAAAATTCGCCGGCACAAGAGCGCGGAAAAGCGGGAACTGGTGGATAAGATCGGCGTACTCAGCTTTGAAGATGACGGTCAGAAACTAACATTTCGCAGTGGTGCAGGCGATCAGTTCGCCATTCCATATTCCGACATCACCAAGGTTGTCTTCGATACGGATACGCACGGGGCCGCGTGGATTGCGAGCGTTCATGTACATGATCGCTGGCTCTACCTGGAGTACCGTCAAGGGGACCATTCGGAGAAGGTACTGCTGGTCCTGCCGAGAGCCATTTACGATAAGGCAACCGCTAAAAGCCAAAAGTCTGTTTGGCGAATGCGTGACGATTGCGAATTATCCCGAAAAGGGGGAGTCGATTGTCGACAAGGACGGCGACATGGACAAGAGCCGTATCCCGGATTGGAAGTCCAAGTATTCGATTAAGCTTGACCGGACGGCTCATCCATTGCCTGAGGTGAAGTCAGATAAGGCAACCATTATTGTCGTCTGTCCCCCGCTGATTGCGCGCGAAACCGGTTATGGAAGCGAGGTTAAGCTGCACGCCAATGGCAAGGTCATCGCCGTAAACGAGATGGGTACGTATAGCATCGCCTACGTCGATCCGGGAAAATATCTGCTCATTTCACAGGCTGAAAATGCGAACGGATTTGAGATAGATCTCGAAGCCGGCAAGACGTATTACTTCATCCAGGAAATGGTCATAGGAGTCTTCGGAAGAATCCTGGCGATGCTCTCTCGCAACAGCCCCGAGGTCGTCATGTACCTCGCGGATGGTGCTTATCTCTCCGATTGGAAGCGATTGAATTAGGGTTTTAAGTCGCTTTCCCATTACGAGTTTCTTCGCTCAAAGACGCTCCTTCCCGCATTAACGCCAGATTGGCGAAACCAGGCGTTAGCGCAACCTTGCGCCTTTATTTCGCCCTTTTTGAAAGTCAATGAGTGCTACGGGGATGTTTCGCCAATTGAGTCTCAAAGAAACCTTGACACGAGGCAGTAAAATTCCTTCGATGGTCCGCGCCAGTATCGACGTTACCCTCATTTTTGCCCTAGCGTGCTCGTTGTGCGCGCAAGACTCGCCATGCACGAAACGCATCATTCCTGTTGGGATTCTCGACTCGCATGGCGACGTACCACGCGATCTTAGCGTTCACACCTTCACCGCTGAATTGGATCGCAAGCCGTTGGAGATAACAGCGGCATCGATGTTTTCGGGACCGAAGCGTGTCGCAATCCTTGTGGACACCAGTGGAAGCATGAAGAACGAGGTCTACGCCAGCGGGAAGGCGAAGGTTGCCTATTGGGTTGCGGCAGACGCGGTAAAGCGTCTACCTGCTAACGTTTCGATTGCTGTGCTAGGTTTTAATGAGCAAGTAGACCGAAAGCTGGATTTTTCTGTTTCCCGGGAGCAGCTAGCAGCGGAACTAACGCAGCGCGAAAAATCCCCGGACTCTCTAGTACGAGGCAAGACTGCCCTGTTGGACGCTATCGAATACGTTCTCGATCAAATTCCAAATGCGGCTCCCGGTGACGCGATTTACGCGATTACGGATGGCGAAGACAACCGGAGCGAGATAAAAACTGCCCAATTGGAGAATCGACTGCAACGGGCCGGTGTGCGCTTGCATTTATTCCTACTGCGAGATTTCTTGTTCACCGGAGATCCCTTTCCCGGCAGCGACGACAGCATGATGCTCGCACGAGCTACTGGCGGAACAGTAATTGAGTTACATCCGAGAATCCATGGAACTGCTACTTCGGGCACGACCGAGAACTTTACTCTCAGCCCTGAGCGACAACGGATAGTGCGCGATGAGTTGACGTTGCTATATCGACAAACGGCAAGCCCGTACCTTCTAGACGTGGAACTGCCCGCAGTTCTGAAAAGGTCACGCAATTGGACACTGAACGTTGCAGACGAGCAACGGCGAAAGTCTACATATCTGTTCTATCCACATGAGATCGCCCCTTGCGAGACGCGGGACCAACACTGAAACCGCAAATAGAAGGACATTGAATTCACAATCGGCACTCAGCCAAACTGCTGTAATCAGGCGTTAGCGCAACTTTGCGCCGTCTGTTCGCCCTGTTGCCGGTCAATGAGTTCTATAAAAAGGGATGTCAAGAAAAAAGTTCTCCCTCGACCGGAGGGCGAGAAGATTTTAGTCTCGAGATCCAGCCCACTGACTGTAAGTGCCCCGCGATTTCGCTCGAGGGGTTTTGCTCTGGCTTGTCTGCCCTTCCTGTGGGTTTCATCTTTCGGTGGTGACGACGCCAATCGAGTCTTGAAACTTGGCAAGCGGACCTGGTCTTGGAGTGTCAACCATGGTTCTATCGGAGGCTCGTGGCCTATCGCTATTTCTGGTTATCCGAGGCGGCATAACGTGTAATGGGTGACTC
>Ga0182018_10001868_pt1 | contig 22662 bp, 15 predicted proteins | sample 812P2MmetaG_FD_120490 | JGI IMG/M metagenome (GOLD analysis project Ga0182018, IMG submission 120490) | Permafrost microbial communities from Stordalen Mire, Sweden - 812P2M metaG | ecosystem: Environmental > Terrestrial > Soil > Wetlands > Permafrost | place: Sweden: Stordalen | collected...
CGATCGGAATTCTGCCCAATTAGGCGTAGCTAACGTGTTCATCTCTTTGGATACAAACGGCTTCAACGGCTTGGCGCAAAACCGCTACCGGTGGTAGTTAGTGGCGTCATGAAAATAGGCAGACCATCCGAATAAGGTCGCACCATAGCATGTGCGCGGAGCATCGCCAGATACTATACACCATCAAGAGAGATGCTCTAGAACTTGTAGCGCAGCGCGACCTCCAGGACGCGGGGATCGGCCGCGCCGGTGATCTTGTTCATGTTGGCGTTGCCTATGGAGACATTCGGGTTGGAGGGGTTGGTATGGTTGAACGTATTGAACGCCTCGGCGCGGAACTCAAAGAAGTTCTTCTCAGTGATGTGGAACTCCTTGAACAGGGCCATATTGAATACCTCCTGGCCCGGCCCGATGATGGTGCCGTTCTGGGCGTTTCCATAGTAGCCATAATAGAGCAGAGCGTTGGACACTCCGCTAGCCTGGGTACCGGTCGGATTCACATACGCTCCGGCGTTGAACCACTGCTGAGTTGAGCCGGTTTTCCACGTCTTCGGTCCGTTGGTCGACTGACCTGGCACCACGAACGGCCGCGAGGTGAGTCCCGAAGTGGAAAAGGACACACCCGGCGTGATCGAGCTTCCGCTGCGGAAGGTGGAGATATCGTTGATGCTCCAACCGCCCATTGTCAGTTTTTCGAATTGATTGCCGTGCTCGAAGAAGGGCAGTTTATAGAGCACCGTAACCGCGAACGATTGAGGATAGTTCAGGCCTGACGCGTTGCCGCGGAAGCGGTTGAGGTGATAGGGGTCGACGACGCCGTTGTTGGAGGTGTCGTGCGACCAGGTGTAGGTCGCGGCGACGTAGACCGATTTGTTGACCGGATGCTTCACCTGCGCCTCGAGGCCGTTCCACTCCTGCCACAGCCGGGTGGAAATGGCGTTGATAGAACTAAAACCCTGATAAGGCGCCCAGTAAGCCGAGTTGTCGCCCTTGTTGCCGTTTGCGGGATTGGCGCTGATGAGCGGATTGTAGTCGTAGGTCACGCCACCGGTGGTGTACGCGGGCGGCTGATTCCAGTTCCATGTGCCGACCAGGTGATGGACTTGGCTGCCGGCTCCCACCACCGAGGCTATGATGCTCATCGGGAATTCATGCTGGAGTCCGAGCGAGTAGCTGGCCACCGGTGAGGCCTGGACCTGGTAGTCCGCCGCGCTGACCGATGTGACGCTCTCCGTATTCGCGGAGCCTCCCGCTGCGGTGATGTTCCAGGCCGAGGTTGAAGGGAATGCGAGATTCGAGAGGTTCTGGTTGCTGAACACGGGAGCATTGGCAATGCAATTGAAGGAGCAGTCCTGGTTGGTAAAGATGCGCGTGTAGCTCGTGCCGTAGCCGCCGCGCAGGCTGGTTTTGCCATTGCCGAAGACATCCCATGCGAAGCCGGCATCGGGCCCGAAGTACCAGTTGTGCGCGCCCGAGAAGTTTACCGGCAAGCCGCCCGATAAGCCACTGTTGTAGAGCAGGCCGTTGCTGTAGGTGGCGGGGAACTGGAGGTTGATGGCGCCGCTGAATTCGTTCACGGTGGGCGCCTTTGCAGGTACAAAGGCCGGGTTGGCGTAGATGTTTCCCGCCATAACTCCCGCGTCCCAGTTGGTCTCAGAGTTGGGCACGCCGTAGGGCAAGGGCAAGTGGTACAACCGCACACCCAGGGTAAAGCTCAAGTTCTTAGTCGCCTTGAACTGGTCTTCGAAGTACGGAGACCAGGAGAAGTCATGCATATCGCCATGAGGCGAGTTGCTGGCCTGGCCAAAGGTGCCTACATAGCCCAGCAGCATATCCGCCAACGAGTCATCCTGCTGCACCGAGCCGGTTGAGGGTTTGGTCGAGTTACCGTTGAAGGCGAGAGACCCATTTGTCTGCTGGCCCGAAACCTGTCGCTTGGTGTTGAAGACGAAGGTTATGCCTGCCGTCAAGTAGTGCTTGCCTTTGAGCCAGCTCCAGTTGTCGGTAACCGTATTGTCAAGATCGGACGCATGCGGTATGGGCCGCGCCGCCTGAATGCCCTCCCCTGCCATGCCGCCAGTGAACGACACCACAGGAGTGCGGTTGGAATAGAGGCCGGTGGGATAAAAGAAATTTTCGGTGAAACCCGGTACCTGGTTAATGTAATCCGTTCCTACCAGGGTCAGGTTCAGAAGGAAGATATTCATGGCCACGCTGGTGGTATTGATCATGTTCGGCGTGAGGGTCTGATTCAGCGAGACCTGGGCCAGCTTGTTGTTCGTAAAGTCCGTCTCCGTGCTGATTGGCGTTGTACCCGGGCTCTCAGTGTTCTGCGCGTACGACTGGTATTCCTCCAGGTACTCGCCGAACGCGTGGTACTTGGGGGTGAAGTTGTGATCGATTTTGACCTCATCGTCGCGCTGATCTGTGATCTGCGCCTGGTTATTGATGTAGTTGGTGGTGCTGCCGGCGAGGACGTAGTTGGGCGCCGGATACAGCGTGTTCACGTACGCCGCTGAGCTGGTGTTGATTCTGACGCTCGGGATCTGGTAATTGGTGGAGGGGCAATTGCCCGTCCCGAAGGGGAAGAGTTTGCCGGACACTGGATCCTTGATGGGCGAGGCAAAGCAGCCGGAAGCCTGAAGCGCCGTGGGTATGGTGCTGGTGACCTGGTTGGGGGTGTGCAAAATGACCCACTGCTCGTCCCAGAAGAAGAAGGTCTTCTGGCGATCGGCGTTGTAGCGATGCGGAATGAATGCCGGGCCGCCTATGTTAAATCCGAAGATGTTCTGATGGTAGGGCGGGATGGTGGTGGAGAAGTAGGGCTTTGAGTTCAGATCGTTGTTGCGCAGGAACTCCCACGCCGTTCCATGAAAGTCCCTTGTGCCGCTCTTGGTTTGCATCAGAATGACCGACGAGCCCATGAGCGAATACTGCGCGGAGAAGTTGTTCTGCAGCACGCGCACCTCCTCAAGGGAGTCGGGATTCGGAATTACCGATTCCTGCGTCATATTGCCGGTGTTCTCGTTCCACACGCCGTCGAGCGCATAGAAGCTGCGGGCCACGTCCAGGCCATTGATGGAGAGCTGACTGCTGGTGGAGCGGCCGCCGGTGGTCATGGCCGAGCCTTGCTGCTGGTTCTCCACGCCCGGCATCATCACTGCCAAACCCTGGTAGTTGCGTCCATTCATGGGCAGCGTGCTTACCTCATCGCTGTCAATGTCTGCCGAAACCTCGGCAGTGGCGGTTTCCACTTCGGTGGAGGCCGCCCTAACCGTCACGCTCTCGCTGGCAGCGCCTATGGTAAGCGCTCCGTTCACCGTGGCTGTCGTGGCCGGATGGAGTTCGATGCCCGTGACGGTGTAGCTTTTGAAGCCCGCCTTGGCGAAGGTGACCGAATAGGTGGCCACGTTCAGGTCAGGCTCGATATAAGCGCCATCTCGGTTCGATTCCGTCTGAACTGCGACTTTGGTCGCATCATCGGTAATGGTCACGGTTGCGCTCTGCACCACTGCGCCGGAGCCGTCTGTGACTGTTCCTGTGATGGTTGCTCTGGTGGAAAGCTGCGCGAAGAGGGTGGGACTTGAGATGAGCAGGGCCAGGGCGAGCAGCGATGCATTCGTAGCGATGCGTCGTTGGATGGACATTCCAGTTTCCCTCCTAGATTTGGTTGGCCTCGGGCGGCTACTCTAGGCTGCCGCCATAATTTTGGTTTCCATAAGGGGATTTGTTCAAATGCGAAACATTTGTATGCTCTTTAGACAGAGCTTGTCAACACAATTTAGAGCATTTCTCTTTATGTTCCGGTTGAGGAAGTTGACGACAACCACATCATGCTTCTGGCCGTAGCGGTGGCAGCGTCCAATGCGCTACCGTGGGCAGTCTGTCGAGATGTAGAAGACCGTTAAAATGGGAGGGGGGGTGTCCGAAAGAAGTCTGCATATTCCAATTGTCTGTTGGAACACCTCCGCCACTATTGCCGCCTTCCTGTGCCTTCTGCAACTCGGCGCAATGGCCAGCTTGCTGGTACACCGATCTGCGTTCGCTTTCATCGCTCCAATGGCACTGATGGCAGCTTTGTTAATCGGATACTGGCTGGCACGACGGGAGGGATTGCGGGGCAGCACGTGCTGGTACCCTGGCGGCCTTACCCTCATTCTGCTGACTTCGTCTCTTCTGCTTTCGGCGTTCTTTTGTGATTTTTCCTGGGACGGACAGTGGTATCACCAGACAGGGATCATCCTCATTGCCCACGATTGGAACCCTCTCTCCGAGCCGATGCGAGACTTTACGGGCAGCCAGTTCCACTGCCAGCTCTGGTTGCGGCACTACGCCAAGGGTCCCTGGTATGCCGCGGCTGCGATTTTCGCCACAACGGGTCAAATCTAGTTGGGCAAATGCATGAACTGGCTCATTCTGATGGCAGCGTTCCTGGGGACGCTGGCCGCATGCCTGAACGGAGATTTGCATCGTAGCCGCGCACTTGGAATCGCAGCCGTGGTTGCAATCAACCCCGGCGCCATCAGCGAGCTCACTACCTTTTTGGTCGATGGCGTGATGGCGTCTTCTCCGATTTTGACAGTCGTCGCAACCGTAAGCGCCCTGCGTCAACCGCGTCCGGCAGTCATTGCTACCGGGGTGGCGGCATCCATTGTCTGCATCAACTCGAAGTTCAATGGGATCATTTATTTATGCTTCCTGCTCGTATTTATGCTTCCTGCTCGCTGCAGCGGGACTTTGGTGTTTTTTCAAAGCACGCCGATCGCTGGCACGACTTGCATACATAGCGGCCGGAACGCTTGTTGTTGGCCCTGCCTCTGGGGTTACAACCCCTACATCACCATTACTCTGTACCGGCACCAGCCCTTCTATCCCATACTTGGATCGGCGAATTATCCGAGTCTGGCGCAGCAAGGGAATGACGGAAATGAGAAATTCGAAACGCCGAAGAATATGGCCGGGCGCAGGCTTCCGATATGGTTCGCGTACGCCATCTTCGGTCGGCCGGGCAATCAGCCGTATCGCGAAGGTAAGAATGCCTCGTTGATGTGGCCTTTCGCGGCGCGCCTGCACGATCTGTACAGCTATACCTATCAGGATCCCCGCGTCGCAGCTCTAGGTCCCTACTTCAGCGGATGCCTTCTGCTGTCGGTTGCCTTAGGCGTGTGGCTGCTGTTCAAACTCGATTCATCCTCCCGCTGGATACTGGTGCTGGCTTCAGCAACGATCGTTGCTTCGCTGCTCATCAGTAAGGATTGCTGGTGGCCGCGTTATGGCACGCAGTTATGGCTTCTGCCGATCATCCCCATGGTGCTGGCTTTCAGAGAGAGTTCTTCGCGCCTTCAGGTCAGACTGACGTGGGGACTGCTTGGTTTACTGCTCTTCAACGCAGTCATCGTCGCCACAGTCAGGTTCACTTGGGAGACACGAGCGAGCCTGACCTTGCGCCATCAACTGCGCGATTTGCGGAACTCCGGCCAAGAGCACGAATTCAGCGCGCGCTATTTCGACGACTCCGCAAAGGAGCGCCTCACGGAGGCCCATGTGCGCTTTCGCGATCTTGGGATGACCAAGCTTCCGAAACGCCACGAATTGGAGAGCGTCGTGGAGGGATATCCCGATGCGATTCGCTACCGCGCTGTCGGTGAGAAGTAGTTGATCAAAGGGGCTAGGTTGTCGGCAACTGCGTTGTCTTCGACTTTATCGCAGCCGCACGAATACGTGGAAGGCCTCGACCACTCCATCCTCGACGGGGCCGTCAGCGACAAGACCATAAGCAATAGGGAATAATGGGCAGCGCCGAAACTCACAACTCGCGGCAACCGTATCCAAGGACATACTACTCCGCACAGGAATCGCCAGTCGCAGGACAAAACTCTAACGCCGGCTCGGAGAATTTCATGAACCAGTATCAGCACCCGCAAGCCCGTCTCCACATGCTTCGCAACTTCTCTGCTTCCCGTATGGTTGCGGCGCTTCTGCTCGTGTTCGCCACCGCGCTCACCGCGCAGGCTCCCGCGCCCACCGCTGAGACCCTGCGCAAGAACTTCGTCAATCCGCCCAGCGATGCCCGGCCCATGGTGCGCTGGTGGTGGTTTGGCACAGCCGTTGTCAAGCCGGAGATCTTGACTGAGCTGCAGCAGATGAAGGCCGACGGCATCCAGGGCGCCGAGCTTGCCTTCGTCTATCCTGAATTGCTCGACGACCCTGACAACGGCCTGAAGAACCTTCCCTTCCTCTCGCCCGAGATGCTCGACGACGTCGCGTACGCGCAGTCCGAGGGCCGAAAGCTGGGTCTGCGTATTGACGTCACCCTCTGCTCGGGCTGGCCCTACGGCGGCCCGCACATCACGCTGGAGGAGGCAGTCACCGCGCTGCAGACCCTTGAGGTTCCCGTCCCAGCTGGTTCCACTACGGCCCAGATCCCCGGCGGCAACGTCCCCGCGGCGAATCCCAGAGGCCTTGTCTGGAGCGAAGGCGATTCCGTCATCTCCGCTGTGATCGCCGATCCTGCGGCCGCCGCTCCTCCCGCAGCCGCCCCCGGCCGCAGAGGACGAGGCGCCGGTGGCCCGCATCCGCCCACCTTCGACGCAGCGACCGCCAAACCGATTACCGTCACCGGAACCTCGGCCAGCTTCGCAGCCTCAGACAAGCCCCGTGTAGCCGCCTTCTTTGTCGCCAGCCACACCCGCCAGCAGGTCAAACGTGCCGCGGTCGACGCCGACGGCTACGTGCTCGACCCCTACTCCCACGACGCCGTCGCCAAACACCTGGAGAAGGTGGGTGAACCGCTGGTCAAAGCCTTCGGCGACACTCCGCCGTATGCCATCTTTTCTGACTCGCTGGAGGAATTCGGCGCCGACTGGACTCCCAAGCTGCCTGAGGAGTTCAAGAAGCGTCGCGGGTATGATCTGATCCCGCACCTTCCCGAACTTGTCACCGGAGGAACGCCTGAGGCCGACACCGTCCGCCACGATTACGGCAAGACGTTGACCGAACTGGTCGATGAGAACTACCTGAAGCAGATTGCCGACTGGGCTGCCGCTCACCACACGAAGTTTCGCTCGCAAACCTATCATGAATCGGCTGTCAGCTTCTCCAGCCAGAACATCCCTCAGCTCACGGAGGGTGAAGGACCGCAATGGCGCGCCTTCTCTACGCTGCGCTGGGCCACCTCCTCGAACCACGTGTTCGGCCACAATGTCAGCTCCGGCGAGACCTTCACCTGGCTGCACTCGCCCGTCTTCCGTGCCACTCCGCTCGACATGAAGGCTGAGGCTGACATCGACTTCATCATGGGCGAGAACCAGATCATCTGCCACGGCTGGCCCTACTCGCCGCCCTACAACGAAGTTTCCGAGCCCGGCTGGTCCCTCTACGCCGCCGCAGTCTTCAACAACCACAACCCTTGGCATCCGGTCATGCCGGCAGTCACCGCCTACATCGGCCGTATGAGTTACCTCATGCGGCAAGGCCAGCCCGCCAACCAGGTCGTCATCCTGCTGCCCACGGACGATGTATGGGCCGGCTTCCGCCCCACGCAAACCTCGATCACGGGAGTGATGGGCGAGCACGTCTCGTCGCTCATGTCCCCCATCCTCTCCGCAGGCTACAACGTCGACTTCATCGACGCCGATGCGATCAACAAGGTCGGCCTCGGCACGCACCAGATCCTCGTCCTCCCGCCCACCGATCGCATCCCGCAGGAAACCCTGCGCAAGATCGCAGCCTTCGTAGCGGCCGGGGGCAAGGTCATCTGCGTCAGACGCGCGCCCTCAATCGACCCCGAGGGCAAAACGATCCCTGCGCTCACCGCTCTCTCGAAACAGCTCTTCGACCCCGGTAAGCTGACCTTTGTCCCCGACGAGGCTCACCTGGCCGACGCGCTCACCAAAGCTGCCAAGCCCGACTTCCAGCTTCCGGCCGATGACTCCGTCGCACGGAGCCAACTCGGCTTCATCCGCCGCAAGCTTGCCGCGGCTGATGTCTACTTTGTCACCAACACGAGCAACCAACACATCGACACCACCGCTTCCTTTGCCACCGCGCACAAGTACGGCGAAGCGTGGAATCCCGACTCCAGCGCCGTCAGTCCGGCTTCGGCGGAGTCGTTCCCGATCCACCTGGCTCCGTATGAGTCGCGAGTCTTTGTCTTTAGCAGCTCCCAGCCTGCACCTAAGCCCGCGGCCGCGGGCCGCACGATGACCATGGACATCAGCAGCGCGTGGAAGGTGACGTTCCCCGGCATCCACAAGTCCGTGAACGAACCTACCCTCACCGACTGGATCTCCGATCCCTCCACCCTCCACTACTCAGGCGAGGCCGTTTACTCCCGCGATGTCACCATGGCTTCCGCACCCACCGATCCTGTCTACCTTGAAGTCAGTGGAGGCAAACCTCTGCCGGGCGCACCGAACGCTACGCCGGAACGCGGTCCGGCCCCGGAAGTCCTCGGCCCCGACGGCCTGCCGAACCCGCTCATCACCCGTACCGGGCCGGGAACACACGCCTACTACGACCCGCCCATCCATGAGGCGGCCCTGGTGACGGTCAATGGCCAGCCTGCCGGTGCACTTTGGCATCCGCCCTATCGCCTTGACGTGACCAAGTTCCTTCACCTCGGCGTGAACCACGTTGAATTCCACGTATTCAACACCGCACTCAACGCCTGGTCTGCGCTTCCGCCGCACGACTACGGTCCGCTGATTGCAAAGTACGGAGACCGGTTCCAGATGCAGGACCTCAACCAGGTCATGCCCATCTCGTCCGGCCTTCTGGGCGACGTCCGCATCGTTACGGAGATCAAATGAACACTCGGCAATGCGAAGCGTCGCGCTCTCCTCGTTCTCGACATCGTTGCCTTCGCCTCCACGGCTTTGGCTGCCCCCCAAAACGTTGCTCGTCAACGACTACAGCGCAAAGTGTGATGGCAAATCCGAAATTTCAGGCAATTGAAAGTCAATCCTCCCCATCTACGCAGGAGCCGGCAAACGTGGTGCCGCCAGAGTCGACAGTCCATCCTTCAAATCGACTGCCTTCGAAACTATCTGGATCTGGGCAGGCTTCAAACCATCGCGGGCAGCGGTGATGGTGATCGTGCCGGGGGTGAGAGTGGATCGGACGGCCACGCGGTTGATGCCGAGTTCGGTGTTCAGGTAGAGACTGTTTGTGGAATTGATCTTTCCGCTGTTATAGCCACCGCGCCAGATTGCTGGGCCGGTGCAGGTTTAGTCGATGCGGGCGTCGTCGGTGGGGCAGCGTTTTCCTTTCGCGTCGAAGACTTCTACATCGATGAGCACTGCGTCCCGCGCGTCGGCCTGAAGACCATTAGGGCCGACGATCGGCGTGAGCTTGATAGCAGCGGGCACGCCGGCGGTCGCGAGTTCCTGTTCGGCGACAATCTTGGTCCCGTTATTGCCCACGGCGCGGATGGTGCCGGGTGCGAACTCGATTTGGGGCCAGGAGAAGATCCACCCACTGGTGGCTTTGAGTTCACTCCGGCAGACTTGCCGTTGACAAAGAGTTCGACCGACTCGATGTTGGCGATGACGTAGATGGCCTTTACCGTCTTCGTCCCGTCGGGTTGGACGGCGGGGTAGGTCCAGTGGCCGAGGATGTGCAGCAGTACCTGCATGAACTGCTGGGTACATCAAGGGCAAGAGCGCGATCCACTTGGCGCGGACGTACGGGGAGCGAAAACAGAATTACGTTGGTCAGCATTTTTGGGCGCGAGGGTATCGGGTATCGACAGTAGGCAAGGACGAGGCCGTCATTCGGGACTACATTCGCAACCAGGAAGTGGAGGATGAGCGTCTGGACCAATTGAACCTGTGGAAGTGACCCGCCACCGAAAAGGTGGCTCAACTCAATCGGGGCCGCGTCAGCGTCCCCGCTCAAGCCGCTTTGAGCGGCTCTCACAGTAAAGCCTCCGGCTCTGCCGGAGGATATTTACTTCGCTTGGGTAATGCAAATCGCGAGCGAAGCTCTTCATTGATCAAGAGTATACGAACAGCCCAGATCGTTTCGCAGAACAGAATTGAGCCGGAATTTCCATTTTGGCTTCCGCATTCGATAAATTCTACATCCATCACCAAAAATCGTGTCAGCCGATTGGCTGATTCCTATGCCCGCTCAACGCTTGGTTGCAGGCAAGACGGTCATCCGCACCGTCGTGTTCTCAGGAAGCACGCCATCATCAACCGTGAACGTCACAGTGCGGATGCCTGCCTGCACTGGTGTTGGTATCCATGAAAACTTCCCTGAAGCCGGATCAAGGCTTGCGCCGGTGGGAAGATGGCTCGCCGAGTAAGTCAGCTTCGCGTCTGGAGCGGGCGTAGTGGCTACGACGGAGAATTGGAGCAGGGCGCCAGCGGGGAAACGCTTGGACTCGATGAAATCAAACCATGGCCTGTAAACAGTCAAAGGCAGTGGGTACTTGTCATCCGGAATCGCGTAGGCATACGGATGCTGTGTCGACGGCGCCGTGGGTAGCATGTACAGTGAGTCCGGAGGCGTTCCGGGAGATGGGCTATCAACGGTAACCTTTTCCATCCGGAGCGGAGCCTGTAACTGGACGTGAGACACGGTGGTCGTCTTGTAGGGCATGTCTTTCACATACTCGTCTTCCGCTTCACGCTTCTTTGTATTTGTCACTTCCACAATCGCGGGGACACCGGGCGCAGTCATTGCTGTGAGTGCGGAGAACCGCGAATCCTCGACATCGTCTAATACAACAGCGGGTCTTTCATCAGCCACTTTGAATTTAAAATGGACATCGCTTACCTTAAGGCCTCTTACGTGCCTGGCATACATTCCGTATGCAGGCAGGATGCCGAGCATGCTCGGCTCTGGATACTCGCGCGTCATCTCCGGAACATTGTATGGGTCGGGCTTCCACGAACCGGTGCCCCCTGTCGATGCTTCCTCCCAGCGGATCCTCGGCAGTAGCGCTTCGTTCTTGCTGAAGAATGTGTTCACCAGCCAGGGCAGCGATTGATTCGCCGGCGCACCCTGGTACGGCGTGTATCCATGGGCATGGTTCAACTGCCTTTGCTCCACGGCGTGTTCCATCTTCAGGCCGCCACGATATTCTACCGTGACATTGCTTATGCTTACGTCTTCAATCGGATGATCGACCAGGCCGCTTAGCAGAATTGGGTAGCGGGGATCTGCGTCCTCAACCACAACGTTGCGGATCACTATGTTGTGAATTTTGGCAAATCCGGCGCCGACCGCATTCGCGAACAAGGGATCCTCAGGCTTGATCGAGTTCAAGTTTAACCTGGTGGGCGCGACAGGGTTCACAATCGTGAAGGGATGGGACGCACCTCCAATTGGGACCGCTTCCGACTTGTCGTAGGAGGGCATGTAGCGCACCGGGGGATAACTGCCGTATTCGCCTGTATTATTCGGCAAGATCCAACCGGTGTCGTTGAGGCGGACATCGTTGGCCGGGTTCACCGTGTCCTCAGCGCTGATGCCGGTAACCGGTGCTCTCGCCCTGTCGCCGAGGACGATAAACATGGGAGAACTGCTGACGTGCTTCATGCGAACATCGGTGAAGAGAATGTTCTTGAGCTCCGCGCCATCCACGGACTCCAGCGCAAACCCGCGCGAACGGTCGAACATGATATTTCGAATGGTGACAGTGTCCAGGCCGCTCGTTCCTTCGGTTCCGAACTTGACGCGCCCTGTGGGGCCGTCGCGGTCGGTGGCAATCAGCTTGTGAGTGGAATATGTCTTGTCGAGGACTGAGCCGGCATCGTAGCCGCTGACGGTATCGTGCTCGATGAGAATGTTCTTCGAATTGAGGTACTTCCCGATTCCAAACGAGCCCTTCATGACGATCGCGTCGTCCGTAAGGGAATTGAAGACGGAATTCCTGACCGTGAGGTTTTGGCAGGCATCGATGTCGATGGCATCGCGGTTTGTATCCACGATGATGCCGTCAATCGTCCAATGACTCACTGCGGTGCCAAGAATCGCAAAATGCCCGCCGTTTTTGATGCGGAAGTCGCGAAAGACGATGTTCCTGGCATCCTTCAGGGCAATCGCCTTGTTCCCCCCGCCGGGAACGCCCGCCGCAGTCCTCGTTGTTACTTCGCGCGGATCACCTCCCGAGAGGACATTCACCGTGACTCCGTCGGCGTCGATGTAACTGCCGTCGATGAGCCCTTGGCCAGAGATCATCACATCCTCAACGCCGATTCCGTAAATGAGACTGTTCGCCCAATGCGCGTGGCCCTCATCCTCAAGGCCAACAAATAGATTCTTCTCGGGAGCATCGTAGAAGCCGCCATCCTGGTTGTCGCCCGTACCTTGGACGGCCGCCTGAAGAATGGCGTCCTTACCCGCGAAGTGCAAACCGACGTGGCTCTTCAGGCGAATCGAATACGTTTTGAACCTACCCGAGGGAATCATGACCGTTCCGCCGCCCGCCTTTGCAGCCGCGACAATCGCAGCATTGATAGCCTTCTGGTTGCCCAGGGCAGATCCGTCCGGAACCGCTCCAAAAGACGTGATGTCGAACATGGCGCCCTTGACCTCAGGCTTCACCAGAATCCCGCTGCCGGTCGCTACATGGATGCCGGATGTCTGGGCAGTCGCAGGCGATTGAGCGGTCGCCATGTGGGTGGATAGGGAGCAGGCGAAGACGATGGACGGAAGGGCGATGGAAGCGAAGAATCTGCTGGTCTGGCGCACCACTGCTGCTCCTTTGCGTTTGCCCCTGCGAGCACCGATGCTTGAAGAAGAGTGCATTCCGGTTCAGTAGGTCGCTCTGCCACCGCTCACGTCGTAACACTGCGCGGTGACAAAGGAACACTCGGGGCTGCAGAGAAAGTGGACAACGGCGGCAACCTCTTCCGGCTTTGCTGTTCGCTTCATAGGAATCTTATCCGTCATGTAGGCGACCTGTTCCGGTGTCAACTGGTCGAGGATGCGAGTCTGAACCACCGCGGGCGAGACGGCATTGACGCACACACCGTCAGTCGCCAGTTCTTTCCCAAGCGACTTAGTCAGACCAATGACACCCGCCTTGGTCGCCGAATAAGGCGACATGCGCGGATTACCCTCTTTGCCGGCAATGGATGCGACGTTCACGATTCTGCCGTAACCGCGGCTGCGCATGTGCGGAGCAACTGCCCGGCAGAAGTTGAAAACCCCAGTCAGGTTGATGGCGATGTTACGCTCCCAATCCTCGTCGGTTTGCTCCCAGAGGTATGCCGCCGGACCTGCAATTCCAGCGTTATTCACGAGCACGTCGATGCGGCCGGTTTTCTCGAGGACCAGATCGACGCAGCGTCGAACCGCTGCGGCCTGAGCCACGTCGGCCTCGACCGCGAACGAACCGTTCGGAAGAGCAGCGGCGACCAGTTCACCGTCGGCCAGGTTGAGATCGACGACGGCAACCGTGGCTCCAGCATCTGCAAGACGCGTGGCGATCGCCTTGCCGATTCCCGTTGCCGCCCCGGTGACAATTGCAGTTTGTCTTTCGAGGCCGAACATCGTAGGCTGGGCGCATGCTCCACTCACAGTTGAGTTGATTCTGTCCGTAATCGGGTTCATATAAGTCCTCTTGACTCAAACGGTAAACCCATCTTGAACCGCCGTGCATTAAGTCCCCCTGTCGCTGACACAGTCAATCATCGACGGAAAAGCAATCCCCGCAGCGGCGATAGTACACGGAGCGGAGACAAACCAAACGGGAAACCTGTTCATCCCTGAAATGGAATTGCCTTGACACGCCGAATTCACAGCCTGTAAGAAAGTACCGAGGCGCGACAAGGGGGAATGGATGGCAACCGAATTGGACCGCCGGAGCGTTTTGAAAACATTTTACGTTATCGTTACAGGGTTGACGCTGTCAAAGAGCGGCTTCGCTGCAGATTCCCCGGTCTCCGTGGCCAAGTCTTTGCGCGGCCTCTTTCCCATTGGCCAGACCCCATTCACACCGGACGACAAGCTGGACTTCGACTGCCTGGCTGCAGAGGTCAAATTCTGCAATCGCGCTTCGGTTCCGGGCTTCATCTGGCCACAGATCGCAAGCGGGTGGTCGACGATGTCAGCGAGCGAGCGTTTTGCTGGGGCTGAGGCCATCCTCGCAGCCGGCAAAGGCGGCAAGACCGCGCTCGTGATCGGCGTGCAGACGCAGAACGACGATTTGGCTGGCGCCGTCGCGTTCGCAAAGCATGCGGCCGCAAACGGCGCGGATGCCATCATCTCCTTGCCTCCCGCAGGAGACGATGCAGCCCTCCTGAGTTATTACAAGGCCATCGGCAATGCAACGGACCTTCCCCTCTTCGTCCAGACCATCGGCGATATGTCCGTGGATTTGATCGTCGAGATGTACCGATCCATTCCCACCATGCGCGTGGTGAAGGATGAAGCGGGGGATCCGCTGGCGCGCGTGACGGAGATTCGCCGCAGGACGGACGACAAGATCGGTGTCTTTGCCGGCAGGGGCGTCCGAATCATGATCGACGAAATGCAACTTGGCTTCGCAGGGTATTGCCCGGTTGTCGCGCTTGCGGATGTCTACCAACAAGCTTTCGATCTCGACGAGCAAGGCAAGAGGCGGGAGGCCTTCGACATGTTCGGCAGAATCCTGGCATTCGATTCCATCACGCACGCGGACCAGTATTTGATGGTCGCGCGTGGAATCTTCAAAGAGAACACCAGGTCGCGGCCCATGCCCGGAATGGGTAACCCCGCCAACAAGCCGACACCCATGACTGAGCGCGACAAAAAGATGGTTCTCCAGGCGCTCGACATGTATTTGAAACCCTACCTGCGCGGCTGATCGAACTGTGGGCGCGCTGAGCCTCGCGAAGTTCAGGAGTAAAACCATGAGTTCCGAAGTCGAGTTGAACAACCGTCGGCAGATGCTTGCAGGCGCCGCTGCCATGGCGATTTGCGCAGACGATCTCCTGGCGGCACCCCCTGCGCCTTCAACAATCGTCCCCGCGACTGAAACCCGCCGTGATCTGACCAAGGCCGACATCGACGACTGGATGAGGAAGTTGTCGAACTGGGGTCGCTGGGGCAAAGACGACCAGCCCGGAACCATAAACCTGATCACCCCGGCCGAGCGGCATAGGCGGGAGTTTATGTTTAGCGTGGCCCCATTGCGCGTGTCCGGCGGCACAGGTTCGCCGTTCAACCCGATTGCCACCTATTAACGCTGACGCTTTGGCCGCCGGCCCCGGCGTTCGCGAATCTTCGTCCTGTTTCCTGGTCGCATTGATCTTGAGGATCCGGACTTGAGCAGAGCTAGCCGCAACAGAGGAAGGGCCTCACTTCGCGCATTGGCGCTGTCCGCCGGGTTGGCAATTGCGGCGCTGCATGCCCGGCCGCAGGAAGCAATGCAGATTCAGGTGCAGCCCCAGCAATTTACCGAGACGTGTACGCTGTGCCACGGCGAAGATTCGCGAGGCACGGACCGTGGGCCGTCGCTTGTGAATTCCGCCAAGCTGCGCGCCATGCCGGACAGCGACATTGCCAATCTGATCCGCAAGGGTAAAGACCAGATGCCGGCATTTCCCTTTAAGCCGGCAGAGATCGATACGCTTATGCGCTACTTGCGGCTTCTGAGTCCAGCCGCCACGGGGGGGCCGGTTCCGGGGGATTCGAAGGCGGGCGAGGGTATCTTCTTCGGCGAAGGGAACTGCTCCTACTGCCACATGGTGAATGGCCGGGGCATTGCAAGTGGCCCCGATCTCTCCAACGTTGGACGAAGGCTGAAACTGGACGAACTGAAACAATCGCTCACCAGCCCCGACGCGAAGATTGCAGACGGTTGGGGCATGGTAGCTGTCAAGCTCAGAGACGGAACAACGCTGCAAGGGTTCGCCCGGGCGCAGGGCAGCCACGACCTTGTGTTGCAGACCAGTGAAGGCAAACTGCACATACTGCTTGACAGCGAATACTCGTGGGTGGAGGCCGAAGAGCACTCTGCGATGGGCGCGTACCGAGGCACCGCGCAAGAGCTCCAGAATCTGCTCGCGTACCTGAGTAGCTTGCAGGGCGTCGGCGTGGGGGCGCGCGGAGAAGCAGAAGAGCTGGCGCCAGTGACGGCCGCAGAGATGGAAGCGATCGCCCACCCCCAGCCTGGCGATTGGCCGACCTACAATGGCACACTGGACGGGAACCGCAACAGCGTGCTGAACCAGGTGAATCGCTCGAATGTGGGCGCGCTTCATTCGCAGTGGACCTATTCGATTCCGTACAACAACCTGGAGACCACACCGATTGTTGTGAGCGGAGTCATGCTTGTGACGGGCAACAACCAGGTGTATGCGCTGAGCGGCAGGACGGGGCGGGAAATCTGGCGCTACGAAAGGCCTAAGAGCGCTGGCAACACCATTGCGAGCGATGCAGCTATTGGCGTGAATCGCGGCGCGGCGGTGCTGGGAGATCGAGTCTTTTATCTGACCGACGATGCGCACCTGATCGCGCTGCACCGGTTGACCGGGGCGTTGCTATGGGATGTGGACACGCCCGAGGGAGCGAAGGGGCAATATGGAGGGACCTCAGCGCCGCTGGTGATGGGCGACCTGGTGATTACCGGCGTGAGCGGCGGAGACAACGGAATTCGCGGATACGTGGCGGCGTACAAGGCGACGACCGGAGAGCTTGCGTGGAAGCTGTTTACGATTCCCGAGCCGGGAGATACCGGGCCGGTAGCCGATACATGGAAAGGGACGGCGCTGGGTTTGGGCGGCGGGGCGACCTGGCTGAGCGGAAGCGCGGATTTGAAATCCAATGTACTTTACTGGGCGGTGGGGAACCCGCATCCGGATACGGAAGGCGATGAACGCGCGGGATCGAACCTCTACAGCAACAGCGATCTAGCCATCGATCTGAAGACCGGCAAAATGCTCTGGTACTACCAGTTCACGCCGCACGATCTACACGATTGGGACGCGAATCAGCCTATTGTACTGGTGGATGCGAATTGGAAGGGACAGAATCGCAAGCTGCTGTTGCATGCCAATCGAAACGGCTTCCTATATGTTTTGGATCGGACCACAGGCAAGCCGCTGTTGGCCACGCAGATGGTGCGAAAGCTGAACTGGGCGAGCGGCATCAACCAGGAAACGTGGACGCCCGAGTTGCTGCCCGCGAACGAAACCAGCTTGCAGGGAACGGTGACATGCCCCGCGGTGCGCGGGGCGACGAACTGGTATTCGACGGCCTACAGTCCGGAGACGAAGCTCTACTACGTGATGACGGTGGAAGACTGCACGACTTATGTGAAGGCGGAGGACGCGGGCTATCGGAGGTACAACAACCCCGCCGATCCCGCGCAGAAGATTCTTCGCGCATTTAACATCGAAACCGGGAAAGAGGCCTGGCAGATTATTCTGCCGGGGCCGGTGCAATCAAACTACTCAGGTGTGTTATCGACCGCGGGCGGCCTCGTGTTCTTCGGTGAAAGCAGTGGAGGATTCGCAGCGGTGGATGCGGGCACTGGCAAGTACCTCTGGCACTTCGAGACCAATCACGCGATCAAAGCCTCGCCCATGACCTACGCGATCGGCGGTAAGCAGTTCGTCGCCATCGCTGCAGGGCCGAACATTCTTTCGTTTGCGCTTCCGCAATAGACCAGAGATCCACAGCAGGAGATCGAAATGAAATCTGACACATCGCGACGCGGTTTTCTGGCCGGCTCCGCAGGATTTGCGGCGGCTGGCCTTGCCTCTCTCGCTCACCCTGTCGCGGCAGCGGCCCAGTCGGTGGGTGTAAGACCCGGAGACCTTCCCGACCTGACGATCAAGGAAGTGAAAGTCTATGTCGTCGATATCAGCAAAATACACAAGCTGAACAGCCCGGAGTCGGGCGAGCTGATCTCGATCGTGACCAACAGCGGCATCGAGGGCAACTACACCCTTGGCGATCGCAATGCGACGACTGGATGGCTTGAATGGGCAAAGCCGAACCTTGTTGGCGAGAGCATCGTCGACCTCCTGCCCACCCTCACGTCGACCACCGGAATGAAAGGTCCCGCGGGCTTCGATGCCGCGCAACCCCGCCCCCTTGCGGGCTCGATGGGAAGAGGTGCCACCGGTCCGGGATCGGGCACCGCGTTTGGCGGTCCAGCTATTGCGGGATCGGGGCTCTCCACGCGCGGTGGAGGCTCATGGCCCAACTACTACACCGCCGCAGCCGATGTGGCCATGTGGGACATCCTGGGCAAGGCGGTCAACCGGCCCATTTACAAGATCCTCTCGGGTGGCACACCGACCAAAGATAAGCTCATGGCCTACGCCAGCTCGCAGCATCTGCCCACTGTTGAGGACTACGTGCCCGATGCGTTGAAGGCCAAGAGCCTGGGTTACCGGGCCTACAAGATCCATCCCGGCGGAGGTCAGCACGCCACCGGTCCGGCCATTCCCAGTTACATCGGGCACATGGAGGAGATTCGCCAAGTCCGCAAGGTCGTCGGCGATGAGTTTGTGCTCATGCACGATCCCGTTCAAAGCTATGGCCGCTTCGAAGCGATGACGGTTGGCCGTCTGCTGGATGATCTGAACTACGCGTGGTTCGAAGATCCGATTCGAACCACGGATCAGGAAGGCCTCATTCAGCTTTGCGCAGCCTTGAACCTTCCCATCCATGTCGGCGAGTTCATTTATTCCATCGCGGACTTCGCCGAGTACATCAAGCGTGACGCGCTCGATGTGGTTCGTCTCATTGCCGACAACGTGGGCGGCATCTCCGGCGCCATGCGCGTGGGCCTGCTCGCCGATGCACATGGCCTGGAGTGCACGCCGCACAACTGGGGCAACGTGCCGGATATGGCGCTGCACTTCCACGTCGAACTGGCGCTGCCCAACGCTTATTGGTTTGAGATGCCGTTCCCGGCAGAGTACGCGGACCGCCTGTACTACAAAGACAAGTTCCGCATCGATGCGGAGGGATTTGTACACGCACCAACTGAGCCGGGCCTCGGCTATCCAATCGATCACGACATTTTGGATAAGATGACCCTGCGCATCGACAGGTAGAACTGTTCGAAACGAGGAGGCAACAGCTGACCACGTACACTTCACGACGCAAGTTCTTTGGTGCGGCTGCTGGGATGGCGGTAACCACGGCAACTGCGGGACTCGGTGTCCTCGCCGATCCCGCTGCTGCAGCGGCGGATTCCGTCGGCGTCAAAGCCGGCGACCTTCCCAACCTGACCATCAAGGAAGTCAAGGTCTACGTTACCGATCTCACCGGATATCACAGCCTGAATGGCGAGCGAGGCGAGCTGATTTCCATCGTCACCGAGAGCGGCATCGAGGGCAACTACACGCTCGGCAATCGGAATCAAACGCCCGGCTGGCTGGACTGGGCCAAGCCTACGCTTGTTGGGAAGAGCGTCGTCGATCTTCTCCCCGCGTTGACTTCCACTTCAGGCATGAGTGGAAGCTACGGCTTCAACGGCCAGCTCAACGGCGCTCCCGGTCCGCGCTACACCGGTGGCAACACCTTCCATCGCCCCCCAGGGCGCGGCAACGGCTCGGCCTTCGATACTGCTGAAGTTGGCGGCGGCCTGATGACGCGCGCCGGAGGGAACTGGCCCAACTGGTACGCAGCCGCGGCCGACGTCTGCATGTGGGACATCCTGGGCAAGGCGGTCAACCGGCCCATCTACAAACTGCTGAGCGGAGGATGCGGCGCCGCGAAAGACAAGATCGTTGCGTACGCCAGCTCCACGCATCACCAGGCAATTGAAGACTACGCACCGGAAGTTGTGAGGGCGAAGGCGGATGGCTTCAAGGGCTACAAGATTCATCCTGGGAGTGGCCAACATAACAAAGGCTCGGTGATTCAGGCCTACGTCGGCCACATGGAAGAGATTAGGCAGGTGCGGCAGGCCGCGGGCGACGAATTCATGCTGGCGCACGATCCTGTGCAGATGTACAACCGCTACGAGGCGATGAAAGTGGGCCGCCTGCTGGACGAACTGGACTATGCATGGTTTGAAGATCCCATCCGAACCACAGACATGGACGGGCTGATCGAGCTGTGCAGAGAGCTGACGTTGCCGCTCCATGTCGGTGAATTTCTATACTCCATCTCCGACTTTGCCGAGTACATCAGCAAGGGCGCTCTGGATGTGGCGCGGTTGATAGCCGATAACGTGGGCGGCATCAGCGGCTCCATGCGCGTCGGCCTGCTTGCGGATGCGTTCGGGCTGGAATGCACGCCGCACAACTGGGGCAACCCGCTTGATTTGGCGCTGCATTTTCATCTTGAGCTTGCACTGCCCAACGCCGCATGGTTTGAAGCTCCGTACCCTCCGGAACTTTCCGATCATCCCTACTTCAATTACAAGTTCCGTCCGGACGCGGACGGCTACATCCATGCACCCACCGAGCCCGGACTCGGTTACCCGATCGATCGCGCGGCCCTCGACAAGATCACCAAGCGCATCGATCGCTAATGAATGTTCGGTAAAGGAGAAACGTCGATGCGCTGGTATCGATTGCTGCTGTTCGTTCTGCTTCTGGCGATGTTTCCTGCCGGCGCCCTTCAGCGCCAGGACGTGACCTTCAAAATATTCCAGTTTCCCGCGGACGCGATTCCGCGCATCGATGGAGATGATTCCGACTGGGCCATGGTCCCGGACAGTTACACCATCGGGATGGATCAACTTGAAAACACTCTTGCGCCGGGAGGGCACGGTACTGATCGCGATCCGAAGAACCTGGATGTGAAGGTGAAGGTCGGGTGGGTGAAGGGCTTGAACCGGCTCTATTTTCTCTACGAAGCCTATGACAACTATTGGGACTTCTCCCGTCCGGATTTGCACAACGACATCTTTGAAGTCGTCGTGGATGGCGATGCATCCGGTGGTCCGCTGATTGAGCCATATCACCGCGACGTTTGGACCAAAGAAGCCGTCGGCGACATGTCCGAGCTCGACCCGCGCATCAGCAGTTCAGATGCGTATTTCTCAATCCAGGGGAACCACGCGCAGAACTATCACATCTTTACCCCGGCAGAGGGCAAGGACTGGGCCATGGCTTGGGGCTGCGCGCAGTACACCAAGGAACTGCCCTACGCCAACCACGCACAGAGATACAACTTCCGGCCGGGCGAGCCGGGCAAGTACGTTTTGGAATTCTGGATTACCCCCTTTGACTACGCTGGCTGCGAAGGTCCGGACCGGGCGGTGGAAACGCCCTTGAAGGAGAACAAGCTGATCGGACTATCGTGGGCCGTTCTTGACTACGATGATGTGAATTCAGAGAAGCACGATTTCTGGAATCTGAGCCACAAGCATACGTTCTTTGGAAACGCATCGAATCTCGTTGGATTCCGGCTGATGCTGCTTGAACCCCAGTTCCGCAAAGCGATCGATGCTCAGTGGACCTTCAAAGTAATCGATGAGGATGAACGCATTGTCTCCTTCAAGGACAAATCGCAGGGAGAGATCACCTCGTGGAAGTGGGAGTTTGGCGACGGATCCACTTCAACTGAGCAGAATCCCATTCATCAATACAAGCCCAAACCCGGCAGGGCGGCCATCTACACTGTGATCCTCTACGTTACTGGCCCGGCGGGAAACTCGCGCATGGCCAAGGTGTGGGAAGTGCACGTGAGAGGATAACAGACACGATGATCGAAGAATCGCCTTCGGCAGCCACGCACAAGAAGGGGACTGAGATTCCGGTTCGGTACTGCCTGGTGTCGTGGCTGGCTGTGCTCAGGTCGTGCGATGGCCGCGCTGCTGGCGGTCTTCGCCGCATTCGAGCGCGAGATCCTGGGTGAACGCGTGCGAGCCGGACTCGCTCATGCCCGGCTGAACGGCAAGCGCCTTGGCCGACCCGCAACCGCAGTACAGCACACCAATCAAATCCGTATACTACGCCGCTCCGGCCTCAGCAAATCCGAGATCGCCCGGCGCCTGCAAATCGGACGCTCCTCCGTGCGCCGTATCCTGGATGAGAGGACTTGATCATGAGCAGTTCGACTACGGAGTTCCAAAGAATCTGGATCGACCAATGCGCGGCGACCGAAGATATCCGCGACCACTTCGGTCTAAGCAACGCTCTGGACTATCTCATCGGTGAGAAGCTCTTCTCCTTCCTGAGGGCAGCGGAGCAGGATCCCCTTTTCGCCGCGGAGTTGCCGGACTTTATCAGGGAGATCCAGCGGCTTTTTACAGCCGAAGTGATCCGCGATTATCTTGATCGCATGGAGAGAACAAAATATCTCGCTCCCCTGGACCCTGATCCCGAAATGGACGATCTGGACGAACTCGATGACCCGGACGAAGACGAGCCCTGGCTCGAAAACCCAGTGATGGGCGCGGAAGAACTGCTGCGCTTCTCCCGTGTCCGTCAACTCCTTCAAAGGAACGGGTCTTTGTATGGTTCGCGCACAACTGGAGTTGAGAGAGGCGCCCGCGGGCGCTGCTCAGCGGCGAACTGAGAGTCTGAGTCTTTTCCAATTGAAGGATGAGCCTGAATGGTCCGTTTGAGGCGGGCAGCACGGACGGCTCCTTTTCGGGATTCTTTCATATATGCTTCGTCGTCGTCGTGGCGGTGGGAATGTGGGAATCGGCTTTATCGATTTCCAAGGTTTGTGGAAAGGGCGGAAAACGGCACTATCGTTTTCCGGGCTTTCCATAAACCGTCATTTCCACGGTCCACATGGACTGCGGCC
>Ga0182018_10001869_pt1 | contig 22654 bp, 16 predicted proteins | sample 812P2MmetaG_FD_120490 | JGI IMG/M metagenome (GOLD analysis project Ga0182018, IMG submission 120490) | Permafrost microbial communities from Stordalen Mire, Sweden - 812P2M metaG | ecosystem: Environmental > Terrestrial > Soil > Wetlands > Permafrost | place: Sweden: Stordalen | collected...
CAAAGTGAACGCCAAGTTGCAGGTCATCCTCGACACCGAGACCGAACCGTGGGGCATCAAGGTCAGCAAAGTCGAAGTAAAGCAAGTGGACATCCCCGAGCAGATGCAACGCGCCATCGCCAAGCAAGCCGAAGCCGAACGCGAGCGCCGCGCCAAGATCATTCACGCCGCAGGCGAATTCGAAGCTTCGCAAAAGCTGGCCGATGCCGCCAAGGTTCTGGAAACGCAGCCTTCCGCGATTCAGTTACGTTACCTCCAGACTCTTACCGAGATAGGTGTCGAGAAGAACACAACGATTGTGTTTCCGCTGCCCATCGATATCATTAACAGTTGGGTCCAAGCTCTAGGGGGGCAGAGAAAGTAAGAATGGCTTCGCGCGGAAATCGGGGGGGCGGGGGCGACCGCGTACTGGAGAGCCGGCACGTCATCGGCTTGTTTATGCTGATGCTGGTTTTCTCCGGCGTATTTTTCGCGCTCGGCTACGTGATGGGCCGCAATCAATACGACGGCCAAGTCCGCGCGGCCAGTAATCCGCGCTCAACCGCCGATGCCGTTGTTTCCCCGAGGTCCGAAGTAACTCCGAAGCACTCGAAAAATTCGTCTCCGATGCCCGCTTCTAATCCGGACGCCGCTTCCGACGAAAATTCGCAGCCTAGTTCCGATTGGGGTTTTTACAACGCCGGTAAAGTAGCTCCCGACGACCGCTTGAAGTCCGCGCCGTCAGCGACGCAACCGTCCGCAACGCCGTCGATTGCCCCGGCGCTCGCGACGAGCAAGACTCCATCGCGCACCGCCAACGTATCGTCGAAATCCGCGACTAGCGCGCAAACTCCCGCTGGCACTTACACGCTGCAAGTGGCCGCGCTACGCAAAGAAGCCGACGCGCACGCCGTCGCCGCCAGTTTGCTGAAGAAAAAATTCCCCGCCTTCGTGGTTTCGCCGACTACTGATAAATATTTCCACGTGCAGGTGGGTCCGTACTCCGATTCCAAGTCCGCGGAAGCCGCGAAGAAAGGCCTCGAGAACGCTGGTTTCAAGGCCATCGTGAAGCACTGATGCCGCAGCGCGCCTGGGCTAATTTCTTTCGCCCTTCTTCAGGATCGATAACCCCAGATTCTTTCCGTTTCGTGTTCGCCGCGCTTTCCGGCGCAGCCATCTCTTTTTCATACACCGGCTACTATCTCAGTATCTATTCGTGGATTTGCATCGGCATTCTGCTGATCGTTCTGTTCGGCGCACGACCCAAAGTCGCGTTCGTTTGTGGATTTCTGCATTCCATGTTTTTCGTGATCACCTGCGTCCCATGGATCGCCACGGTGCTCGCCGTCCACGGCGGCATCTCCAAGGCCGGCGGCTGGGGCATCCTGCTCTTGGTCGGCGCCGTTTTCGGCATCCTCACTGGCGCGTTCGCCTGGTCCGTCAATCGCCTTGCTCGGCAAAGTATCCTCCTCGCCTGCATCGGCACGCCGTTCTTGTGGGTCACGTTCGAATTTATCCGCACGCGCATGCCCGAGATCAGCTTTCCGTGGGGCCTGCTGGGTTATCCGGCATCCGCGAATCTCGCGCTGCTCCAACTCACAACGATCACCGGCATCTACGGCCTCTCGTTCCTCGTCGCATCCGTCAATGCCTTGCTTGCGTGGTGCGACGCCTCTACCTCAACGCCCGCCGTCCGCCGCCTCGCCATGCTGGGCACCACAATCGCGCTAATCCTCATCGCCATGTTCGCCGGCCCGCGCCTTGTGCCGCAGCCGCACGCGAATCATTACGCCCGCGCTGTGCAAGTCAATTTCCCCGAAGTCGTCGAATATCCGGAACAATGGTTCGCCTCCCACTCCACCGATCTCAACGAGATCGAAAATCTCAGCCTCACGCCCGACGCGCGCCAGCCTGATCTCCTCATCTGGCCCGAAGCCCCGGCCCCATTTTCGTTCGAGGATCCGCAGTTCGCGAAGATCGCCTCGTCTCTCGCCATCCGCTTCCATCACCCATTTCTCGCCGGCTCGATCGAATGGCGCCAACTCCCCGACGGCTCCAATCCGCAGCGCCGCCACATCCTCGTCCCCTACAACAGCGCCGTCCTAGTCGATCCGCAAGGCCAGGACGTTTTCACCTACGACAAAATCCATCTCGTTCCATTCGGCGAATACGAACCGTTCCCGCTGATTCACCGCGTAGTCCAAAGCGTCTCCAGCGAAGTAGGCGGCTTCCAAAAAGGCACGAAGTATGCGGTAGCCCATCTCCCGGGCGGCACGTCGCTCGCCGCATTCATCTGCTACGAAGCTATCTACCCTGGCGAAATCCGCAATTTCGCCGCCGAAGGCGCCCAGCTCTTCATCAACATTTCCAACGACGGCTGGTTCGGCCACTCCGCCGCCGCCGAACAGCACCTGCGCATCGCCCGCGTACGCGCCGTAGAAAACCGCCGCTGGCTCCTGCGCGTCACCAACAACGGCATCACCGTTTCCGTCGATCCTTACGGCCGCATCTTCAGCCCGCTGCCCACCGACGTGCGTGCCTCCACCGACCTCCCTTACGATTTCCGCACCGACGAAACCATCTACACCCGTTTCGGCGACTGGTTCGCGTGGCTCTGCGTAATCATTTCCGCTATCCTATTAGCCTCAACTTTCCGGAAAGGAAACACAGCGAACGAGGAAATCCCGATTCCAGTAGGCATCTCGCCAGAGCCAGCCATGTAACCGTTCGCGTGGCGCCCAATGTAGGCGCCGGGTTTAGCTGGGCGTTGCCGAATTCTTGGCAGCGCTGCAAACGCCGAATCTGGAATTTTCGAAACTCCCGTCGCGCACCCAACCCATGATTCTCGAAGACCTCCAATACCGCTACGAATCGCTGAAGCCCCGCCTCTCCATGGTTCGGAGTTTTCTTTGACGCCCCGCAGCATCGAGAGCGCCTGAAATCCCTTGAAGCCCGCGTAGCCGACCCCTACTTTTGGAATGATCAAGACGCCGCTCAAGCCGTCCTACGCGATCGCAAACGCGCCGAAGACCAGCTCAACGCCGACAAAAAACTCGCTGACCTGGCCAGCGACATCGAAACCTATATCAGTCTCGCGACCGAAGAGACCAACGCTGACCAGCGCCAGGATCTTCTGAAAGATCTGGACCGCGCTCTAATCGCCGCGGAAGACTACGTAGCCGAACAAGAAACCCGCACGCTGCTCTCCGGCGAGACCGACCACCTCAATGCCATCATGACCATCAAGCCCGGTGCAGGCGGCACCGAATCGCAGGACTGGGCCAGCATCCTCCTCCGGATGTACCTCCGTTGGGCCGAGCGCAAAGGCATGAACGCCGTAGTCCTCGACGAAACCCCCGGCGAAGAAGCCGGCATCAAGACCGCCACCATCCAGTTCGAAGGCGAAAACGCCTACGGTCTGCTCGCCGGAGAAACCGGCGTCCACCGTCTCGTCCGCATCTCCCCGTTCGACCAGGCCGCCCGTCGCCACACCTCCTTCGCCAGCGTATTCGTAATCCCGGAAATCGACGACCGCATCGAGATCAACATCCGCCCCGAAGAACTCCGCGTAGACACCTACCGCGCCGGCGGCAAAGGCGGGCAAAACGTAAACAAGGTGGAAACCGCCGTCCGCATCACCCACCTCCCCACCAACACGGTAGTAGCCTGCCAAGCCGAACGCAGCCAGGGCAAAAACCGCGCCCTGGCGATGAAGATGCTTCGCTCGAAACTCTACGACCTCGAAATCCAGAAGCGCCAGCAACACACCGACAAGCTCGACGAATCCAAGCTCGACATCTCCTTCGGCAGCCAGATCCGCTCCTACGTCATGCAACCCTACCGCATGATCAAAGACCACCGCACGAAGTTCGAAGTAGGCGACGTAGATCGCGTCCTCGACGGCGACATCGATCCGTTCATCCGCTCCTACCTCTTGGCCAAAAAAAACAAAGGCAAACTGGACATCCAGCCAGACGCCGACGACGTGTAGGGGGACGTGTAAGGGCACGTTCATCTCGCCACCATACCGAGCAGTTGCATTCTCGACTCGTCTAGGTTTAGCAGGCAGTCTGCCGGAGCCAACTCAGGAGGCTGAGCACGCTGATTCTGATATGGGTGCTGCTTGTAGCTTCACTAGCTCAACGCGGAAAGCGACCCGGCCCGCGACGAGATTTGTTTGTAAGCCTTGACGGTGTTTTTCGGTTTTCGCACTCTGCTGCCTACATACTGAATACGACGGAGAACGCGAATGAAGTGGGGTGAGCTACATTCCCGTGTGCAGTAAGGGAGCAGTTTGCGTTGTATCCCGCCGCAGTGCTTCCGAGGGGACCAACTTCCATTCCGCATCATTTCAAGAGCGGGAAATCCAGGATGCAACGACCGAGGTTGCCTATTTCGAGGCTCCGCCTGAGGATGTTCCTACCTATCAGCTCCCAGAGGATGACCAGAAGCGGGCTATAGGTGGCGTTGTTTTTACGCATGGAAGGGCCGGTGAGGCAGGATTGGGTAACTATATGGGCTCAGATTTCTATCGCGCCTTTCACAAGCGCAAGTGCTATGAGCTGAGCGTCAGCATAGCATCGTCGTCTTTCGCAAATTTTGATCCGATTCTTGAAATGACTAAGCGAATCGCCCTCTTTCTTGAGTGCCTGGTAAGCGCAAACCGGACGTGTGAAGTCCTGGACGAATCCCTGACTATGCTCATTGTCCTGAAGCAAAGACCATATGTTTTTGGAAGAATGGCAGAGCATCAGTATAGAATCGTCCATCGACGCCCCAGTCTGCTCCAAATGCTCCGTCGTATTCCTCTGCCTCGTGAATAATTCCGAATTCATTCAGCTTATGCGTGAAGGCTTGATTGGCGTACACATGGTCGAAATTGGCATCGTTGCGCGTCCAGTCAAACTTGAATCCTCTTAGAGATTTTAAGTTGTCGGCATATTGGGGAATCATTGTTTCCAGATAGAAGTTATTGCGGAAGCGTTCCATGAGCTTGGCATCGATGATCAGCTGATCCCCCTCTTGGCGCGCCAGCAGATCGATAAACAGAGGCGGCTTGTCGGGATCAGGCAAATGAGCCTGAAACATGGTGGTAAAGATCTGTGTACCGAAATCTTCTTCACGTCTTCCATGGACTTGGCATCAACCAAAATATCCCATTTGGGTATTGCCGCACTGACCCTGACACCTGTTCCAGTCCCCACTGGGTGCATTGCATACACAGAGCCAAAGACATCCGGATGCCGCATACCGAAGCGGATAGCTCCATATCCTCCGATGAAAATTCCGGCAATGCCTCGTGAGTCCCTGTTGGGCAGGGTTTTGAAATTTGTATCGATGTACGGCACCAGTTCCTCGATCACGAAATCTTCCCAGTTACCAGTGGCCGAAGAGTTCACGTACCACGAACTTCCAAGTGGTGTATTCATATCAACCGCTACGAGGATAAATTTCTTGATCACACCCTCCGCAATGGCGCGATCAAACAGGCCCTGAGCATCTCTGCGATCAAAATCGAAACGATAGCTATCCTCGAAAGGGTTAGGAAGAAAGTAGATCACCGGGTAACGCTGCGATGAGGACTGGTCATAACCGGCAGGTAGATAAACCAGCATCTTCCTCACTGGATCGGTGCCAACCTTGTTGTGTGCAATCTTCTCCGACCGCAACTCTCGGACTATGACTTGGCTTTTTATAGAAACAGCAAAGGTCGGGACGGTATTCAGAAAAGCGAGTGCGAAAGCGAAAGAACCAGCGCTTTGCGCGTTCGTGGTGAGATCACCATGCTGTACTCTCCTCATTTCATCTGCCACTTCAACTTCGTCCAACTTTTCTGCCAACTCCTTGCGCCGTTGCGACGATGTACCACGCAGGCCAAACCAGCAACCAATTCAGAGTCCATAAGCCTCTGCTATTCGACAGAAGCATCAACAATGTCGTCATTGCGATTGCCACAAAGATAAGGCCAAGTTGATCCGACGAACCATGCGCTTGGCGCGGCCACCCCGCTGCGGCGTGGCATTACTCATCCATGTCTTCAGCAGTCCCTTTGTCTCTAGGCGATCTATGGTTGTATAGAGCGCGCCGATGGAGCATCTGCGTCCGATCGTCACCTCAATTTCTTGCCGAATGGCAGCGCCATAAAGCCTCGTCCCCAAGCCCAGTCGCCGCGGTAATTAACAGGTATTCAAATTCTCCAAGCATGATTAGAACTACATTGTGATAGTAATCGCGCCTGATGTCAACGTAATTAAGCTTCTAGCCAGCGAAGCACGCCGCGCAAGCAGCCGTACTCGATCTCGTATTCGCGGCGGAAACGAACTGCCCTCAGAGCAAGAGCATCGAAACCGCGCGCGCGTCATACGTGAAAACGGCACTAATTGACGAAAAAGGGTGCAGTGAAGCTCGTTCAACTCTTTGTGTAAGTTCCGGGGGCGGGTACGGTTCGATTATCATTGAATTTGGCATACATCTGGCCTACGCAGCGGACATTCCTGGAATTCTTAGAAATCTACCGCCCATTACGTAAGTTGCAGACTTTAAAGGGCACTTAAGCCTCTAGAATGAACACTTTGTGAAAAAAAACAGGGGGGTTGGGTGCCAAGAGAGTCAATACCAAATGACCATTCGGTCCCGCTACAGTCCCTTCCCGGGCACAAACCAAGCCGATACCGGATTGAGGTGCTGCCGGAGCGCGACCACCCTCTTCTGTTGATCTCTGAAGAAAATGGCCACCCCGAAGATGCCCGCCGCCAAGATGAACATCCAGCAAGCCACGCGCAGCTACGAAGCCTGGATGCGCAGCTGCACCCACGTGATCGAGAGCGACCTGCGCTCCAAGCATGCCCAAATGAAAGACGACCCATTCCTGTTCTTTCGCGGATCCTTCTATCGCTGGGCGCAACTCTGGCCGGAAGTATGTCCGGAGCTGCGCAGCGCACCGAAAGTGCTGGCCGTCGGCGACCTGCACGTAGGCAGCTTCGGCACCTGGCGCGACGCCGAAGGGCGATTGGCATGGGGCGTCGATGATTTCGACGAGTCGTATCCTTTGCCCTATGCCAACGATCTCGTGCGGTTGGCGGCCAGCGTGAAGATGGTCGTCGACGCGGAAATGCTCACCATCAAATTCAAAGACGCGTGCGACGCCATTCTGGAAGGTTACCAGCGGTCATTGAAAAACGGAGGCTGCCCGATCGTTCTGGCAGAACGCGAACGGAACCTCGAGAAGCTGGGATTCGCAGCGATCAAGCCGCCACCCGATTTCTGGGAAAAACTTGTGCAACGTCCCGCGGTAAAAGATCTGCCGCGACAAACCAGGCAAGCGCTGGAGAAAACGCTGCCGGCCAGGAATCTGCACTACAAAGTGGTGCGGCGAGAAGCCGGAATGGGCAGCCTGGGCCAGCAGCGTTTTGTGGCCATCGCCGATTGGGAAGGCGGGTGCATCGCGCGGGAAGCAAAGGCGACGGTGCCTTCGTCGTGCGTATGGCTCGCAGGAAACGTTAGCGGTCGGCAATGGAACTACGAGAAAGCGATCCGCGGCGCGGTACGATCGCACGATCCGTATCAGATGATTGTCGGAGATTGGCTCATCCGGCGCCTTTCGCCGGACTCCAACCCGATCGAGATTGACGATCTGCCGAAAGAGCGCGATGAAGCGGCGCTGCTCCACGCGATGGGATCCGAGGCCGCCAATGTCCATTTGGGAAGCAGCCGGCCCGCGAAAATCGTGAAGGACCTTCGCCGCAGAAAATCAAATTGGCTGCGTTCGGCGGCGAAAGCCATGGCAAAGACCGTGGAGCGAGAGTGGAAGGAATATCGGAAGTCTTGAACGAAACAGGGCTGGCTGGCAGAACCTACTTGCGACCTGTCGGCTTGCGTTCGTTTTGCTCGATAGATGCCGCAACCTGATCGTCAATCAGCTTGATCTCAAGCGCGAGGCGAGTGTCGTGAGGATTCTTCAAATACTCGGCAAAGAGCAGGTTCCTCTTGGTCGTTAATGCTTTGCGTCTAGTTCTCTCGTCGGCGACTGGGGTATCCAACATGAGGACAAACCTCTACCAGAACTATACGCTCTTCGGAGGTGATAACCGCGCTCATTCGTACGGTATTGGTCGGCAGGTGCTAAGAAACGCGAAACTGTTGGACCGCTGTCGAACTGCTGGAGGCGATTAAAGGTTCCCAAATACGTGCCGTAAGGGACAGACAGCGCGCTGACAGAGGATCACAGTACAGGCACTGGGATCAGACATCCTGGAACTGGGAGATTACATGACCAAACGTATGTATCGATATCTCGGCCCGCTCTTGTTGGCTGCTGCCGTTGTCGCTCCGGCGCTGATTGCGACCAAGGCGAACGCGCAAGAGGCCGCTGTGCAGGTGCGCGTTTACGATCGGAACCACAAGGATTATCACAACTGGGATGATCGCGAAGACCGCGCTTATCGGAATTACCTGAGCGAACAGCATAAAGACTATCGCGAATACAACAAGCAAAACCGCAAAGAGCAGGACCATTACTGGAACTGGCGCCACAGTCACCCAGACTAACGCCTGAGAAAGAATGCAACGGATCGTCAGGCAACGGCGGCGCTGAATCGCGGAGGCGCCGCTGTGACGGTGAGTTATTTGGCGGCGCCGCGGACACTAGGCAAGTTGTCGCGAAAGACGGAACTATGCGGCTAGTTTTTTCGCTTCCGCGCGAAACTTAGCCCAGCGCTTCTTGGCGGCTTTGCCAATCTTCGCTCGCGCGGCGGCGGAAAGGACGTGCTTTTTCGTTCCGGCGAGTTCGCGGCCCGTGGAATTGCTCAACGCTTTCGCGGCAGCACGGATGCCGTTCAATTGATGCTGCAGCTTGCCTAGCTGCTTTTCGAGTTTTCTCTCTTCGCGCTTAATTGCCGACCGAATGTCCATGACATCCTCCCCAGGAAATCTATCGCAAGACCGAAGTTGACGCCAGCCGTAGATTGACGAATAAGCGATCATACAGTAGGCACGTAAGGCCGGAGCGCAATGTATTGGCAATGCGACCCAGCTTTGCGCCCGTGTAATTTCGCGGCATAGGTTGGCGGACGCCCGGAAGAGGCGCTGAGTGGCTCTGCCGAATGCGGGAGAATGCTGTTCAGGGGCGAATTTGTACCGTTCAATGCACATATAAAGCATTGGGATTCAACGCGTTGATTCTTGCCAATGGCGATGGTAGCTTTATAAAGTACTGCGAACTGTACCCAGCGGACATCCGGCGGGGCTGTGTCCCTGCCAGCCATCAGAGTTAAGGAGACTTTCTTTTGAGCGAAGCCTTACGCAACTTCCTGTTTACTTCCGAATCGGTTACCGAAGGCCATCCCGACAAAATTGCCGACCAGATTTCCGACGCCGTGCTGGATGAAGTGTTGAGGCAGGACCCGAAGGGACGCGTTGGATGCGAGACGCTGGTCACGACCGGGCTTGCGGTGGTTTCGGGCGAAATTACCACTAGCGCGGTCCTGGATTACGACGCGCTGGTGCGCGACACCATCCGCGGGGTTGGGTACGATCGCGCGAAGTACGGCTTCGACGCTGAAACGTGCGCGGTGATGTGCACCGTGAAGCGGCAGTCGCCGGACATCGCCATGGGCGTGGATACCGGCGGAGCGGGCGATCAGGGTTTGATGTTTGGTTTTGCCTGCGATGAGACCGAAGAATTGATGCCCATGCCCATCCAATTGGCCCACCGTTTGACGCAGCGCCTCGCCGAAGTCCGCAAGACCAATCAAGTTGATTTCCTCCGACCGGATGGCAAATCGCAGGTCACCATTGAATATCGCAATGGACGGCCGGCTCGCGTGGATTGCGTAGTGATCTCGACGCAGCACAGCGAAAAGGTTTCGACGAAGGATTTGCAACACGCGGTCCTGGAACATGTAATCAAGCCGATTGTTCCGGCAGCGATGCTGGACCACGACACGAAATATCACATCAATCCGACCGGGCGGTTTGTGATCGGCGGACCGATGGGCGATGCGGGTCTGACGGGACGCAAGATTATCGTCGATTCGTATGGCGGATACAGCCGTCACGGCGGCGGGGCGTTTTCAGGGAAGGATCCCTCGAAGGTGGACCGCTCGGCGTGCTACATGGCACGGTACATTGCGAAGAACGTGGTGGCTGCGGGGTTGGCGCGCAAAGCGGAAGTGCAGCTGGCGTATGCGATCGGGGTTGCCGAACCTGTTTCCGTGATGATCGATGCGTTCGGGACTGCGACGGTTCCGGAAGAGCGCATCACCTCGCTGGTGAGGGATTCGTTCTCGCTGACACCGAAGGCCATCATCGAGACGCTGGATTTGCGGCGGCCGATTTACAAGGCTACCGCGGCGTACGGGCATTTTGGCCGCAGCGGGCCGGGTTTTACTTGGGAAAAGACAGACCGCGCGGATGCGCTGCGCAAGGGCGCGGGGCTTGGGGCAGTGGCGGGAGCGGAAGTCGGGGCGCGCCGCTAGTTTTCCTGGGTGGCGGTGCATCGGCGAGCGCGGCTACCGGCGCGGAGGTATTGTTGTTCAGCATTTCCTTCGCAAACTTTGTTCGCCAGACAAATTCAATTGAGGAGCACCACTTGGCTATCGCTGAACTGAAAAAAGGTGATGTGAAGGATATCGGGCTTGCGGATGCAGGCAAGCGAAAAATCGAATGGGCGGGACAGCAGATGCCCGTGCTGGAATCGATTCGCAAGCGGTTTTTGAAGGAGCAGCCACTAAAGGGATTGCGCGTTTCGGCTTGTTTGCACGTGACGAGCGAGACCGCGAACCTGATGATCGCCCTGCGGGATGGAGGAGCGGATTCGGTGTTGTGCGCGTCGAACCCGCTTTCGACGCAGGATGAGGTTGCCGCTTCGCTGAACCGCGACTACAACATTCCCACGTACGCGATCAAGGGCGAGGACAACGACACGTACTACTCGCACTTGCGCGCGGCGCTGGATCACAAGCCGCAGATGACGATGGATGATGGCGCGGACCTGGTGACCATGCTGCTGACCAAGCGGACGGATTTGGTGCCGCACGTGATCGCGGGAACCGAGGAAACCACTACCGGCGTGATCCGTCTGCGCGCAATGGCCAAGGACGGGACGTTGAAGTATCCGATCATCGCGGTGAACGACGCGATGACGAAACACTTCTTTGACAATCGGTATGGCACGGGCCAATCGACACTGGACGGCGTGATTCGCGCGACGAATATCTTGCTTGCTGGGTTGAAGGTGGTGATCGCGGGTTACGGATGGTGCGGCCGCGGCGTGGCAATGCGCGCCAAGGGACTCGGCGCGGACGTGATCGTGACGGAAATCGATCCGGTGAAGGGCATCGAAGCGGTAATGGATGGATTCCGGGTGATGCCGATGGAACAAGCGGTGAAGGAAGGTGATGTGTTCATCACCGTGACCGGGAACAAGAGCGTGATTCGCGGCGAACACTTCGAGCACATGAAGAATGGCGCGGTGGTTTGCAACTCCGGGCACTTCAACGTGGAGATCGATATTCCGGCGCTGGAGAAATTGTCGAGCGGGAAGAGGGAAGTGCGACCGCTGGTGGATGAGTATCTTCTGAAGGGCGACCGCAAGGTTTATCTGCTTGGCGAAGGCCGACTGGTGAATCTGGCGACAGCGGAAGGGCACCCGGCGTCGGTGATGGATATGAGCTTCGCCAACCAGTCATTGTCGGCGGAATATTTGATGAAGAATCACAAGACGATGAAGCCGCAGGTGTACGTTGTGCCGGAACATCTCGATCGCGAGATCGCGCGATTGAAGCTGGAGTCCATGGGACATAAATTGGACAAGCTGACGCCGGAGCAGGAGCATTATTTGGCGTCGTGGCAGGAAGGGACGTAAAAAAAGAAAGCAATGAAGTGACGAAATAAAGAACTAAAGTAGCAGAAAAGCGGGGAGATGTTGCCGAGGTGGGGCGCAGCCGTGCTGGGCCCCTACCAAGGTTCGGGGTTCGGCGAGTGTTCACTCTATGGGCAGTATTTGATTTTTCGGGACGAGGCTGGATTGGCTTCGCCCCATTTTTCTTTTTGGGGAAAGCGTTGTAAGTTGACGGCGGCTAAAGTTTATGTGGGATCTATCTGCTCAGGCTTTGGATACGGCGCGGCTTCGCGGGGCGAAGTACGCCGACGTGCGCGTGATGCATCTTCGGCAGCGCGATCTCACGACGAAGAACGGACAAGTGGGGACGCTGGCGCAATCGGAATCGATTGGGCTTGGAATTCGCGTACTGGCTAGCGGGGCTTGGGGATTCGCGTCGACGGATCGGCTGACGCGCGAGGGGGTGTCGGCGTGCGCGGCGCAAGCGGTGTCGATTGCAAAGGCTTCGGCGATCGCGAAGCGCAGAGAAGTGGTGATGGCGAACGAAGAGGCTTACGTCGATAGCTGGCAGAGCCCGTTTCGGAAGGACCCCTTCGAGATTCCGCTGGAGACGCAGCTGGATTTGCTACTGGCGACAGATGCGGAGATGCAGCGGGTCAAAGGCGTGACCTTGACCGAAACGGATCTGCAATTTCGCAAGATCGATTCGTGGTTTGCTTCGAGTATCGGCTCACGCATTCACCAGCGCAAAGTGATTTCCGGCTGCGGGATTGTGGCGACCTCGTTTCGGGGCGAGGAGATTCAGAAGCGTTCTTATCCCAACAGCTTTGGCGGGCAGCATGCGCTGGGGGGCTACGAGCTGGTGGAATCGCTGGAATTGATCAAGCACGCGCCGCACGTTGCGGAAGAGGCAGTCGCTCTGCATGCGGCCGAGCAATGTCCGCAGAAAACCGGCACGCTCGTATTGGGCGGAAGCCAGTTGGGATTGCAGATTCATGAGTCGGTGGGGCATCCGATTGAATTGGATCGCGTTCTGGGCGAAGAAGCGAATTTCGCGGGGACCAGCTTTCTTACGCTCGATAAGTTGAACACGTTGCAATATGGCTCGGACATCGTGAATGTGGTGGCCGATGCGCGACTGGAGCATGGCCCCGGCCTCGGGAGCTTTGCTTACGACGACGAAGGCGTGCCTGCGCAGTGTACCGAGATCATTAAGGACGGCGAGTTTCGCGGGTATTTGTCGAATCGCGAGACGGCCCATCTAGTGGGATTGAAGCGATCGTCGGGAACGATGCGCACCGAAAGCTGGAACCGTTTGCCGATCATTCGCATGACCAATATCAGTTTGCTGCCCGGTACGTGGAACGTGGACGACCTGATCGCGGATACCGATGATGCGATTTTGATGGAGACGAATCGTTCGTGGTCAATTGACGACCGAAGATACCAGTTTCAGTTTTCGACCGAGATCGGCTGGGAAATCAAAGGCGGGAAGAAGGGCCGCATGCTGAAGAATCCCAGTTACAGCGGGATTACCACGGAATTCTGGAATTCGTGCGACGCGATTGGCAACGCAGAGGAATGGATTTTGTGGGGCACTCCGAATTGCGGTAAAGGCCAGCCGATGCAGACGATGGGCACCGGGCACGGCGCTTCGCCTTCGCGGTTTCGAAATATTCGCATCGGGACGGCGTTTTCCAAGTGACGACTTCGGTGAAGAAATCTTCTTCGCGGGGGCTGGCGGCGCATGGGTCGAGGCCTGCCGGGCTTTTGCCGCAAAGCGAGCTGCGGCGAATTATCGACAGCGTGCTCGGTTTGGCCAAGTCGATTGGCGTCGCGGAAACCGAAGTACACGTCGATGACGTCGATGACTCGCTCACACGCTTCGCCAATAATGCCATTCACCAAAATGTGGCGGAGCGCGGGCTGACCGTTTCCGTGCGAACTGCGCTGGACGGCCGCACGGCGCGGGCCACGACGAATCGCGTGGATGAAGATTCGCTGCGCGGGGCGATCGAGGTGTCGCTTTCGCTGGCACACAGCCAGCCGAAGGATCCGAAGTTGCTGCCGCTGCCGGGAAAACAGCGCTATCGCAAGGTCAGTCGTTTTGTGGGCCAGACCGCAGCGCTAACGCCTGAAGATCGGGCGCTTGCGGTTCGCCGGGCTTGCGATCTTGCCGTGAAGCGTGGACAAGTGGCGGCGGGAATTTTCGCGAGCGGGCAAGCGCAGACGGCGATGGGAAATTCGCGCGGGCTGTTCGCGGCGTATCGCGACACGCACGCGGAATTCTCGATTACGATGCAGGAGCCGCCGGCGGCGAGCTGGGCCAAGGCGAATGCGGCGAATGTGCGGGACTTCGATCCGCAGGCACTCGCCGAGCGAGCCAGCGAAAAGGCGCATCGCGCGACGAACGCGCAGGAATTGGCGCCCGGCCGCTACACGGTGATCCTGGAGCCGTCGGCGGTGCTGGATATTGCGGGGTTTTTGTTTTATGACTTCGCGGCGACGGCGATTGCGGATAAGCGATCTTGCTTGAACGACCGGATGGGCAAGCAAGTATTCGGAAAAAATATCACCGTCGCGGATGACGCCTATCATCCTCTGCAAATGGGCGCTCCGTTCGATGGGGAAGGAGTGCCGCGCGAACGCGTTTTACTAGTCGATCGTGGCGTGCCAAAAAACCTGGTGTATTCGCGCGCTTCCGCTAAGGCGGCGAAGAAAAAACCTACGGGTCATGGATTCGCGCTGCCGAACGAGCATGGCGAAGCTCCCATGAACTTGGTTTTTGGAGGTGGCAACTCTTCGATCGAGGAAATGATCGCTTCGACCGATCGCGGGTTATTGGTGACGCGGCTGTGGTACATCCGTGAAGTCGATCCGTACGAAAAGATCATGACGGGGATGACTCGGGATGGGCTTTTCCTAGTGGAAAAGGGGCGGGTTGGTGCGGCGGTGCGGAACTTCCGGTTTAACCAGTCCCTGCTTGAGGCGCTGCGTAACGTCGAGCTGCTGGGGCCGGCGGTACGCGCGACCGGGGAAGAGGCGTTTGAGATGGTTGTCCCGGCGATGAAGATTCGCGACTTTCATTTTTCGGAAGTGACCAAGTTTTAGCGATTGAAGGTCGTGCCGCCGGATCAACCTTGCCGAGCTGGGACAAGTCGAGCTGTGCCCCTACAAGTGCTTTGCTTAGGCTGGTTTGATGGGGTGGTCAGGGCCAATTCTTGCGCTCCCGCATCACTTTCTGCAGAAAATCGATTTGTCATATCCAAAATCTGCGTTGTACAACGTGTGCCCTGTCGGTCAATAAACACGTATGTCTTTGTGTCATGAGGGGCCACAAAGGGGTCGGCGGAAGCACCCGAACTGGGGGCATCCGGATCATGACGCCTGCGGTACCGGGTTTGTGGCCCAGCTGGGCAGCCCGCCGAGTCACGACATTATTCAGTATGCGTTGACCGCTTTGGAGCGGTTGACGCATCGCGGGGGAGTTGACGCGGATGGGGCCAGCGGCGACGGAGCTGGTCTGCTCACATCCATTCCTGAAGCGTTTTTCCGAGCCCGCGCGGGCGAACAGGGGATTCAGCTGCCCGAGCACTTTGGTCTGGGCTTTGCGTTTTTTCCGGCGGCTGCGTCGGTGGAAGCGCGGGCCGCAGTGGAAGCGGCCGCGGATACCGAGCGGCTGCGTATTTTGGGTTGGCGCCGGGTTCCGGTGCAGACCGCGTCATTGGGGCGCATGGCGTTCGAGACCATGCCGGAGACGTGGCAATTTTTCGTGGCGCCGTTTCATGCCACGCGCGGGCCGTCGCGATTTGAGTGGCGATTGGCGTTGCTGCGAAAGCGCGCGGAATCGGTGCTGCCGGCGCGCTGTTATATCTGTTCGCTTTCGTCGCAGACGGTTGTTTACAAAGGGTTGCTGACGCCGTGGCAGTTTCCGCAGTTTTATGAGGATTTGCGCGACCCTTCTTTCGCGACAACCTTCGCGGTTTTCCATCAGCGGTACTCGACGAATACGCAGCCTTCGTGGCATCTGGCGCAGCCGTTCCGCTATTCGGCGCACAACGGCGAGATCAACACGATTATTTCCAACCGGCGCTGGCTACGTGCGAAAGATCGCGAGCTCCGGGCCAAGCTGAACGCGGGATCGTGGTTCCGGATCCTGGAAGAGAACGTCAGCGATTCGGCGAGCTTTGACAACGCCTTCGAGCAGAAATTGCTGGAGGGATTTTCGCCTGAGGCGGCAATGCTTTCGATGGTGCCGCCGGCGTTTGAAAACGATCCCTTGTTGTCGCGCGATGTTCGCGGAGCGCTGGCCTCGCTTTCGCAGGCCGGGGAGCCGTGGGATGGGCCTGCGGCGCTTGTTTTTTCGGACGGGCAATTTGTAGGCGCGAAGCTGGACCGCAACGGGCTTCGGCCGCTGCGCTATACATTGACGCATGACGGTTTGCTGATCGCCGGTTCTGAGACCGGCTTGGTCGATCTTGAGGAATCGCGGATAGCGGAACGGCAGCGGCTTGGGCCCGGCGAGATGATTCTGGCGAATCCGGTGACCGGGGCTGTTTTTCGCTGGCGCGAGATTTTGAAACGGCTTGCGACGCAACAGTCGCGCAACACGCTGCCGCAGGTGCGGCAATTGGCGGCTGCTGCGTCTGTTTCCGCGCCGCCGATCGAGCAACCAAAACGCGTCGCGGCTGCGGCCGGCTGGACGGAAGACCAATTCAAGATTCTTTTCTCGGCTCTGCCTCATGGCAAAGAGGCGGATTGGAGCATGGGCGACGACGCGCCGCCCGCGTTTCTGTCGGTGCTGCCGCGGAGCCTGTGGGACTACTGCAAGCAGCGTTTCGCGCAGGTGACCAATCCGCCGATCGATCCGTTGCGCGAGGCGCACGTGATGTCGCTGGCGGTGAATTTACCGAATGGCGTGGTTTTGCCGAGTCCGATTATCGCGGCGGGGCAATTGGCGGAATTGTCTGCCACGTTTGGGCCCGTGCATCGCATCGAGTTTACGTTTCCTGCCCCAAATGGAGTCTCGGGCGCGCGCTGCAGCATTACTCAGCTGACTACCCCTCTGAGTGGCAGCGGGCGCCCGGGCCTCCTCCTCCTCTCCGATCGCGGGATTGATGGCGAGCGCGCGGCTTTGCCGGCGCTGCTGGCCACCGCCACGGTGTGGAAGTCGATGGTGCGCGATGGACTTTGGGATGTGCCGCTGATTGTGGAGTCGGCGCAAGTTTTCGATACGCATCACGTGGCGCTGCTGGTGGCGGCGGGGGCGAGCGCGGTCGCGCCGTATTTGGCCGACCAGTTTGCGGAATCGGTGGAGGCGGGCGGAGCGGAGCGGATGCGCTCGGCGATCAATGCAGGGTTGCGCAAGGTTCTGGCTCGCATGGGCGTTTCGACTTTGGCGAGTTACCGCAACAGCCATCTTTTCGAGATCGTTGGCTTAAACGAAGATTTTTGCTCGGAATTTTTTGAGGATGTGGCGGATTTTCCGGGGCAGAAGAGTTTGGAAGACCTTTTGTCGGACTACCTGCGGATGCACAAGGCGGGTTTTTCTGGAGCGTCAGACGATCTCGCGGATTCCGGGTTGTTTCGCTTCCGAAAGGGCGCCGAGTTGCACGCGAATTCTCCCGAAATCGTGCGGCGTTTGCATGCGCATGTGCGCGCGCCTGATGCCGGCAAGTACGCTGCGTTTGAAGAATTGGCGGAGGGCCAGGGGCCGGTGTTTCTGCGCGATTTGCTGGAGACCGTTCCCGGGGCGGCGATTCCGGTTGAGGAAGTCGAGCCGGTCGACGCGATCGTGCGGCATTTCAGCACGCAGGCGATGTCGCTCGGTTCGCTGGGACTGGAGGCGCATCGAACACTAGCGCTGGCGATGAATGCGCTCGGCGGACGCAGCAATACCGGCGAAGGCGGCGAAGATCCGATTCTGTACCGCACCGAGCCGCACGCCGCGAACAAGATCAAGCAAGTGGCTTCCGGGCGGTTCGGCGTGACAGCAGATTATCTAGTGCACGCGCAAGAGCTTGAGATCAAGATGGCGCAAGGATCGAAGCCGGGCGAAGGCGGGCAGCTTCCGGCGAAGAAGGTCACCGAATACATTGCGCGAATCCGGCATGCGACGCCCGGGACGCCGCTGATTTCTCCGCCTCCGCACCACGATATTTACAGCATCGAGGATTTGGCGCAGTTGATTCACGATCTGCGCGCGGTGAATCCGCGGGCGCGCGTTGGCGTGAAACTGGTGTCGAGTTCAGGCGTGGGCATCATTGCCGCGGGGGTTGCCAAGGCGGGCGCTAACGTCATCACGATCAGCGGGCATAATGGAGGAACGGGATCTTCCCCACTCACTTCGATCAAGAATACGGGCTTGCCTTGGGAAATTGGATTGCGCGAAACGCACGAGACTCTGGTTCGCGCCGGGCTGCGATCGCGTATCGCACTGCGCGTGGACGGCGGCTTGAAATTTTCGCGGGATATCGTGATCGCGGCGATTCTGGGTGCGGATGAATTTGGTTTCGGCACCGGGGCGCTGCTTGCGATTGGCTGTGTGATGGCGCGGCAGTGTCACCTGAATACGTGCCCTGTCGGCATAGCGACGCAGGACGAGACGCTGCGCATGCGATTCAACGGCAAGCCGGAAATGATCATTGCCTACTTCCGCTCGCTTGCGGAGGAAGTGCGGCAGCGCATGGCGAAGATGGGCGTGCGTTCGCTGGGCGAACTGCGCGGCTGGTATGACCGGCTGGATACGCGGAGCGGCATGGATGCGTTCATGGTGGTTCCGATTTCGGAGGGGACGCGGGTTGCGCCGCGGCAAGTTCCGGTGGAGCACACGGGTGCGGAGGACGATTCGCTGTACTTCAACAAGGCTTTGGGAGAGCGCGCCGAGTCTCAGGCGATTCACAATTCCGATCGCAGCGTGGGAGCGGGTTTGAGCGGCGACTTGATGCGTCGGCGCAGTCACGATATGCCTTCCGATGGCGAGATCACACAGGCTTTCAACGGTTCTGCCGGGCAGAGTTTCGGAGCGTTTCTCGCTGGGGGCGTTACGCTCAAGCTCACGGGCGAAGCCAACGACTATGTCGGCAAGGGTTTGTCTGGCGGCACGATTTCGGTCGCGGCGGGTTCTGCGGCGTCACGTCGCGGCGACGTGCTGGCGGGGAACACGGTTCTTTACGGCGCGACTTCGGGGCAACTTTACATTGCGGGACGCGCGGGCGAACGGTTCGCGGTGCGCAACAGTGGCGCGCTTGCTGTCGTGGAAGGCGTGGGCCAGCACGGCTGCGAATACATGACCGGCGGCGTCGTCCTGGTGCTCGGTCCGCTAGGTCTCAATTTTGGATCGGGGATGACCGGCGGCCTCGCTTATGTTTTGCGCGCCGAGGCTGAGGATGTTCTGCACCGGGATTTCGTGGCGATTCACGATGTCGAAGCCGAAGAGGAAGCGTCGCTTCGCCGGGTGTTGGAAGAGCACTTGCACTTTACAGGCAGTCCGCGCGCGAGCCGTTTGTTGTCGCGACGCAATGGATTGCCGTTCGTGCGGGTGCAACCCGTGCATCTGCAGGCGTCGGTCGCGGATACCTGGAAGGCGGTTTTGGCACGCTTCCGGCAACGCGCGGCTGCGCTGGTTGCTCCAGGCCCACGAGTTTCTCAAGCTGCGCTGCACGTTTGACGATCAGGAGGCTTCGCCCGCACTCGACCGCCCGATTCCGATATAATGCTCGGCGAACGGTTCACCTATGGACTTCGACCAACTTGCTACCTTTGTATTCGTCGCCAAATTGAAGAGTTTTTCTCGCGCAGGTCAAAAAGTTTTTCGCTCGCAATCCGCGGTGAGCGCGCAGATTCGCCAGCTGGAGCAGGCATATCGCGCCAAACTGCTGGACCGTTCGGCTAAATCCGTGGAATTGACGCCAGCAGGAGAGGTGCTGTTTGAATTTGCCGAGCGTTTGCTGCGCTTGCGCGATGAATCGATTCAGGTTGTGGCCGATCGGGGTAATGTGGTGCAGGGTCCGGTGCTGTTTGGCGCGAACGAAGCCACTTGCCTGTACCTATTGCCTGATATTTTCGCGGAATTTCAGCGGCGCTTTCCGCTGGTACATATCAGCATCTACCGCAATTTCAGCCACAAAATTCTGCAGCGCATTGAAGACGGATCTGTGGACGTCGGAATCGTCACTTTGCCTACCAAATCGCCGAATCTGAGAGTGCATCATATTCACAAGGACCGGCTGCGCTTCATGGTCAGCACGCGCAACCCGCTAGCGCATCGGTCCAAGATCACGCTGGAGGAAGTTGCTGCACAGCCGTTGATTTTTCCGAAGACGGGTTACACGCGGCAGGTGCTCGACAAGCTGTTCCGGCCGTATCGTTCGCGGATTCGGATCAGCATGGAATTGCCCAGCATTGGCATGATCAAGCGCTTTGTGGCGGCCGATGCCGGCGTTTCGTTCATCAGCGAGAGTTTCGCGAAGGACTACGTTAAGGCCGGTGAAGTGAAGTTGCTTACGGTTGAAGGTGTCGATATTTGGCGCGAACTTGGGTTGGTGTATCGCCGGGATCGTAGTTTGCCTCGAGCGGCGCAGGCGCTTATCGCCTTGATTCGGGAGCATCGGAAAGTTGCGGAACCTGCGGCGGCTGGGGCTGACTGAACGGTCAGCGATCGTTAGCTCTAATTCCTACTATCCATTTCGGCTTGCGAAACGAAAAAATAAAGAGAAATCGATTAGCGGACGTTGAAGTCCATGCTCGCGATCGCTTTGGCGATTACGTTTTCTTGAATCTGGATCAGGTCGGTGTCGGCGTAGGTCATGCCGAGGGCGGTCAGAATATCGCTGCCGCGGGAGACGACGACCAATGTACCCGACCAGTCATGATTTTCGGCTTTGCCTCGATAGCGGTACTCCACCGCTGGTAATCCGCCTACAACCGTTCTGCGCTTCGATGTTTGTTTGTAGTCGTCGTACACATCGTGCAGGCGTTTTTCAACGACGGTTGCCGCCCCATCGAGGGGCTGCCTGGTTTTTTCGTGTCCGACGACCAGAAGCGTAGATTCGTTGGACGTGCCCATGGCTACGATGGCGTTCGGCAATTCGGTGGCATCATCGATCAACTGCCAACTGGGGGCCTTGTACATCCGGAAGCCATAGACATGATTCGTGTAGGTGTTGCCTTGCACTTCCTCGGGAATCTGCGGGACTTCGGCATCCTTTGAGGGGGCAAGGGGCGTTGCGGGCGTGGCCAACGCCGCAGCGGCAGCTGATGGGACAGCCTTGATCGACGGAGCTATGGCGCTGGTCTTAGGCATGCTCGCTGGCAGGGCTGGCCGAACGGCCGCGCTCGATATTCTTGGGGCGGGCTTCTCGTACGCGGTTTCGACGGCGGGTTCCACCGTCGGTTGTACGGCGTCGGCCCTTACCGGTTCTGGCGCGGGCTGCGAGCGATCTGGTCCCGTTTGCTTCCTGGCGTCGCCTTTTGCATCGGCCTTCGCGGCCTCGGACCCGTTCGGGAGGATCGATGCGATCTTGTTTTTTTCCACGAGGATGTAGCCAAAGTCGGTTTTGACTTTGAACATGCCGTTGTCGTACGCGACGATCACGCCGTAGAAGGTTTTCCCGTCCTTAAGCTGGATTTCATCTGATTTAGCGGGAATGGCAGCGGCGCAGACGGCCGCCAGCAGCACTCCGCGAGTTAGCACTCTCATCATTGTGAGTATGCAACTGGGCCTGTGCTGGATCCAATCCTTGCAAGGCCTTGGTGTCGGCTTGGTCACTAAGATGCGCCAGCGCCAAATCCTTTGTACACGAGGCTTTGGAGTGAGAACGGTTGCCGCGATTCGCTACGCGCGTGCCGGTGCCTGGGGCAATCAGTATCCGAGGTTCTGGGTGGATTCCGGATGAGTCGTCAGCGCTCTCCTGGGCGACTCGACAGTGCTCACTGCCAGCCGGATCGACGTCAGCGCTACGACGCGGAGTGGGACTTGACGCAGGAGGGCGATTGCCGCTTCGGCGATTTCGTCGGCCTCGTTGGTAGGGTGTTTCATGCGGGCACGCGCCAGACTGGCCTCTCCGTCGGTGTAGGTGATCATCATGCTGAGGCTTTTGGCTTGCCGCCCGGATTCAACCAGGGCTTCCGAGGTTTGCTGGCTGAGGTACACGACCATGCCCGTCGATATCTCCGCATCGGCGACGCGAACTAAGTGTGAAGTACCGGCCGAGGCGAATTTGGCTCGTGCGTGTTGCCAAATACGGCGACCCAGAGACTTACCAAAGATCGTTTGCAACGCGGGTCTCGGAACGTCCCGCAATTCCTCGTGAAGCCCGTCTCTTACCGGTCTAGCTACGCTTAGGGCCCACGCAGGCGCAGCGTTTGCGGCGAGCGGGGCATTCGTCTCCATACAAGCTTCCACACGGCCTCCCGGCGGGGGAAACGATGCCAAGCCGGAAACTCCTCTCGGCAAGAACATGGAAACTAACGGCGGGCTGCCCGGGAGAGCCTAGGGAGGCAATGGAGCCGCCCGCCGTTTCCCGTTTCCTCTACGGGAGGCATGATAGCGAATAAAAAGCGAAAGTCAAGCGAATCCTCATTTTGAAGGAGGCATCGTGAAGAAAAGCAGGAAGGAAGCCGAGATGCGATTGTAGGCGTGTTTCGTCTTCCGCGGGTCGGGTTCTGGCGTTCCACATAGCTAGTGGAGATGTCACGGTGATGAGGGTTGCCGATCGAGGGAATCGCGCGGCAACGGATTACCTCCGTTGGGCTGTAGGGGGATTCGCGGTCTGGCGTATCGTTGCCCTAGGGCTGGACCAGCATGACCTAGTCGATAGCGATTCCAAAGGCCAA
>Ga0182018_10001871_pt1 | contig 22643 bp, 18 predicted proteins | sample 812P2MmetaG_FD_120490 | JGI IMG/M metagenome (GOLD analysis project Ga0182018, IMG submission 120490) | Permafrost microbial communities from Stordalen Mire, Sweden - 812P2M metaG | ecosystem: Environmental > Terrestrial > Soil > Wetlands > Permafrost | place: Sweden: Stordalen | collected...
CGGTGGCTTTGCAGAGCAGAGCTGAGAATCGTGAGTTGCCTCAATCCATCGACGAACTGCGGGTACTCGGATGCCGCGCCCGGCGCGTCGATCGATGCATAGAATCGCCGGAAGACTTGTTTGAAGGTGTCGTCGTAGCCTTCGCTATGGCCGCCTGGAAGATCTGCGTAGCCCCTCGCCGCGGGTTTCAATAGAGAGGGATCCTTTATGAAGATCTGATTGCCGGCATCGCGGTGGCCAGACCAGAGTTCGTCGGGCCTCTCCTGGTCCCACGCTACGGAAGATTTTGTGCCGTAGATCTCCATGCTGAGGCGGTTCTTGCGTCCAGCGGAGACCTGGCTGGCGGTGACGCTGCCGCGCGTGCGCCCACCCATGCGGAATATCACAGCCCCGAAGTCTTCCGTGTCTACGGCTGTTTCGATGTAGTCTTCCGGGCCCGGCAATTTGTTGGCAAAAGTTTCAACCGAGTGCTTCGGCTGCTTGCGCGTTGCGTGAAATGTCTGAAGATCGGCGCAGAGCGAGGTCACACGCAATCCGGTGACGTGCTCCGCCATATCAAACCAGTGCGAACCGATATCGGCCATGCAACGCGAAGGGCCGCCTGCCTTGGCGTCCACGCGCCAGTTCCAGTCCGTGTCGTAGAGCAGCCAATCCTGGGAATATGTGCCCTGGACAACGAGGATCTCACCCAGGTCTCCGGCCTCGCGCATACGGCGCATCTGTTGCACCATGGGGTAGTAGCGCAGATTGTGACAGACGCAGTTACGGACTCCCTGCTGTGCGGCCTGGGCGACAAGTTCTTCGCCCTCCTCTACGCTTGTGGCCAGTGGTTTTTCGCAGAGCACATGCTTGCCGGCCTGAAGCGCAGCCTTGGCCATAGGGAAATGCTGCGCGTTGGGGGTGCAAATGTGAACCGCGTCGATCGACGGGTCGCGCAGGATCTCGCGGTAGTCGGTTGCAATCTTAGGGATAGAGAAGCCCGCGCCCAGACTTCGTGCCGCCTCGGCGTTTCTGCCCGCGACGGCAACTGCTTCCACGGACTCCACCCGGCGTATGGCTTCGAGATGCACGCGGCCCATGAAGCCGGTACCGAAAATCGCCGTTCTGATTGATTTCATCGGGTTTCTCTTCCGTCAGCGGCTAAAGCCGCTTTTGTTCCTTTCCGGCTTACGGCGCGGCTCGAAGCCGCACCCTTTCAAAATGGAGTACAAGTCAAAACCGGGTACAAGGCAAAACGGAGTACAAAATCAAAACCGTACACGCAAAAACGGTATACGCAAAAACGTACGCGCTAAGTCTTCCAGCGGCCGCTTAGGTCCACCACGCGGCTGTAGGTTGCTCACGGATAACGATGCTGTTGAGGAAGTGTGCAGCCTTGGTCAGCCCTTCCTCGGGGGAGAGCAGGCTATCTTCGTGCTCGATGGAGAGGGCGAAATCGTAGCCGAACATCCGCAGCGTCGAGACAAACTGGCTCCACCATTCGGCGCCGTGACCATAACCGCAAGTGCGGAAGATCCAGCTACGCTCACGTTCTTGCGTGTATGGCTTGGTATCGAGCACTCCCGTGCGCTGAAGATTGCTGGCGTAAAGCTGCGTGTCTTTGGCATGGACATGAAAGATTGCGCCTTCCAGTATACGGACGGCGGCGATGGGATCGATGCTTTGCCAGAAGAGATGACTCGGATCGAAGTTGCAACCTACATTGGGTCCGGCAATCGATCGCAGCTTGAGCATAGTCTCAGGGCTATAGACGACGAATCCGGGATGCATTTCGATCGCGATTTTCACGCCATGGTCGGCGGCGAACTTTGCATGCTCGATCCAATAGGGGGTCACCACTTCACTCCACTGCCAGTCGAGCACCTTCAGATAATCGGGCGGCCAGGGACAGGTAACCCAGTTGGGAGCCCTGGCATGGGGCGAATCGCCGGGGCATCCGGAGAAGTCGACCATCACGGAGATGCCGAGTTTTTCGGCAAGCAGTATGGTCTTGCGACTTACCTCGCGATCGTGCTGCGCCTGGGCCTTATCCGGATGCAGGGCGTTCCCGTGACAACTCAAGGCGCTGATGCTGACTCCGTGATCGGCCAGAACGTTCTTAAACTCGGCGAGGGCGCCGGTATCTTCGAGCATCGAGAGTTTGCAGTGCGCATCACCCGGATAGTTTCCCGTAGCGAGTTCGACTGTGTTGATGTGGAGCGCCGTGAGTTTCTTGAGAACGGCTGCCAGCGGAAGTTGCGACAGCAGGGGAGTGAAGACTCCAATACGCATAACGCTTTCTGTCTCCTCGGAATCTTAATCCTAGAACGAAACCAGTCATTCTATCGCAGCGGCCTTGTGTTACCTTTATGCCTTTGAGGGAGATCGCTTGCGCCACACTCGAATCGCTCTATTTCTCGCTCCTTCTTTTCTGATCCTGGCAGCCTTCGCGCTCGCCCAGGATCAGCCTGCGGTAAACACCTCGGTGGCGCCGCCGCCGCATGCGAAGCAAGTCCATCGCAAGCACATTCTGGTGATCGGTCAGACCAAGGGGTTCGAGCACGATTCGGTTTCGGACGGGATGGCTGCCATCTACGATATGGGCCACGACAGCGGTCTCTGGGATGCCACGCTGCGTACCGACACCGAGCTCCTCACGAAAAAGGACTTGGGAAGAAACGCCAAGAATCTGGACTACTTCGATGCTCTCGTTTTTGTCAGCACGACCGGCGAGCTGGATCTGGACGACGGCCAGAAAAAAGATATGCTGTCGTTCATCGGGGATGACGGAAAGGGGTTTGTAGGGGTTCATGCCGCCCTCGATACGAACTACAAGTGGCCGGAATACGGGGAGATGATCGGCGGCTGGTTCGACCAGCACCCGTGGTCTACGTTCAATGCGCCGATCGTCAATGAAGACCCCAGCTTCCCGGCGGTGCGCCACTTTCCCAAAGCGTTTGTGAAGTACGACGAAATCTATCAGCCCAAGGATTGGTCGCGCGATAAGGTCAACGTCCTGCTCAGTCTTGATCCCACGAAACTCAATTATGCGAACAATCCGCGCGTCCACAGAACGGATCATGATTTCGCCGTGGCCTGGGACAAGATGTACGGGAAAGGGCGCGTTTTCTATTCGACCCTCGGCCATACGGAGGAGGCCTGGACGGACCCCGACATCCGCAAGATGTATTTTGAAGCGATCAAGTGGGTGCTGGGCATGACGGAAGGCGGCACAGCTTCTCACCCGCGGCCGCAAACGCCGGTCGATGCGCACTGAACTGCGGAGGACTATTTCACGGGATGAATTTTCTTCGTTTGGCCTTGCACTGGAATGTATGGTTGGCGGCTCCATTGATCATGAGCCTCGCCCATGCCGCAGCACAAACACCACCTGACAGCGCTCAAGCTGGGACCGCAGTCAAACAGAGCGGGCCAGTGGTACGCAAATCATACCCCCCCGCTTTGGTCCAGAGCGGACGCGCCCTGTTCCGGCAGGATTGCTCGTTCTGTCACGGGCGCGACGCTGGCGGCGGAGAGAGCGGGCCGGATCTTACTCGATCCAAGCTGGTGACCGAGGATGTGGATGGAGACAAGATCGGCGTCGTTGTGCACAACGGACGTCCTGATAAGGGCATGCCGCCCTTCGACCGTTCCGATCAGCAGATTGCCAGCCTGGCGGCCTTTATCCATACTCAACAAAGCCGCGCGCTTAGCAGGGGAAGTGGCGGACGTAAAGGGGTGGACGCCGTCGATCTTCAAACCGGGAACGCCGAGGCCGGCGAACAATACTTCGAGGGCGTCGGCGGATGCTCCAGTTGCCACTCGCCAACCGGCGATCTCGCCGGGATCGCATCGCGTTACCGGGGCCTCGAGCTTGAAGAGCAGATGCTATATCCCAGACACGCGAAATCCAGAGTCACAGTGAAGCTTTCGTTCGGTCAAACGATCACTGGTAACCTGGCCTACCTCGATGAGTTTACGGTCGGGCTCATTGATTCCACGGGTGCGTATCGGTCATGGCGGACCAGCGACGTGCAGTACAAGGTCGACACGGCTGTCGACGCCCATGTTGAACTATTCAGTAAGTACACAGACGCTGACATCCACAACCTGATGGCGTATTTGCAGACCTTTCGCTAGGCGTCTCAAGATCTGGCTCCGCACAGGGTTTGAAGAGTTTGAGAGGTTTCCGGGGCGATATGAATTTTCTGAAGGCTGCATTTCTTTTTGGCGCGAGCGCGCTGATGGCGATTGCATCATCCACCGTCATGGCGCAAGGCGTGGATGAGCAAATGCTTTTGCATCCGCCGGCCGACAGTTGGCCGGGATATCATGGCGACTATTCCGGCAGACGACACAGTGCGCTCACCCAGATCACGCCGCGGAACGTAAAAAATCTGGCCCTTGCCTGGGTCTTCCAGACAGACCAGTTCGCACAAATCAAGTCCTCGCCGTTACTGGTCGCTGGCATTTTGTACTTCACCGTTCCGGACAACATTTGGGCGGTTGATGCGCGTTCCGGCCACCAGATCTGGCATTACATCTATCCACCGAACAATGGGGAGCATATTGGGCACCGCGGGGTGGCGATGTACAAAGGATATCTCTTCTTTGTCACTCCCGATGCGCATCTTGTGTCCCTGAACAGCAAAGATGGAAGCGTGCGCTGGACAGTGGCGGTTGCAGATGCCACGAAGGGTTATTGGACGACCATGGCGCCTCTCGTCGTCGGAAACCGCGTGCTGGTGGGTGTTTCCGGAGACTTTGACAACCTGACCGGTTATATCCGGTCGATCGATCCGGAAACAGGCGCAACCCAGTGGCAGTGGAATTCCACTCCTCCGGCTGGAACCCCTGACCAAACTACTGGCGGGATGACGTGGATGACGGGAACTTATGATCCCGACCTCAATCTTGTTTATTGGGGAACCGGCAACCCGACTCCCGTTCTGAAGGGGACGACGCGGCCCGGCGATGATCTCTACACGTGTTCCATCGTCGCCCTGAATCCGGACACAGGCAAGCTGGTGTGGGCCTTTCAGGTGTCTCCACACGATACGCATGACTGGGATGCAGTCGAGACTCCAGTGCTGGTGGATGGAGATTTCCACGGCACGCCGAAGAAAATGCTGATGCAGACCTCACGCAACGGCTACTTCTTTGTGCTGGACCGCACCAATGGGAAGAATCTACTGACGAGTCCTTTCGGACCGGTAAACTGGTCGCTTGGAATTGATAAGCAAGGCCGTCCGATTCCAAATCCCGCGAAGGAACCGGCGCCCGATGGGCGTCTGATTGCGCCCGACGAGGGCGGTCTTACCAATTACCGGTCTCCCAGCTTCGACACCAGAAACGGCTTGTTTATCGTCGACGCCCATCCCAGCTATAGCATCTATTTTGCCAAACCCGCTGATGGAGTCTACGGATGGGCGGGTGCGGATTACGACGTTTGGGGCAAGGGTGTAATCGAAGCGATCGACTACCAAACCGGCAAGATCCGTTGGAGCCACGAACTTGGCCCCGAAGGATCGGGCGCGGGCGTACTGACGACGGACTCAGGACTTACTTTTACCGGCGACGCGATGGGCAACTTCCTGGCGCTCGATTCCGGCGACGGCAAGACTCTTTGGCACGCGGGCTCAGGCTCGCACATCCAGAGTTCTCCGATCACCTACGAACTCGACGGCCGCCAATATCTGCTGACCAGCAGCGGCGGGGTACTGTTCGCATGGGCACTTCCGCAGGAGCAATGATTTCGACGTGGTCACGGCAGTTCCTGAGTCTGGTTTAGTGGGCAACAAATGCGCCAATTCTTCTTGGAGTTCTCGTCGGAGTGGTTCTCGGTTCCCCTCGGTTTTTCTTTTTGGCGCGGGCGGAGTTCGCTCGCCATCCCCGGCGCAGCCGATCGTTCAGGGTTGCAGTTTGCGCGGAGTTCGCCAAGGTTGATATCCTCGTGAACTCAGCCGGCATTACGCGGCGCACTCCGATTCTCCGACATAAGCGACAGCGATTGGAATGCGATGCCAGAGACCAACCTGAATGGCACACGTCTGTCAGGATTTTGGATGCCACATGATTGGGTGTGGCCGTTGCCACGGTCTCGACCGGTGATGGGAACGCGCCGCAGGTTTCTTTTATGAATCTCCCGTCCCTCTTGAAACCGGCACCCAAATCGAAGACCAGCGGCGCCGCACAACTCGCTCACCATATCGGACGCTTTCGTTGGGTTATTTGCACGCTTCTTCTGCTCGGCGTGATGAAGAACTACATGGATCGCCAGGTAATCGGCGTTCTGAAAACCACCTTGCAACATGATCTGGGTTGGAACGAAATCGACTACGGCAATCTTGTGTTTGCTTTTCAGGCTGCTTACGCGGTGGGAATGGTGTTGGTTGGACGATTTATTGATCGGGTCGGAACACGGCTCGGCTATGCCTTGGCCATGGCGTTCTGGAGCCTGGCTTCGATTGCGCACGGCCTGGCGAGTTCATTCACAGGTTTTCTCGTAGCTCGCTTTGCCTTAGGGTTGGGCGAATCCGCGGTATTTCCGGCCAGCCTGAAGGCGGTTGCGGAGTGGTTCCCCAAGAAGGAGCGTGCGCTGGCGACGGGAATCTTTAATGCGGGGAGCAATCTTGGCGCCATCGCCACCCCCCTGATCGTCCCATGGATTGCGGTGCATTGGGGTTGGCGCTCGGCCTTCTTCCTGTTGGGTGGAGTCGGATTCATGTGGCTGGCGCTGTGGCTGTGGATTTATCGCCGTCCGCAGGAGCATTCGTCCTGCTCGCCCGCCGAGTTAGAGTACATTTGCAGCGATCCTGTCCCGCCCCAGATCAGAGCAAGTTGGTTCAAACTGCTGGCGCATCGCCAAACCTGGGCTTTCATACTGGCAAAGTTCATTACCGATCCGATCTGGTGGTTCTATTTGTTCTGGATCCCCGATTTTCTTCAGCGCGAGCACGGTCTGGCTCTTCTTAACATCGGGATGCCGATCCTGGTCATTTATTTAATTTCGGATGCGGGCAGCGTTGCCGGAGGATGGGTTTCCTCTTCATTGATTCGGCACGGCAGAACGGTGAACGCAAGCCGCAAATTCGCGATGTTAATTTGCTCGGTTTGCGTCGTGCCCATTGTCTTTGCGCCCAAGATAGCGTCGATGTGGGGAGTGGTGCTGGTGATCGGACTCGCGGCCGCGGCCCACCAGGGCTTTTCCTGCAACCTGTTCACTTTGTCTTCCGACATGTTTCCGCCGACGGTGGTCGCATCCGTCGTCGGGATCGGCGGCATGGCGGGCGCCATCGGGGGCATGCTCATCGCGAAACTCGTCTCCGGCCTTCTACAGCGGACGCACAGCTATGCGGTTCCATTCTTTCTCGCCGGTTCGGCGTATCTGATCGCGATGGCGGTCATTCAAGCTCTGGCTCCGAGGCTAAAACCGGTAGAGTTGGCAGCGGCAGAATTATAATTTTGTCAGCGAGAGGCGAAAGTGGACAGAGAAGACCCAGCACCCAGCCCGGCTTCATCCCGACTTGCGATCAAACCCAGAGCGCAGAGTCGCTGGGACCTGGTAAGTCTCGGCGAGGTGATGCTGCGCTTCGATCCTGGAGACCGTCGTGTGTGGACTACGCGTCAGTTCGAGGTTTCCGAAGGAGGAGGCGAATACAACGTCGCCCGTGGCCTGAAGCGGTGCTTCGGTCTGGATAGCGCGATTGTGACCGCCGTCGTGGATAATCCGGTGGGCAGATTGCTGCAGGATTTCATTTATCAGGGCGGCGTGGATCAATCATTGGTCCGCTGGGTCGAATTCGATGGCGTGGGCCGCACCGCCCGGAACGGATTTAACTTTACCGAGCGCGGCTTTGGCATCCGTCCGGCCTTGGGTTGTTCCGACCGCGGGCACACGGCGGTTTCGCAGCTGAAACCCGGCGACATCGATTGGGATGAGATCTTCGGTAAACAGGGCTCGCGATGGTTTCATACGGGTGGCATTTTTTGCGCACTGTCTGAGACTACGCCCGACGTGGCTGTGGAGGCCATGACGGCGGCGAGAAAAAATGGAACAATCGTCTCCTACGATTTGAATTACCGGGATTCACTGTGGAAAGCGATTGGCGGGAAAAAGCGCGCCCAGGAAGTGAACCGGCGGGTTGCTCCGCTGGTTGACGTTATGCTGGGCAACGAGGAGGATTTCTCCGCTGCATTGGGTTTTCAAGTCGCTGGAATGGACGAGCACATCTCGCACATTGAAACCGAAGCGTTCAAGAAAATGATTGAGATGGCGGTGAAGGAATTTCCTTTTGCCGTGGTTGCCACCACTCTGCGCAAAGCGAAAACCGCCACTTTGAACGGCTGGGGCGCGATCTGCTATGCGGACGGCGATTTCTACGAGGCCAAATATCGGGAAAAACTGGAGATCTTCGATCGCGTCGGCGGTGGCGATTCGTTTGCCTCCGGACTGATCTACGGTTTTCTCACTGGCCAGGGGCCGCAGTGGGCGGTCGAGTGCGGAGCGGCGCATGGCGCTCTGGCGATGACGACGCCTGGCGATACCACCATGGCGACCCTGAAGGAAGTGATCGAGGCCATGCAGGGAAAGGGCGCCCGCATCGCTCGTTAGAGGCGGCAGAGATTTATGACCAAGCAAGACGCAGCGAGTCGAATTCTGGAGATCGGCATTGTGCCGGTTGTCCGGGCATCTTCGGCGAAACAGGCGCTGAGGGCCGTGGAAGCGGTCTGCGCGGGTGGAATCCCGATTGTGGAAATCACCATGACCGTCCCGGGTGCCGTCGAAGTGATTGCCCAACTGGCCAAGAGCATGGGCTCCGAAGTGTTGATCGGAGCCGGAACGGTCCTCGATGCTGGCGCCGCGGAACGTTGCATCGACGCTGGCGCCGAATTCATTGTTAGTCCCGGATTCGATTTGGAAACCGTGAAATTTGCAAATCGCCGCGACAAATTGATGATTGCCGGAGCGCTCACGCCAACCGAAGTGATCACTGCCTGGAAAGCGGGCAGCGATTTCGTAAAAATCTTTCCGTGCGGAACCGTAGGCGGTGCGAAATATATTAAGGCCTTGAAAGCGCCCTTGCCGCAAATCCCGATGATTCCGACCGGCGGCGTGAACCTGAACACCGCCGCGGATTTCCTGATTGCGGGAGCCGCGGCGCTCGGCATTGGAGGCGAACTGGTGTCGGCTTCGGCGCTCGAGTCAGGCAACACGGCTCCGATTGTTGATGCGGCTCAGGGCTTCGTCGCCATCGTCCGCAATGCCCGCGCCCCGCTGGGCTCGCATAAGTAATGGGAGAGAATCGTTGAACTTCATCACGAATGCCTTCTTGCTGACTTCAAAGACCGCTCGGCGGCTGTATGAAAGCTATGCCGCGTCCCCACCCATCCTGGATTATCACTCGCACTTGCCCGCCAGCGATTTCGCCGAGGACCGCCGTTTCCGCAATCTGTTCGAGATTGCGCTGGAAGGCGATCACTATAAATGGCGAGTCATGAGGGCAAATGGCGTCTCCGAGCGCTACTGCACCGGCGACGCCTCGCCCAAGGAAAAATTCTTGGCTTGGGCGCGGACTGTGCCCTACACCATTCGAAATCCGCTGTATCAGTGGACGCACCTGGAACTGAAGCGCTACTTCGGGATCGAAGAACTGCTCGACGAGCGCACTGCGGAAGCCATTTGGGATCGGGCGAATTCAATTCTCTCGAATAGCGATTTGACGGCCCGAGGCATTGTGCGAAAGTTCAAGGTCCGGGTCCTGTGCACCAGCGACGATCCCTGCGACGCTCTGGAAAGTCACTCCAGGGTGAACACCAGTGATTGTGGCTTTCGGATGTATCCAACATTTCGTCCGGATCGGTCGCTCCAGGTCTCAACGCCCGCGGCTTTTAATTCGTGGGTGCAGCGCCTGGAAGCGGTCAGCGGCACGGATATATCCGACCTTGCCGCTTTCTTGCGCGCTCTGGAAGTTCGACACAAATGTTTTCACGACGCGGGCTGTCGACTATCCGATCACGGACTGGAACACTGCTATGCCAATCCTTGCAGTGAAGCCCGCGCGGCTTCGATCTTTGCCACGGTGCGGTCCGGGATCGCTGCCAGTCCCGAGGAGCACGAGGAATTCGCCGCCTTCATGATGCTATTTTTCGGACGTCTGGACGCGGCGAAGAATTGGACGAAACAACTGCACCTGGGTGCATTGCGCAACGTGAATTGGCGACGTCAGCGGGAACTCGGCGCCGACACTGGCTTCGATTCGATCGGCGACTGGCCACAGTCCGCGCCGCTGAGCGCGTATCTGAATCTGCTGGAGAGCGAGAACGCCTTGCCGAAGACAATTATCTACAACAGTAATCCAACCGATAATTACAGCTTCGCAACGGCGATTGGCAATTTCCAGGATTCGGCGATCGCGGGGAAGATCCAATTGGGCAGCGCCTGGTGGTTTCTCGATCAGAAGGAAGGCATCGAGTGGCAATTGAATGCGCTTTCTGCGACCGGATTATTGTCCCGCTTCATCGGCATGGTGACGGACTCCCGCTCGTTCATGTCGTTTCCAAGGCACGAATATTTTCGCCGTGTACTCTGTAATCTCCTCGGCGGCGAGATGGAACGAGGCGAGCTCCCCAGTGACGAAAAGCTAATCGGCTCTGTGATCCAAGATATCTGCTTCAACAATGCCCGCGACTATCTGGGACTGGAACTCGGGCCCGAGCCGGCGGCAACCATCGCACCCGTATAGAAAGTCAGCTGGTGGGGACCCGTCTCGGGTGCTGACCAAGTCGCTTCCGCTTCAAACATGGATTGGATCAACCAGGATCGGCCGTGCTTGACCGGGCACAATTGTCTGTGCGCGACGAAACCTGCTTGTCTCTGTGCCCCTATCTGCCTAGAATGCCTTCGTCGCCTTTGGCATTGACGATCATTCATGTTGCAACCGACATTCAGGGGAGGGGATGAGGGCTTTCCCGCCACGCGCTGGTCCGTCATCGAAGGAGTTCGCAGCGGCGATACGGCAGAGCGGAGGCGGGCGCTGGAAACACTTTGCCAAGAGTACTGGAAGCCGGTTTACAAATACGTGCGCTTGCGTTGGAGTCGTGGAGCGGAGGATGCTCAGGATATCACGCAGGGATTTTTCGCCGAAATGCTGGAGCGGGAACTGCTGAATCGTTTCGATGCCGGCAAGAGCCGGCTGCGGACGTACTTGCGCCTGTGCGTGGATAGCTTTCTGCTGAACCAAGACAAAGCGGCGCGCCGCCAGAAGCGCGGGGGAGAGGTCCAGCACCTGGCTCTTGATTTCGCTGGAGCCGAAGACGAGCTTGCCGGAGGCTGCATTGATGCTGCGGCAATTGCCTCTCCCGACTCCCTCGACGAATTCTTTGAGAAGGAATGGGTGCGCAGTCTTTTCACGCTAGCCGTTGAAGACTTGCGCACCCTTTGTATCGCGCAGGGGCGCGAGCGGACGTTCCAGCTTTTTGAGGCCTACGATCTCGACGGGGACGACAATATTTCCTACGAGCAACTGGCGCAGCAGTACGGCATTGCCGTCACTGCCGTAACGAACTCCCTGGCCTGGGCGCGTCGCGAGTTTCGCAAGATGGCGCTGGAACGCTTGCATCGAACCTGCGGTAGCGATGAGGAATTCCAACGAGAGACTAAAGCGGTGTTCGGCTGGGAGGCGCAGTGAGGATTCTCAGAACTACGGCAAGAAGTTAGAGAAGCTGGGAGACGCCCGACCGTAAGAAAGCGCCCCATGAGACAACTGTCCGACAAGGCGGTCACACGACTGCGCAATGGTGCGGAGCTTCCGGACCTCAGCGGCACACGCTACCGCTTGCTGGAGCGGGTGGCGCGCGGCGGCATGAGCGTAGTCTACGCGGCGCAAGACCGGGACTTGCAACGCCGCGTCGCCCTAAAAGTGCTCGAAGCGCCGGGTTCCCAGGGCGAGCTGGCACACCGGCTGATGCGCGAGGCGCGCGTGCTGGCGCGGCTCGAACATCCCGGAATCGTGCCCGTGCATGATGTCGGCAGGCTGGCTGACGGCCGTGTCTTTTACACGATGAAGTTTGTCGAGGGCCAACGCCTCGATCAATATATCGGGTCTCTAACCTCCATTTCGGATCGTTTGCGGCTGTTCCAGCGCATTTGTGACGCAGTTGCATTCGCACACGCCCGCGGGGTGCTCCATCGTGATCTGAAGCCCGCCAACGTGATGGTCGGCTCCTTCGGCGAAGTTCTGGTCATGGACTGGGGACTGGCAAAAATCCTGACCGGCGAGGTCGAGACCGAACCGGGTACCGACCCTGCCAGTCCGCACGACCCTGCGAATCTCCGAAACAAGACCACGAGTTCGGTAGTTACCGGTCACGGGAGGGTGATGGGCACGCCAGGATACATGTCGCCCGAGCAAGCCCGCGGCGAAGTTGAATCGCTGGACGCGCGCAGTGACATTTTCTCTCTTGGAGAACTTTTGCGATCTCTACGGAGCGAGAAACCATCCGATCGTTCGCTCGACGCGATCTGCGCCAAGGCATCCGCGCAAGAGCGCGAGGGACGATACGCTACGGTGCAGGAACTGATGTCGGACGTTTCACGATACCTGGACGGCCTGGCGGTTGCGGCGCGTCGGGAAAACATTTTCGAGAAGGTGGGACGGTTTTACCGCCGCTACCGATTCTTTATCCTCTTGACGGCAGCGTATTTAGTCATGCGCATACTTTTGCTTGTGCTTATTAGACCTTAGTGCTTAAAGGAATTTCAGATTCCGTTGTAAAGAACTGCAGGACACAAAATCGAGGGAACTTATGAACAAGGTCCTGCTTGGTTTGCTGCTAGGTGCATTGCTGGGCGCCATTGACGGTAGTACGGCCTGGTTTTATCCCGAAGTACGCGCGCAAATGGCGGGAATCATCGTAGGCTCGACCATCAAGGGGCTGATTGCGGGAGTAGCAGCCGGGATCTTTGCCCGCAAGATCAATTCGCTGCCACTCGGAATTTTGTTCGGTCTGGCAGTGGGTTTCGTGCTCGCATTCATGGTCGCGTACATGCAGCATGACCACTATCTCGCGATCATCCTTCCCGGGAGCATCGTCGGCATGGTGGTGGGATATGCCACCCAGAAGTATGGTATGACGTCGGCGACCGGGCGCTCGGGCTAGCTTTCAAAACAGGCTGAGCTCGGCGGGATGGTCGAAGGCCCGGCGAAGCAGCGCCGTTCGGGGGGTGTCGCCAACCCTTCCCTTTACCATTGGGGAGGAGGAGCCCTCGTCATTCGGGGGAATCTCCTCAATCGCAGCGGCAAATCTGGCAAGAATCTTGGCCGGGACTTGTCGGAGTGCCTCGACCCTGTCCCGCCGCGACGTTCCAGTTCCGGCGGCAAACAACGACCCAGGTTCGTGATAATCGAAATCCCTCGACTGGTCCCCGAATTAGATGAACTCGTGTTTCCCCGGCTAACAGTCCAGTCATCTCCATAGTCGAATCGTCGCGTTGCGAGTTCATTTCGCACGCGGGGGCTCGATATGTTGCGCTTCCGATTTGGTCAGACTTTCAAGCCACACGGTTGGAATTCTGCACGCAGAGCCGGTAAGGTTTTTGCATTCTGTGGACGTATTGCATTCGGAAAGCTGCACGCCGCCCCAACTCTCTTCCTGTGCAGCGTGTCCCTTCTCGCACTGACTAATGATGTGTGGGCGAAACACTCAGATGCGGTGCGAGAGATTCCGTTCAAACTTTATCAAAACCATTTGGTGATCGCGGTCGGGTCGCTGGGCGGCTCAGAGCAAAGGAACCTGATGATCGATACCGGAACAAACCCGACCATGCTGGATGATACAACCGCTCGCGAATTGGGATTGGAGCGGGTGAGTCGGTCCGGCGGGAGCACCAGCGTTGTAGATGGCTCGGTGCCAACCTATCACTCCATTCTGCCGACGCTGGACCTTGGACCGATACACCGTGAAGCCATGCCCGTGGCAGTGACTGACCTTTCGTGGCTACGGGAGCAGATCGGCATTCAGGTCGATGCGGTGATAGGGTTGGATGTGCTGGCGCAGCTCAACTTCCAGATTGACTATCAATCGAGAAGAATCAGCTTCGGTGCCATTCGAATTGCTCGGTCGGCTGTAGCTATGGAGCAAGCCGATCGAATGTTGATCGTGCAAGCGACGCTAAACGGTGAACCAGCGAAATTAGTGGTAGATACTGGTGGGTCCAGCCTCATTTTGTTTGCCCAAAGGCTGCCGCAATCGACGAGTTGGCGAACCCTCGGGACCACTGTGAAGTTGTCAAATTTGGCTGGGGACGCCGAGCTCCAGAAAGTTCAGTTAAAGGAACTTCGAATTGGGGAGACGGATCTGAGCGACAGCATCGCACTCGTCGGGAAAACGCCGGTGTGCTGCAACTTCCAGGGAATCCTCGGGATATCTGCCGGAAAATTTAAACGCATTGGCTTCGACTTCAGACGGCGGCTGGTAGGATTCGAATTGCAGGATACCCAGGTTATGGAGTCCTTTGACGCGCCCGCGTGCGAATCGCTATTTGAATCCCCGGTTTGCCGCGCTGCGGCCGCTAGCCTGAGAGCGATCGGAGTGCGATGAAAGAACGATACGGGAGTCCCGGCAGGACTTGAACTACTCGCTCTTTACAGAATTCACGGCGGCCGTCGTCTCCCGCTGGATTCTCAATGGAATACTGACACATATCGTGAGGCCGCCATGGGGAGGGCTTACGACCTCCAAGCTCTGATTCTGTCCGTAGAGGGATTCGAGCCGTTCCCGGGTGATTCTTAAACCCAAACCATTTGCTGGGAGAGTGCTCAGACCTCTGAGCCCTGGTCCGTTGTCCGTTATCTTCAATTGCAGGTCACCATTCTGGCGGTTCACGGTGATTCGAATCTCTCCACCGCCCTGCAGCTTCGAGATTCCGTGTTTCACCGCGTTGTCCACCAGGGGTTGCAGCAGCAGGTGAGGGACTTGCGCATCCAGTGTCTCCGGCGCAATGTCAAAGATCACGTTCATGCGCTCTTCAAACCGAACTTTCTCGATGTCGAGGTAACAATTCACGAACTCGAGTTCACGATTCAGGGTGGTAATCTGAGTGCCCGCCGCCTCGAGACTGATTCTCAGCAGGTCGCTCAGACGGCTCATCATGCGATCGGCAGCATTCACATCGGTTAGCATGAGCGCTGAAATCGAGTGCATCGTGTTGAACAGGAAGTGCGGCTGCAACTGGCTCTTCAATGTCTGGAGGTGAGCTTTGGCGAGTTGTCCCTCAAGTTGAGTTGCACGAAGTTCTCTCTCGCGGAACCTGTGGTAATAAGACACAGCGTGCGCGATGAGTACGATGGGAATGTAAACCGAGGTAATGTCGTCCACAACGCTACCGAGGAACATGCTCCTGAGCACGGCCCAGGGCGCCATCCTAAAGGCGTGGGCGTGCGAGTCCCAGATCGCGGAGGTCCATTGGCGGTGTGCCTGGTCCCAGTAGCCATACGGAGTCATGGCTCGGAGAGAGATGTGTGCCAAGGTGAAAACGATGCCAGCCGCCAGATGCAATAGCGATCTGTTCACCCAGTTACCGCGTTGCAGCGGATACCGAAGAGCTAATGCGAAAACGAAAGGCGTGAGGGGAGCGAAGGTGAGGACCTGGCTGAATTCCATGCCAGCAATCGAACTCAAGCTCATTCCATTATTCATCGGGCGATACAACTGGTAAATCGTGGCGGTCGCGGCGAGAGAGACGAACGTCCAGACGCCGAAGCTGGCTGCCCAAATCAAGGCGGGACGATTTGTGATCTGGACTTTGGTGTCGCCCTCTTCATCACCATCATGATCGCCGCCGGTAGAATTGCCCCGCCGGGGTCGGCGAACCAACTCCCCTCCACAATGACGACAGATGCGCTGCTGACGCGATGCGCAATCAGCGCAGAATGTGCACTCAAAAGAGCAGATGTAGGCTTCGACGTCGGGCTGCAGGTTTCGCGCGCATCCTTCGCACGTTGTCTTCATATTCAATTGGCCTCGAGAACAACCAATGCGGGGATGCAAACGTTCAACTTAGATCAATTCGCCGCGCCCATCATCGTAGGGACCCATCGCGAGGACGCCAGTTTGGAAGCTGCAAGTAATATTGAACCACGCCGGCGTCCCCGGTGGGGGAAATTGCGACTTCGTAAAGCCACGACTCATCCCTGAATAGTCACCAGTCGTCCCTGAGGATTCCCCTCGCCCTTTGATCGACGGTTGGAAGTGGCGGACGTCACCTCGGGGACGCCAGCGTCTGAGCGCGCGGTCAGGACTATGAGCGCGGCGGACGAGCCCGCAAAAACAGGCCGCTTACGGCTGGCCCGGTTGTGAGGTTTCGCCCGTCTGTTAAAAGTCGTAGCGCAAACCGAGTTGCAGCTGCCGCGCGGCATTCGCGGTGTTGGTGAGGACTCCGTACTGGCCTGGATCTTGGATGTTCACATTCGTAGAATCAAAACTTCCGGTTGAGTTCGGATTCACCGATGGATTGTTGAAACTTGGATGGTTAAAGGCGTTGAATGCTTCGGCCCGAAACTCCAATCGCTGGTTTTCGGACCAAGGCATCTTGAAGGACTTCAGCAGGGCCATATCGACGTTGGCGTAGCTCGGGCCGCGTAACTGATTTCTCTCGCCCGTGCCGCCGCCGAAGGGATAGGCAAAAGCTCCGATCGCCGCCGTCGGGTCGGCGAACAGTTGAAGTTGGTTGCCCGCCTGGACGTGGATGTGCTGCTTGACCGCGGAGGCCGGTCCGATTAAAACCGCCGGCGCCCCCATGGTAAAGTCGATGGGGAAAGCGTTTGTGAGTGTGGTGAACGGGAATCCCGAGTGATACGAAATAATTCCCGAGGTCGCCCATCCTCCGAGAATCGCGTCCGCCCACTTTGGGGCGCTCCCGAGCAACCACTGCCTTCGCCCGATGGGCAACTGGTAGACATAATTTGCGCTGATGGTGTGGACGGCGTCGAAATCGGAACTGGCGCGGCACACCCGTAAATTGCGCAAGTCGCAAATCAGCCCCTGCGCATTGAAGCTGGCGAAGATCGCGTCGTTGGTAATGTCAGAAACGTTGTCGATCGATCTCGCGTACTGATAGTTGAGATCGAATTGCAAATTGTGGGAAGCGCGCTTGCGCAAGGTTGCGACCAGCCCGTTGTAGCTGGACGAAGCCCAGTTGCCAACGTTGGCCACCGAGCCGGTCTGGTAAGGCAACCCGGTATTGGGCAGAAGGAATCCCGCATTGGCGAGGTCTACGTCCACAGTTGAAAGATCGCCGGTCTGAAAATTGGGTTGGAGCACCGACGGGGAAGCCAGAAAGTTGGTGCAATCAATGCCAAACACGTTTTGGCAGGTCGCCCCCGGTCCGTACAAGTTGGGAAGGGCAAGGTTGACCTGATTTTCAAACCAGGGCTGCATGGCTATGGAGCCAGCCGGGGTCCCGGCGTTCAGCGCAGCCTGTACGTTGCCAAAGGCGGTATTCAAGAGCTGCCCCGACTGCGGATCTTTAAAGTTGAGCTGCTGCCCGGGATCGCCGTTTCCGATCAGCCGACGGCCAAACTTCCCGAAGTAATTGACATCGAGCAGGAAGTTGCCTGGAAGCTCGCGCTGAATGCCGAAGGAGACGGTGATCGAATACGGCATCTTCAGAGTGTTGCTGAGCTGAAACAAATCACTGTTGGTCGCCAATCCAGTGGCGCAAGGTTGTCCCGCGGGTACGGGATAGGACAGTGGGCAGTTACTTCCATTCGAAGTGACTACGAAGGGCGTGACGGACGGGCGCGGAACCGTTCCGGGCGGGGGCGGAGGGACCGGCGCGCCCACCGAGACGAATCGTGGATCAGTCTGGAGCGAGGTTACGGGATCAAGCGGCACGCCAAACTCCTGCGATATCGTCGAGTCAAACATTTGCGCCGTTTCGTCCACTTCGAAACTCAACGTGCTCAGCACGCGGTCGTAGGCAAGACCTCCTCCGGCCCGGATGCTGCTCTTGCGGTCACCCAACGTGTGCCCGAGTAGGCCGCCGGTAAACGACGGTGAATATGCAATTCCAAGGCGTGGAGCAAAATTTCTCCAGTCGGGATGATAGTAGCCAGGACCGTGATTGACGGGACCGCCGAGTTGATAACTCACGAACGGAGAAGCATTGAATCCGTTGACACCACCGGCAGCCGCGGCCTGACGCGCATTGAACAACTGTGGTTCGCTGAGCGTTGGAACTGACTGAAAACCGTTCACCTCGTACGGAACGCTGTGGTAGTTCCATCGCAGCCCGTAGCTGACAGTGAGATCGCTGCGTACTTTACACGAATCCTGGACGAACAACTCATACTCGTTGTAGCGGAAGTTGCGGACAGAGGGCGTGAACTGGGGCAGAGGATTGCCCGACACGTCGTAGTTATAGGTTCCGCTGACACTGGCATAACGTCCCAGCAGGGTGGTGAAAGTGTTGTCCCAAATCAGTTCGGAGGTGGGATCGGTGGAAATGTCGCTCGGCCTGAGGCTTGGCTCAAGGCTGGTGACTTGTGATTGCAAGCCGATGTCGGCGAAACTGATGTCATTGACGTTGTAGAAATTAACCCGAATCGGTTTGATGTCGGCGCCAAACTGCGCGGTATGTCTTCCCTTAGCCCAACTGAGGGTGTCTCGGATCTCAGGCACCGGAACATTCCGGCCCTGGCTGCGGATGTCGCCATAGGGGCTGGACAGTACTCCAAAACCAAGGTCGTAGGGCGCGGTCGGAGCGTAGTTGATGGGAAAATCGTAAACTTGCCGGGCGATGCCGAAGCTCGCCAGATTGGTGACTCGAGGATTGATGATCCAGGTATGTCCGACCACCCATGAACGCTCGTGGCTGACGAATGAGCCCACCGGGCCCGGGTCTTGCGGGAACACTTTGGGAGTTTCCGTCTGATTGTCGCGGTCCCAAGTTCCGCGCGCGAACAGATTTTGGGTGGAAGACAGCTTGTAGTCGAGCCTGCCGACAAATGTGTTGTCTTTGACGTAAGAAGGCGCGGTAAACAGAAAGCCTCCGGTATTGATTCCGTCGCCACCGCTGACTTGGTTGGGCTCTGGGTAACGGCCATCGATGAAACCGAGGAGTGCCTGGTCAGCGCCAATCCCAAGCGGGTCCAGAGCAGCAGCCTGAGCGGCGGTGAGCGTCGAAATGCAACTGGGCTGCGTGCCTAGAGTAGCTCCCGGGCAATTGGAACTGCTGTCATTGACGTAGGAGATTTCTCCGTTGCGAAATGGATCGAGAGGAACAGTTAGCGTTTGCTGCGCGCCCGTCGCGTCGCGACGCCCGGTGTAGTCAAAAAAGAAAAACAGCCGGTCTTTCAGAATAGGGCCGCCCACGCTCGCGCCAAACTGATTGCGCGTAAGTTGGGCGCGCGGGTTGCCCACCAGGTTGTTGAAGAAATCATTCGCGGCCATCACGGACACACGATTGAATTCGGAAGCCGACCCGTGCCACTGGTTGGTGCCGCTCTTGGTTACCAGATCTACCTGCGCCCCTGCGCCACGACCGAAGCTGACGTCGGCGTTGCCGACAATCGTTCGAACCTCTGAAACGGAATCAAGAGGAGCGCGGCCCACGGTGTGAAAGGCCTGGCCGGTGGTCTCGTCGTTGACGTCGAGCCCGTCGAGAGTGACGGTGGTGGCGTCAGCGCGCGAGCCGGTGACCGATCCATTTTGCGAGTCACCGCCGGTAACCTGCACGCCCGGTTGCAGCCCCAACAGCGCGCCCGCATCGTCGCGAAACAAGCTGGGCAACTCCGCCACTTGCTGGGAGGTAATCACGTTGCCGATGCTGGCATCGATCGTATTCACGGTGCCTTCTCCCGCTGCTCTTACCTCGACGCTCTCGCTTGCGTTGCCGATTTGCAGCTTCACGTCTCTGGTCTCAGTGACACCGACACCGATGCCCAAATCAGAGAGAGTCGTAGCCCGGAACAGGTCTTTGCTGACCGTCAACCGATAGTGTGGACCGGGCGCCACATGCAAGAATTGATATTCTCCTTCCCGATTGGTCACTGTCGTGGCAGAAAATGCCGTGTCAGAATTCTCAAGCCTGACCTTCACTCCTACAATGATGGCGCCGGACTCATCGCTCACCACGCCAGTCAGGCCGGAGGTCGCTTGCCCGGATACCCCAGCAGGAAGAACCAGAAACAGAGCAGTTACCAGTAACGCCACTTGAAGCTGAAACCAACGAAACATGGAATACATGAATAATCTCCTGGGAGCGTTTTCGAGCGCGCGCGCGAATTCGCGCTCCCCGTGTGTGTCGCAGTGGCGGCGCAAGCATGGCAACTCACAATTGGTTAAGGAAGTCACTTCAGCGAGAGTCCGAACTCGGCTCCGTTGCTGTAGGTGGGAGACAGCCCGCCCCATGGCGGCCTCTGCAACTGAAACGCCAGAGTTCTTCCACAAGAGCGCGATGGGACGAGAGCCTTGAATTCATCCACCAGCCGTGGCGTATACGCCATAGGCTCACCTTCCGCTGCGAGGCTGTTGCCTTGTGGAAACGTGCGGGATTACAAAAACTGGTAGAGACAAGCTGTTCGGATACCAAGTTTGGGAGGCATAGTTGAGACTTTTGTTGATTTTGTGATCAAAAGTCACTGCATCAGAACCGTCTCGACTCCAGCACAACAGACTGTTTGGGTCGTTTTGTTTTGGGGATAGCGCGAAACAATCAAGTCGACAACTCCTTGCTGTAGTAGAGAAGAACAAGAATAAGCAACACAGCTGCACGGCGGCGAAGTGTGAAGTGTCTTGGCGGATAACGAGTCCGTGTGTCGCACGTCTATCTAACGTGTTCACAACTCGTTGAATTGTTGGTGACGCATGAGCCTTGAATTCGCCGCCGCCGCGGTCTCACCGGAACTGCCAACTGGCGCGGTCATCCGTACGATCATCGCAGATGATGAGCGGCTCGCTCGAGACAAACTGCGCATCTTGCTGGCCTCGGAGGCGAACGTCAAGCTGGTGGCTGAATGCAACGACGGTCAGCAAACCTTATCCGCCGTGCGCACCTACAGGGCGGATCTGCTTTTGCTGGATATACAGATGCCCGGGATGGATGGGTTCCAAGTGCTGAATGAGCTTTCGGCGGAAGAGATGCCCGTAGTGATCTTCACGTCTGCGTATGATCAGTATGCAATCCGTGCGTTTGAGGCTCACGCTCTCGATTATTTATTGAAACCGTTCGACCAGGAACGGCTGCATCATGCCATCGAGAGAGCGCGATGGGAGTTGCACAAGTCGCAGGATCGCGAGATCACACATCGCATCTTGGATCTACTCTGCCGGGTCAAGTCCGACATGCTGCCGGCGCCTTCGTCCGAGGGGCGCCTGGTAATCCGAGCAAAGGGTCGAGTCGTGTTCCTGAATCTGAGTGAGATTGACTGGATCGAGGCCTCGGCCAACTATGTCCGGTTGAACGTGGGCAAGGAGTCGCATCTGTTTCGAGAGACAATCGGCCGGATCTCCGAACGGCTGAATCCAAACCATTTCGTTCGCGTTCACCGTTCCACGATCGTCAACGTGCGGAAGATCAAGGAATTGATTCCCGTAAACAGCGGTGAATACATCGTGGTGTTGAAAAGCGGCAAGGAACTCTCCTGCAGCCGGAGTTACCGGGGAGCGCTGGAAAGCATGATCGAGAAACATCCCTGATACGCGGCCCCATGTACCATGTCGCGTAGGCGGCGTAACTGGCTGGGACGTCCCTCTCTCTTTTCGTGCGCACAACACCGCGCTCGCACGTCTTATCATCGTAGCGCCTCGACTGGTCCCACACAGCTTGACATCGAACTTTGCCGAATCTGAGTATGGCAGCTCTTGTAAGGTCGACTCATGCGAGAACAAACCTCGTATGACGCCAGCCGATTAGGAGCCGGTTCATGCGCGTTCTCAGGGCCACCGCTGTATTGGTAATATTCACCCTTCTGCCTGGCACTTCTGGCTGGGCACAATCTGCTGCGGCTTCCATCCTCGGTCAAGTGACCGACGCGCAGGGCGCGGCCTTGCCAGGTACGAAGATCACGGTGCGCAACGCTGCCACTCAAGTTGGCTACAACACAGTGACAGATTCGGAAGGCAATTACCGGGTCTTGGCTTTGGCAATCGGCAACTATTCAGTGACCGCCGAGCATGAGGGGTTTGCCACGCTAGTGACCGAACCCCGGGCCCTTCAGATCAATCAGCAGGAACGGATCGACCTGCACTTGTCGGTGGGGGCTCGATCGGAGACGGTCGATGTCAGCGGAGCCGGAAGCAATGTGGAGACCGTGAATCCCACGCTGGGCCAGTCTGTGACGGCGCGGCCAATCGTTAACCTTCCATTGAATGGGCGCAATGTTCTGACCTTGGCACTCTTGCAGCCAGGGGTCACAGAAGATAATCCGGATGACGCCAGCGCGGGAAGCGCTAGTCTTGGCGGAGGAAACTTCAGCGTGGCCGGCGGCCGTTCCGATTCCATCACTTACCTGTTGGATGGCGGCATCAACAACGAACTCCTAGGCAATGGAGTGGTCTACAATCCCAATCCGGATTCGGTGGCGGAGTTTCGTATCTTGACCAGCAACTACACGGCGGAGTACGGCCGCAGCGGGTCGGGAGTGATCAGCGTCGTAACCAAG
>Ga0182018_10001872_pt1 | contig 22630 bp, 23 predicted proteins | sample 812P2MmetaG_FD_120490 | JGI IMG/M metagenome (GOLD analysis project Ga0182018, IMG submission 120490) | Permafrost microbial communities from Stordalen Mire, Sweden - 812P2M metaG | ecosystem: Environmental > Terrestrial > Soil > Wetlands > Permafrost | place: Sweden: Stordalen | collected...
GTTACTTTTCTCCAATATTTGGGCCGGAACGACCGAATTCTGGGACCGCTTCATGGCGTTTGTCAGTCACCTGGCGAGGTATGCGGAAACACTGCCGGCGGTATTCGATCCAATCCCGTATCAGGACGGCACGTCAGTCTATTTTCCATTCATCTTCGAACGGATGTTCACGACGTTCCTGGTGGCGCATCCGGACATAAAGCCTCGGTTCGCGAATTTCCGCATGGCCGACATCCTGAACATCGCCGGCCTGACCGACCGGCTGTTGATCCGCGAATGGGGACCGATGATCGATCAATGGGACAGGGTTGGCAATTACAGTGACGATCAGAGAGCGATCTTCCGCGGCATGCAAAAACTATCGATCCTGGGAATGCATGCCAATAATCCGGAGGCGCTGCGCGCTCTTCTCGACCTCTGAATCCCCACCGGTCCCACCGCGGGTCACGTCTGAATTGCCGGCTCCGACTCCGGAACGGCTCCGCGTCGACACGGATGGGGCGGTGGCATCGTCCGCCGAGGCCACGCATAATGATGGCCCGTCACAGAGGTTAACGCCCGGTTATGCTACGATTGTCCACGGCATCTCCCGATTTCGCATCTGAATTCGCCAGCTTGTTGAACCAGGCACGCGAAACGACCGAGACCGTCGACCAGGCGGTCGCGGCGATCATCGCTGAAGTCCGCGCGCGAGGAGACGCGGCGTTGATCGAGTTCACGTCCCGCTTCGACCGGCTTTCGTTGACGCCGGACCGGTTGCGGATCGACCAGGCTGAAATCGAAGCCGCGACGGAATCGGTGCCGGAAGCGGCGTTGGATGCGCTGGACCTCGCGGCGAAACGGATCGAGGCCTTTCATCAGGCCCAGTTGCCCGCCGATCTGAAGCTGACCGACGACGCGGGCATGACGCTGGGCATGCGCTGGACCGCGTTGGACTCGGTCGGTCTGTATGTCCCCGGCGGCAAGGCGGCGTACCCGTCGTCCGTGCTGATGAACGCGATCCCGGCGCGAGCGGCGCGCGTCAGGCGGATCGCCATGTGCGTGCCAACGCCGGACGGCGTGCTCAATCCGCTGGTGCTGGCGGCGGCGCGGCGGGCCGGCGTGTCGGAAATCTACCGGATCGGTGGGGCGCAGGCGGTGGCGGCTCTGGCGTATGGGACGGCGAGCGTCGCGCCGGTGGACCGGATCGTCGGGCCCGGCAACGCCTATGTCGCGGAGGCCAAGCGTCAGGTGTTCGGCCGTGTCGGCATCGACAATATCGCCGGCCCGTCCGAGGTCGTCATCATCGCCTCCCGCGACAACGACCCGCGCCGCGTGGCGGTCGATCTGCTGGCCCAGGCGGAGCACGATGAAGCGGCGCAGTCGATTCTGATCAGCGATGATCAGGGGTTCGCCGATGCCGTCGTGGCGGCGGTGGCGGCGGAGCTTCCGTTACTGGCCCGCTCGGCGATCGCGGGAGCGAGTTGGGATGCGCACGGCGCGGTCATCCTGGTGCGCGACTGGACCGAGGCGGTGGGCGTGGTCGACCGGATCGCGCCTGAGCACCTGCAACTGATGGGACATGGGCCGGAAGCGCTATTCGACCAGGTCCGTCACGCGGGTGCGATCTTTCTGGGAGCATATTGTCCCGAGGCGGTGGGCGATTACGTGGCCGGACCCAATCACGTGTTGCCGACCGGACGGACGGCGCGGTTCGCGTCGGGGCTGTCGGTGTTCGATTTCCTTAAGCGGACGACCTGGATGTCGGGCGGCGCGGCGGCGTTACGCCGGATCGGACCGGCGGCGGTAACTCTGGCGGAGGCCGAGGGACTGGGTGCCCATGCGAAATCCGTGGCGATGCGTCTGGGCTGACGATGCGTTCCGGTTGCCGTCCGGCACCTGCGCTGTCCGGCTCGGGCACTTGACGATCGCCGCGATCCGTTGAACCTTCGAAGCAGGTGGGCGCGCGATCGATGACCGGGCGTACCGCCCGTTTTCATCGGCACGATGAAGAAACAAAAACCGATAGCGCGGCGTCTGGGAGGAATAAAATGTTAGAGCATTTGGAGCGGCAGGTGTCGCTGACCAAAAATCAATGGAAGATCTTCGCCGCGGCGACGATCGGCGACATGCTGGATTTCTTTGATTTTTATCTGATCGGCTTCGTCCTGGCGTTCATCATTGGAAGCTGGCACCTGACCTATGGGCAGTCGGGAGCGATCCTGCTGTCGTCCGGTATCGGTGCGCCGATCGGCTCGATTTTCTGGGGCTGGATGGCGGATAAGATTGGCCGCCGCACGGTGATGATTCTGACCGTACTGAACTTCTCGATCGCCACCGGCGCGATGGCGTTTACCCCCGAGCACGGCTGGCTGTTCCTGTCGATCTGCCGCTTCTTCGTCGGCATGGGCGTGACCGGACTCTACACCGTCGATATCGCGATCGTGCAGGAATTCGTGCCGGCCTATAAACGAGGCTGGGTCACCGGTCTGACGACAAGCCTGTTGCCGGCGGGAACTCTGCTGGGCGCACTGGCGGGCGCTTACCTGGAGCCCTCGGTCGGCTGGCGCGGCCTGTTCGTGGTCGGTCTGGTGCCTGCTTTGTTGACACTGCTGATCCGCGCCTGGGTGCCGGAATCGCCACATTGGCTCATTGGCAAAGGCCGCCTCGCCGAAGCGCGCCAATCGCTCGCGTGGGCGTTGCAGGTCGATCCGGCTTCAATTCAATTGCCGGCGGTCGCGGCGGCGGTCGAAAAGACCGCATGGCTGGAATTGTTCAAATATCCCCGCAGCCTCGCGGCGGCCTGCCTGACGGGCATCAGTCAGACCGGCACGGTTGGTTTGAGTCTGTGGCTGACCACGTTGTTGGTGCTGGTGCTGCAGGTCACTCCGGCGCACGCGTCGTATCTGATCATCTGGGTCGGTCTGACGTCGATCTTCGGACGGTTGTTCTGCTCCTGGATGTCGGATGCGCTGGGACGCCGGCTGAGCATGGTGATCAGTTGCGTGATCGCCGCGGTGACGATGTCTCTGGCTGGGTATCTGAACGACGCTTACGTTGGCGGCATTTCGATCTTCTACGCGATGGTCCTGGCGCAAAGTTTCTTCGGCAGCGGCAACTATGCGATCGTCGGTCCTTACATGGCCGAGGTCTGGCCGTCGCGGCTGCGCGCGAGCGGCATGGGCGTCGGGTACGGGTTCGGCAATCTGGGCAAATTCATCGGGCCGGCGGGACTGGCGGTGATCGCTGGCTCGGACAGCTTCGTCACGCCGAAAGCGACGCTCGACGCGCTGATTCCGGCGATGAATTACTTCGGCGTCTGGTACCTCGTCGGCGCGGCGGCGGTCTGGTTCATTGGCTTTGAAACCAAAGGCCGCACCATCGCGGAGATCGACAGCACTTTGAGCGCGGGGGCCGACACCGAACTGGCGCCCGAAACCGTGGCACGATAAACCGCTTCCGATCGCCCGGTGAGTTTGGCGGCTCACCGGGCCGATCCACGCCTCTCGACAAATTCGCCATGTGAGACAATCGAGGGTTCCTCGCGTGCGAGGGGCTTGGAAGGAACCCACCAGGGACCACTGGGCATGTCCCCGGCCATGCCGTTTTCGGACTGATCAACCGTCCGGAAAACTCCGGGGCGAAATCGCATCGGTGGTGCGTCGAGCCCAGTCGAGTTGCGGAACATTGGCTTTCACGCGAGCCTGGGCTTCGTGTAGCGATTCGGCGGCGGCGGGATAATCGATCGTCAGAACGCGTCCGTTTTCGACAACCTTCCTGCCGTCGACGTAAACCGCCCGAATGGCGCGATCGCCGGCGGCGAAGATCAGATTGCGCACCGGGTCGTGCAGTGGCCGCATCATCGGATGGGTCACATCCACCAATACCAGATCGGCCCGGCAACCTGGCGCGATGCGGCCGATATCCTCGCGCCCCAACGCACGAGCACCGCCAATCGTCGCCGCGTTGAACAGATCGGTGCTGCTCATCGTCCGAGGGCTCCCCGCCTGGGTTCGCGCCAAATAGGAAACGAGGCGCATTTCATCCAGCATATTGTGCGGATAGGTGTCGGTCCCGACGCCCATGTTCACGCCCGCGCGCAGATAACGTCCGAAATCCTTCAACGTGATCCCGCGCCGAGCGAACACGGTCGGACAATGCGCCACGGTCGTCCCGGTCTCCGCCAGGCGCCGGAGGTCGGTTTCCGTATGCCACGGCGTGGACGGATGATCGTCGAGAAATATCCCGTGTCCGATGATCGACCGTTCCGACAGCAATCCAAGATGATCCAGCCATCCGATCGGCGTGTAGCCGTGCCGGCGCGTGATCTCGTGAAACTCCGACACCGATTGCGCGGCGTGAATTTGCCAGGACAAACCTCGTGCTTTCGCCTCCGAGAACGAGTCGCGCAGCAAACCCTCCGAGCAAGTGTCGATCTGCGCCGGCGTTGCCATGCCGAACAGCAGGCCTGACGGGTGCTGCTCGGCGCGATCGATCAACGTCAGAGCCTCAGCGAAGGCTTTTTCGCCCGCCGCCTCATCCCACGCGTATTCCACGAGGTGTCCGTTCTTCGTGTACCACCGCGCGGAACGAAACATCGGCGCGATGCAGACCCGCATCCCCGCCTCCGCCAACAGGTCGAGCCAGCCGGGATGCGCCATCGACAAATCGGCCAGCGTCGTCACACCGGACAGCAACAACTCCGACAGCGCGACGCGGACGCAGGATGGCACCGCTTCGGCATCGGCGCGGAAGATCGGCAGGTATTCGTACAACGACGAATTGTAAAACCCCGGCGAACCGATTTCATCGATCAGGCCTTTGTTCATCGGTTCGCTGGATGGGTGCGAGTGGATGTTCACGAGGCCTGGCATCACCATCAGGCCCTCGCCTTTGATCGTTTCGTCAGCGGACCCAGTATAGCCAGGTCCGGCGAAGATCAGCGCGCCACCCTGGAAGACGACGTCGGCGCCGGACAGATAGACGTGACTCTACTGCGACTCATCCCAGGCGACGACGACGTCAGCGGAACGAATCAAGGTAACGGGCGGCGTCTGGTCCGGCATGACCCGGGTGCTCCGAAATTTCGCCCTTGAGTTTGCACCGTTACGCGGTTCGCGCCAGTCTCGATCGCCGTGGCCTGGGGACCGATCATGCCAATTGAATCAATGCACGTCCGAGTGGCCGTCGCATGAGCGACACCGTTTCCGCTTCCGCCACCACGCGGGAGGGAACGCCCGGCGAAGTCCTGGCCGCGTTCCTGAAACTCGGCCTGACGTCCTTCGGCGGGCCGGTCGCGCATATCGGCTACTTTCGTCAGGCATTCGTGGAACGGCGGCGATGGTTGGATGAAACGTCGTTCGCCGATCTGGTCGCGCTGAGTCAGTTCCTGCCAGGCCCGGCGAGCAGCCAGGTGGTGTTCTCGTTAGGCCTGATGCGCGGGGGGTGGCTGGGAGGTCTCGCGGCCTCGGCCGGATTCACCCTGCCGTCGGCGATCGTCATGTTGCTGTTTGCTTACGTCGCCAAGGATCTTGGCGGGCCCCTGGGCGTGGCGTTTCTGCACGGGCTTAAACTCGTCGCGGTCGCGATCGTGGCGCAGGCGGTCTGGGGCATGGCCTCCAGCCTTTGTCCTGATCGCACCCGAGCGGGGATCGCCGTGCTGGCCCTCGCGCTGGTCACCGCGACGGGAGGTGCCGTTGGGCAGGTCGCCGCCATTGTATTGGGCGGCTGCGCGGGCGCGGTGCTGTGCCGGGCGGAACCGGCGGCGGCGACGGGGCAGTTGCCGTCGATCCCGGTCTCGCGAGGCGTGGGCGTTTTGTTGATGATCGTGTTCGCGGTCTTGCTGGTGGTTCCGCCGCTGCTGCTGTCCGGATCGGTCCGGAGCCAAAGCCTCGCTCTGTTCGAGGCGTTCTATCGTTCGGGCGCGCTGGTGTTTGGTGGCGGCCATGTCGTGCTGCCGTTACTGCGAGACGCCGTGGTGGCGCCCGGCTGGGTAACCCCGGATGCGTTTCTGGCCGGCTATGGCGCCGCGCAGGCGATGCCGGGACCACTGTTCACCTTCGCCGCCTATCTGGGCGCGGTCGTGGGACCATCGCCGAACGGGGTCGTTGGAGCCATCATCGCGTCGGTGGCGATCTTTTTGCCGGGGTTGTTGCTGGTCGCCGGACTGCTGCCGTTCTGGGACGCGTTTCGCCGCCGTCCGAACGCGCAGGCGGCGATGCGAGGCACCAATGCCGCGGTGGTGGGGATCCTCAGCGCGGCGCTGTACAATCCAGTGTGGACCAGCGCGGTCGCGAGTGCCGGAGACTTCGCCATCTCCGCCGCCGGGTTTGTGCTGCTGACGGTTTGGCGCTTGCCGCCGCTGGCCGTGGTCGCCGCGATCGCCATCGGAACGACCGCGCTGTATGGTCTGCGATGATCTGGTTTTATTTCAACAGGGAAGAGCCTGAATGACCGCTTCGCGACGGACAACCATTCTGGTTCCGACGGGCGCTCTTGGCGCCGGGGTGAACGCCAGGCATGTCGAGCGCGGCATCGCATTGGGTGTTGATGCCATCGCGTGCGACGCGGGCTCGACCGACAGCGGTCCGTCCTATCTGGCACGTGGCGTGTCCAAGGTAAGCCGTGAAAGCATCCGGCATAATCTGGCGATTTTGATCCCCGCGGCGTACCGGGCGGGTGTGCCGCTGATCATCGGCAGTTGTGCGACGGCGGGGACCGACGCGGGCGTTGACTGGACACGCGACATCGCGATCGAGGTCGCGCGTGAATGCGGGATATCGCCAAAGATCGCCCTGCTTTACAGCGAACAATCCAGATCGACGATCAAGCGGAAGCTGGCCGCGGGCAAAGTGTTTCCTTTGGCACCCGAAACGACCCTCACTGACGCGGCGATCGGCGACTGCGAACACATCGTCGCGCTGATGGGTGTCGAGCCGTACATCGACGCGCTCAACCGCGGCGCCGACATCGTTCTTGGTGGCAGAACGACGGACACGGCCGTGTTGAGTTGCGTTCCGATCATGCGGGGCGCGCCAGCGGGCCTGGCATGGCACGCCGCCAAGATCACCGAGTGCGGCGGCCTTTGTTCCGAGAACCCTGGCGAAGGCGGCGTTTTATTCCGAATTGTGGACGATCATTTTGAGGTCGAGCCGCTTAACCTCGAGAACCGTTGCACACCCTACACGGTCTCCAGCCACATGTTGTACGAGAACAGCGATCCGTTTCGCCTTGTGGAGCCTGGCGGGATCCTGGACGTCACTGACGCGAAATACGACGCTTTGGACGACAGGATCACTCGCGTGAGCGGTTCGCGCTGGGACCCGCGGCCTTACACGATGAAGCTGGAGGGCGCGGGCGGCGGCGCATTCCAGACGATCATGTTGATCGGCATTCGCGATCCGAAGGTGCTGTCCTCATTGGACGTGTTTGAACGCCGCATGCTGACCGCGTTACGGCGGCGGGTCGATGCCATGATTGGTCCGGCGGCGGGCGACTACGATATTTCGTTGCGGATTTATGGTTGGAACGGCGTCACCGGAGAGTCGCCGCCGGCGGGAACTCCGGCGCCGCATGAGGTCGGCGTCATGTTCGTCGCTACCGCGGCGACACAGGAAATGGCCACGCGGATCGCGAAAACCTGCAACCCGGCGTTCTTTCACTTTCCGCTCGATCGCGGCATGGAACTGCCGAGTTACGCGTTTCCGTTCAGCCCAGCGGAGATTGAGCGAGGAGGAGTGTTCGCTTTCCATCTGAATCATGTTGTCAGTGTGGACGACCCGCTGGAGCTGACCCGGTTGGTCTGGGCTGATTACGCGACGGCCGGGCAGAGGGAGACCGCGCATGCCGAAACTGCATGAGGTCTGCCGGTACATCCGCTCGAAGAACGCCGGCCCGTTCTGGATCACGGTTGATCTGTTCTTTCGTGATGATGCGTCTTATTCGGCGTACAAGGACGATCCCAACATTTCCTCTGGGCTGTTCGCCAGACTTTTTGGTGTCAGCGAATCTTTGATCAAAATTATTCCTGTCGACAGCCTGCGCGTGGTCAAGGTGTCGTATCCGAGACCGAAGCCGCAGGGCTATCAGGGCGAACGCGACATGCACGGTGGCCAGCAATACGTGTCGCTGCTCGAGGTCGAACTCGCGCGATAGAATTTAGCGGCCAGGCGGCATCGTCTCGGCCCACAGCCTGCGGTCATCGCTCAAAACGTAAATGTGCCGCGCGTCCGTCGCCTGAAACGCCGCTCGGCCGGCACTGGCGAGCACGCCGCTGTCCACCAGGACCGACTGCTCCCGGTTGCCGAGTTCCTTCCACAGCCTTCCGTCTTTGCCGAGAACAAACGCCAGATGCATATCCACCGCCTGGAACGCGGCGACGTTTCGATCGACGAGATCCGGTTTTCCGGAGGTGCCTTCCTGCCGCCACAACGAGCCATCGCGGGCCAGCACATAAGTCGTCTCGCCGTCGGGCAGATATTGAAAGGCTTCAACGGTGCTGGCGACTTCCTTGCGGTCTCGCGCGTCGCCAACCTCGCGCCATAGCTTGCCGTCGCTTCCGAGGACATCGACCTCTCTGGCATCGATGGCCTGGAACGCGCTGACCTGCTGGTCGATCAACGTGCGATGGGCGGCATTGCCCGCCTCGCGCCACAGATCGCCGCCGCGGCCGCGGACATAAACGACTCCCGCGATGGGCTGGAAATCCGCGACATTTTCGTCAACCAGAACGCGACCGCTGACGATGTTCGGTTCCAGCCACAGCCTGCCATCGGTGCCGAGGACCAGGATATGGCCATCGTCAACGATCCGGAACGACGCGACCTTGTCGTCAACGATGTACGAATCTTTGGTCGCCGGATCCCAGTGCCACAACTTGCCGTCCTTGTCGGTGGCGTAAAAAACCCGGCCGTCATTGGTGGTGAACCGTTGGATTCCCTCACCGATCGAATTCCGGCTGTCATGGCCAAAGCCGGCTGGCGGCTTCGCGTTCGGGCGATCCGCGGTCACCTTGGGAGCCGCGCCACCTCCACCACCGCCGAGATGGTTGTCGCGCTTGATCTCGCCGAGAGGGTTGTGGGTGGTCAGACAGCGGCGGAAGGCCGCGAGGCCGCCGGGATCAGTCAGATCGCCGCTGAGTTGAGCGCACAGCAACCGGAGTTGGCGTATCCGCGCGTCGTCCTGCGCCGCCGCGCCGCGTGGCCAGGCCGGCAGAATAATCGCCAACGCAAGGAACAGGTGCGTCAGCGTCGATCCTTGGCGACGCGGCGGTGCTCCAAGGGACATATGGACCAGAATTCTCCGCATGAAGAAGAGTTAGCCCGGAGGATAACATGGCGGCACGCGATCTAAAATAACGCCGCGGTTCGTGACCTGGATGAGAGCGGTCATCTGACCGGACGATAGACGTCGCGCCGGTGGCCAACGCCGGCAACGAGTACGATCAGGGTCTGATCCCGCAACTGGCACACGATTCGATAATCGCGAACACGATATCGCCACAGGCCGGCGAGCCTGTGCCGCAACGGTCTTCCGAACAGGCGTCGGCTATCCGCGGACGCAATCCGGGTTTCGAGGAATTGGATGATTTCCCGTCTGACTTCGTGACTGAATCGGTTCAGGTCGTCGATCGCGCGTGGATCGTATTCAATCCTCCAGGCCAAGGACCTGGCGCGCCTGAGCGCTGGTCAGGGGTTGCATGGGATTGTTGAGGCGATCGGTCGCCATTTGCACGTCGTCGAGGTCGTCCAGCCCCTCCTCGATCAATGTGCGGATCAGCTCCGCCTCGGACATGCCGTGGCGTCGGGCACCTTCGGAGATGCGCTCTTCGGTGCGCGGTTCAAATACAATGGTAGGCATTGTGATCGTCCCATGGGGCCGAGATGGCAAAGTAAATTACCCCATTGCCGGGCCTACCGGGAAGACAAATCGCCACGGGCGGCCAACGGCAGTCGGGGGCGCGAAGTTCGGTCCTCTGAAACCTTCAGACCGCTCGTTCGACGATCAGCTTCTTGATTTCCGCGATCGCCTTCGCCGGGTTCAATCCTTTCGGACACGAATCGGTACAGTTCATGATCGTGTGGCAACGATACAGCTTGAACGGATCCTCCAGCGCATCCAGGCGTTGACCGGTGGATTCGTCCCGAGAATCAGCGATCCACCGATACGCCTGCAACAACACCGCCGGTCCCAGATACCGGTCGCCATTCCACCAGTAACTCGGGCACGACGTAGAGCAGCAGAAGCACAAAATGCACTCCCACAACCCATCCAGCTTCGCCCGTTCTTCCTTGCTCTGCAGTCGTTCCGCGTCCGGCGGCGCCGGGCTGTCCGCCTGCAGCCACGGCTCGATCGAGCGCAACTGCGCGTAAACCTGCGACAGATCGGGCACCAGGTCTTTCACCACCGGCATGTGCGGCAGAGGCGTGATACGCACCGCGCCCTTCACTTCATCGATCGGCTTCAGGCAGGCTAGCGTGTTGCCGCCATCGATGTTCATCGCGCAGGAACCGCAGATCCCCTCACGGCAAGAGCGGCGGAAGGTCAGGGTTGGATCAACCTCGTTCTTGATCTTGATCAGCGCGTCCAGAACCATCGGTCCGCAGGCATCGAGATCGATGTTGTACGAGTCCATCCGCGGGTTCTGCCCATCGTCGGGGTTCCAACGGTAGATGCGGAATTCGCGCGTGCGCTTTGCATCCGATGGCGCGGGGAAAGTCTGTCCATGGCCAACGCGGCTGTTCTTGGGAAGATTGAAAGCGACCATTACACCCTGACCCGGCGTACAGCACCACTGACGCCCAGTCCCCTAAGCATGGCTGACGCCGTCTGCTGAAAGTCGATGGCACTCGCCGCGTTCGGAAACGTCCACTTAACCCGAGGGGTCGATATGAAAATCACGTCACTCAGCCCGCTGATCGCTCTTCGTCCCGCCACGCCGTGGGCCAGTCCTCTGAGCGCATTCCAAGCTAGTTTCCGGTCCCTTCTACGGGGACCCAATTGCAAGGGATCTACTGCAACATAAGGTCGATATGCGTGCACGTGGATGCGATGTTTGGTGGCCATCAATCTCTCCTTAATAAACCCGCTTCTTCGGCGGAAACACGGAAACCTCATTGGTCAACGTCCGCATCTTCACACCACGGTAATCCAGCTTCACCGAGCCGTCATCGCCGCACCAGGCCAGCGTGTGTTTCATCCAGTGCTGATCGTCGCGCTCGGGGTAGTCATCATGCGCATGCGCGCCGCGGCTTTCCTTGCGCGCTTCGGCGCCGACCATGGTGGTCATCGCGTTGCCCATCAGGTTTTGCAGTTCCAACGCCTCCATCAGGTCGCTGTTCCAGATCAGGCTGTGGTCCGACACCGACATATCGTCCATGCCACGCCAGACCCGCTGCATTTCGGCCACGCCGCGCGCCATGGTCTTGCTGTCGCGGAACACTGCGGCGTGCGCCTGCATGGTACGCTGCATGTCCAGCCGCAGATCGGCCACCTTGGTGCCACCTTTGGCGTGCCGGGCGCGATCGAACCGGTCCATCGTCGCCTCACCAGCCTTGGGCGGCAGCGGAGGCTGTCCAGTCCCGGGCCGGATCAACTCCGCCGTGCGGGTCGCCGCCGCTCGCCCGAACACCACGATATCCAGCAAAGAGTTGCAACCCAGCCGGTTGGCGCCATGGACGGAGACGCACGCGCCCTCACCCACCGCCATCAGACCCGGCACGACGGCGTCAGGGTCGTCCGGCGTTGGCCGCAGCACCTCGGTATGAAGGTTCGTCGGCACGCCGCCCATGTTGTAATGCACCGTCGGCAGCACCGGGATCGGGTCCTTGGTCACGTCGACACCGGCGAACACTTTCGATGTTTCCGAAATTCCCGGCAGCCGCTCGTGCAGCAAATCGGCACCGAGATGTTCAAGGTGCAGATAAATGAAATCCTTGTTCGGCCCACAGCCGCGGCCTTCGTTGATCTCGACCGTCATCGAGCGCGACACAACATCCCGGCTGGCGAGATCCTTGGCCGAGGGCGCATAGCGCTCCATGAACCGCTCGCCTTCCGAGTTGGTCAGATAGCCGCCCTCGCCGCGCGCGCCTTCGGTGATGAGACAGCCGGCGGGAAAGATCCCAGTGGGATGGAACTGCACGAACTCCATGTCCTGGCACGGCAGGCCGGCGCGCAGAACCATGCCGTTGCCGTCGCCGGTGCAGGTGTGGGCTGACGTGCAGGACAGGAAGGTGCGCCCGTAGCCTCCCGTGGCCAGCACGACCATCTGCGCGCGGAAGCGGTGAATGGTGCCGTCTTCCAGGTTCCATGCCATGACGCCGCGGCACACGCCTTCCTGGTCCATGATCAGGTCGAGAGCGAAGTATTCGATGAAAAACTCGGCGTCGTGCTTCAGGCTTTGCTGGTACAGCGTGTGCAGGATCGCGTGGCCGGTGCGATCGGCGGCGGCGCAGGCGCGCATCGCCGGAGCGCCATCGCCAAACTGGGTCATATGACCGCCAAACGGGCGTTGGTAGATCTTGCCTTCCTCGGTGCGGCTGAATGGCACACCGAAATGTTCCAGTTCGTAAACGGCGGGAACCGCTTCGCGGCACATAAATTCGATGGCGTCCTGATCGCCCAACCAGTCCGATCCCTTGACGGTATCGTACATGTGCCAGCGCCACTCGTCCTGGTCCATGTTGCCCAATGAGGCCGCGACACCGCCCTGCGCGGCGACAGTATGACTGCGGGTGGGAAACACTTTGGTGATGCACGCGGTTTTCAGGCCGGCCGCACCCATGCCGAACGTGGCGCGCAGGCCGGAACCACCGGCGCCGACCACCACGACATCGTAGGTGTGATCGACGATCTCATAGGCACGCGACGAGGGCAAAGTGATCGCGTTCATCAAGAAATTCCTCTCAGGAATTCAGGCCGAGCGTCAGCGCGCTGATGGCGCAGACCAGGCCCAGAAGAATGCAGAGCCCTTTCACCGCCAGCACGGAGGCAAGCTTCACGCCCTCATGCGGCACGTAGTCCTCGATCACCACCTGCAGGCCTAGTTGCAGATGGTGAAAGGTCGCGGCGATGAGCGCCAGCAGCAGCGCCAGCCGGATCGGGTTGGACAGCCAGTCGGCGATATCGACCTGTGACGCTCCGGCCAGATGCAGCACCGACCAGATGAACCACAGGGTCAGCGGCACCAGCGCCAGCGAGGTCAGACGTTGCGCCCACCAGTGTTTCGAACCGGCACGCGCTGAACCCAGACCGCGGGCGCGTCCCAGCGGCGAGCGGAGGACGTCGATATGGGGAGGTTTTGGAGAGTCCGGCATCGCGTCCCCCTACCAGTTGATCAGGCCGACGATCCAGATCAGCACGGTCAGCGCTCCGGTGGCGACGAGCACGGCGATCCCCGAGGTTTGGTACGATTTCTCATCATAGCCGTGGCCGGTATCCATCCACAGATGCCGCAATCCGGTCATCAGGTGGAACACCAGCGCCAGCGACCAGCCGAAAAGCAGCAACAGACCGAACGCCGAGCCCAGGAAGTACTGGAACCGTTCGAAGCCGGCCTCGGAGGTGGCGGCGGTGACCAGCCAACCGGTCAGTAGCAATGTGCCGATGCCCAGGCCGACGCCGGTGACCCGGTGCGTGATCGACAGCGCCATGCTGAGCGGCCAACGGTACACCTGAACATGCGGGGAAAGCGGCCGGCTGACGAGTTTGCCGTCCGAGTTGCGCGCCACCATCAGCGCATCGCGCACGTCTCTCAAGGGTCGCTCCGCTCGGGTCTCAAGGGTCGCTCCGCTCGGGTCTCAAGGGTCGCTCCAATTTGGCCGGACAGGTTGGAGGAGCCGGCTTGCCAAACGTTGCTTAGTCGCCTCGTCCGGGAGGGTCAACGCGACAAAGCGGCGGGTCTGCGTTGCCATCCCATGGGATGTTCGGGCGCTGGGCCGGTTCCGGAGAGCAGCCGCCGGTCAACTGATCGGCACGGGACGATAACGGCGGCCGGTGAAAATATGCCCCATCAAGGGAGTGTCCTCCCCCCACTCGCCGTCGAAACGGTCGCGGTCGGGACGGAACTCCACCTGGACGACGCCGGTGCCGTTGCGGTCGTGCCAGAGGAAACTCCCGGCACAGGGTCCCAGGCGGGTGAAATCCGTTAGCGTGCCGTCGTAGCCGCCCTCCGCGTCATCGACGTGATAGGTGCCCGTCAGTTCGCCCGTGCTGGTGGAAAAATCCGTGTGCAGGTCCTTGATCTGCCCGTTGTCCAGGACCTTGCCGGTCCAGGACCCCACGATTTCCGGCGCGCAGGAGGGCGGAGCGGCTTGCGCTTGTGTGCCGCCCAGTACCATGGCGCCAAGTGCCAGCACAAGGATGAGGCCGGGAAGACGTGACCATCGCATGTTCGGCGTTCCGCGGTGCAACAGAGAGGACTGTTGAACTACGGTGGCAGCGCGCGGTCCAGTGCCATCCTCGCTCGCGCAATCGCGGCCTCGGCGATTTCGGCCCCTCGGGTGACACCCTCCAGGGTCAGGATATGCAGATCGGCGATGCCGATCGTGCCCAGCACCGCCACGACATACGGCGTCAGAAAATCCGGTTGGGCGGGCGCGCCAGTGGGCGCTGGCCCACTGAACCACCCACCCGAGGCGACGACCAGCCAGGCCGGCCGGTCCGGCATTTTGCCGACCTTGCCGCCCGGCGTGCTGGCGAAAGTGCGATGGATGCGGACGACCTGATCGACCCAGGCCTTCAACACCGACGGAACGCCGTAGTTGTGCATCGGGGTGGCGATCACCAGAACATCCGCCGCTTCCAGTTCCCGGATCAGCGCCTCCGACGTGGCGAGCGCGGGGGGCGTCTCGCCGGGAGGGCCCAGGATCGCGGCGCTGAAAGCAGCGTCAATCCGCGGCGGAGGGTTGGCCGACAGATCACGGAAGACGACTTTCGCGCCGCGGTGGTGATGCAGCAGGCGCGCGACGACTTCCTCGGCCATGCGGCTGCTGAAGGCGTCCGCGCCGCGGGGACTGCAGCGTAGATGGAGAACCGTGGTCATCGCTCAGTCCAGCCGCATCGCGAAGCGCAACGCGGCGGGCAACATGCCGAAGCGAAAATAGAACCGCTGCCCGAACACGTTGTCGATGGCGGTATCAAGCACGAGATGCGGGAAACCGCGGCCACGCGCCTCGGCCGCGACGGCGGAGAGCAGGCGCGCGCCCAGTCCGGAGCGGCGCAGATCGTCTCGCACAACCAGATCGTCGACGTAACAGAACGATCCGCGCACCAGATTCTCCTGCGGCCGGTATCCGGCGAGGCCAACAGCGTCGTCACCCCGCCATGCCGCCAGGATACGGTATCCCACCTCGGTCTGGCGACGGACACGGACGAGCAATTCCTCCGCGCCGGTGAGGTGCGGGCGCAGCAGCCGCATCACCGGGAAGCAGGCGGTGATCTCGGCGTCCGTCTCGGCGTGGCGCAGTGTTTCGCTCATGACGCGGCCGGCAATGGCCAGTCGAGGCCCACCGCGATGCGGTTCCAGGCGTTGATCACGCCGATCACCGCCGTGAGCGTGGCGATTTCCGCTGGCGTGAAAGCATCGGCCAGTTCCTGGTACACCGCGTCCGGCGCGCCGTCCGTGGCCAGCCGCGTCAGGCACTCCGCCCAGGCCAGCGCGGCCCGCTCCCGCCGGGAATACAGCTTCGTCCCCCGCCACGCGTTCAACAGGTAAAGCCGTTGCTCGGTCTCGCCGTGCCGGCGCGCCTCGGTCGCATGCATGTTGAGACAAAACGCGCAGCCGTTGATCTGCGAGGCGCGTGTCTTCACCAGTTCGATCAGCGGCTTTTCCAGCCCGCCGCGCTCGACCAGAGCGGCCAGTTCCCGCATGGCGGTGTAGACCTCGGGTACGGAATTCGGGAAATACACACGGTCTGGCATCGCGATCTCCTTCTGTCGCCGTGGTTTATTTCGCCGCGCGGTTGGCCTATCAGCCAGGGCCAGAAACTGGTTGGTTGATTGGGCCATGATTACCCTCGACCCGGGCGAGCCTGGGCCGCTTTACCTGCAGATCGCCACACGGCTGCGCTCGGCCATCGCCACCGGTGCGCTGTCCGCCGGCACGCGGTTGCCTTCGGCGCGCTCGCTGTCGGCGCAACTCGGCGTCGCGCGTGGCACGGTCGACGCGGCCTACGACCTGCTGGCCGGCGAGGGCGCGGTCGAACCGCGTGGCGCGGCGGGGACGGTGATTTCCGTCCTTGTGAATGGGTTGGCGAAGGTGCCGGCGCAACGCGCTCTCGGGTTGGCGAGGCCGAGGGTTGCGCCTTTGCCCGCGCCGCTGCCGTTTCAACGGGGGTTGCCGGCGCTGGACGCGTTTCCTCGGAAGCTTTGGTCGGCGCTGACCGCGAAGGCCGCGCGGGCGCTGTCGGAGGCGGACCTGGCTTATCCCGACGTGTGCGGCTCGCTCGCGCTGCGGGAGGAGATCGTCGCCTATCTGGGCCTCGCCCGAGGCATCGCCTGCGCGCCGCATCAGGTGCTGATCACCACCGGCTACCAGGGCGCGCTGACGCTGGTGCGGCAGGTCCTGCTGCGGCCGGGCGATCCGGTCTGGGTCGAGGACCCGGGCCACCCGCAGGCGTCACAGGCTTTGGAAGTCAGCGGCGCCAGCCTTGTCCCGGTTCCGGTCGATGCCGAGGGGATGCGGGTCGCGGCGGGCGTGGCGGCGGGGCCTCGGGCGAAGCTGGCGGTCGTGACGGCGACGCATCAATCGCCGCTTGGGGTGACGTTGTCGTTGCCTCGGCGCATGGCGTTGCTCGCCTGGGCCGAGGAAGCGCGCGCCTGGGTGTTGGAGGACGATTACGACTCCGAATTCCGATACACCGGGCCGATACCGCCGTCGCTGAAGTCGCTGGACCGGGGCGAGCGCGTGCTGTTCGCCGGCAGCTTCAGCAAGACGCTGTTTCCGGGGCTGCGGATTGGGTATTTGGTCGTGCCGGACTCGCTGATCGAGGCGATGACGCGGGCGGCGCGGTTGATCACGCGCGGGCCTCCGTTACTGGAGCAGAACGTGACCGCGGCGTTCATGGCGGGGGGGCATTTCGCCCGGCATGTGAAACGAATGCGCGGGCTGTACGGACGGCGGCGGGCGGCGTTGGCGGAGGCTCTGGCGGCGCATTTCCCGGTGGAACTGGCGGCGGGCGGGATGCATCTGCTGATCCGGCTGCCCGAGGGGGTCGATGACGGCGATGTCGCGCGGCGGGCGCTGGCGGTGGGGATGGCGCCGATGGGATTGTCGGGGCTGTCGATCGCGCATCATCCCGGGAATGGGCTGATGCTGGGGTTTACGAATGTGAAGGTGGAGGAGGCGGCGGGGTTGGTGGAGAGGTTGGTGGGGGTTGTTGGAGGTTAGGTGGAGACGATGGTCCGGGCTTGATGCGTTCCAGCTGGATCACTTCGTCTCGTCTTGGCGGGCGGCGCGCTTCTCCCGCCGGTAGGTGTCGATCTCCGCGTCGATCTCATCCATCGTCATTTTGTCGAGGCCACGCGCCTCGGCATCGGCCCGTAGGCGTTCGAGCCAGCCTGGCGCCGGACCCACTAGTTTGGCGAATTCATCGGCGGTCATGTCGGCCAGGGATCCGGGCTTCGCGGCGGCCGATGTCGTCATACGGTCAGCCATACGATGGCACTTTCCAGTAAGGCAGCGGGGCCAGGTTGGTGCCCACTACGGCCAACATTAGCGGTAACTGCCCAGGTAGCGGATCGTCCCTGAATTCTGCGCCTAAATAATCTGAGTTCCCCGTTGGCCCTGAAGAATCAGGGAGATAGTCTCGGTTTGCGAATCAGAAACCATCACCAACGGGGTGCGCGATCGTGGCACAAGGCGTTCTCGGCTTCCAGTATGAAGCGGATACCTCCAACTCCGGTCTGACTTCCCTGGCCGGCCTGCCGCTTTATCTCGATCTGGTCCACGCCAGCGGCCTTGGCGCGGCGATCCGCCAGCGGGTTCGTGTCGCCGGGGCACAGGGCTGGCTGGACGTCCAGATGGTGCTGGCGGTGATCTTCCTGAACCTGGCAGGCGGCGACTGCGTCGAAGATCTTGAACGTCTGGAGAACGACAGCGGCTTCGCGGCGGTGCTGCGCGCGATCGAGCGGGATTTGCTCTCGCGCACCGAGCGGCACTCGTTGCAAGGCCGCTGGCGACGGACACGGGAACGCGCGGTTCCGTCGCCTTCGGCCCTGTCGGGCTGGCTGGAACGCTTCAATGATCCGGTGGCGCCGAAGTCCGTGGCGGGCAGCGCGTTCATTCCGGTGGTGACAGAGGAGATCCAGAGCCTGTGGCGGGTGAACCAGACGCTTCTGGGGTTCATCCAGACACACCAGCCGATGACCTCGGCGACCCTGGACATGGACGCGACGCTCATTGAGACGCGCAAGCGCGACGCGCTTCACTGCTATAAGGGCTTCAAGGCGTATCAGCCGCTGAATTGCTGGTGGGCGGAACAGGGAGCGATGGTTTATTCCGAATTCCGCGATGGCAATGTTCCGGCGGGCCATGAACAACTCAGGGTCATGAAGGACTGCTTGCGCTACCTTCCGGGCAGCGTGAAGACAGTTTCATTACGGTCCGATACGGCGGGCTATCAGGAGGAATTGCTGCTGTATTGTGGCGAAGGCAAAGACCCGCGCTTTGGCATCATCGACTTCGCCATTGGCGCCGATGTGACCCAGCCATTCCGTGCCGCGGTGCTGGCCACCCCGGAAAGCGAGTGGAAGCCGCTGGTCCGGATGGTGGCCGGCAAACCTCAGATGACCGATCAAGAATGGGCAGAGGTCTGCTACGTGCCCAACTGGGCCGGATACAGCCACAACCGCGCCGATTACCGCTTCCTGGCGATCCGCGAGCCGCTGCGTCAACTGGCCCTGGGCGACGAGGCGGAACTGCCATTCCCGACGCAGGCATTCGGCCAGAAAGGGCTCTACAAACTGTTCGGAACCGTGACCAACCGGAAGGACCCCGGCGATCAGGTCATCTGGTGGCTGCGCGAGCGGTGCGGAAAAAGCGAGGAAGTGCACTCGGTGATGAAAACCGATCTCGCGGGCGGTCAGATGCCTTCAGGTCTGTTCGGTGCGAACGCGGCGTGGTGGGCGTTAATGATCCTGGCTCACAACCTGAACGCCGCGATGAAACGGCTGGTGCTGGGGAAGGACTGGGTCGCGAAACGGATGAAGGCGCTGCGCTTCCGGCTGATCGGGCTGCCGGGACGCGTGGTCAGCCACGCCCGCAAGATGATTGTCCGCCTCGGTGCGGGAGCCGAGGCATTGGCGACCTTCATCACCGCCCGTCAAACCATCCGGGCACTGGCACGTGGACCGGCCGGATGATCCACCAAACCCATCCCACCAGGCAGATTGTCATATCTCGGGCCGCTCTTCCGGGCGTAACGGCCACCCCATGCGCGCGTGACAGCAGCGGGACTCGCGGTGGTTGCACGACGCCGTCCCGAGACTCGCCATGCGTGCGGACCGATCAATGGAGGTGACGATCGATCCACGATCCTGATAATTGACCGCGCGTCAGAGGCATCGATGGGTCCCGTTCCACCTTGCTCAGTGGTTTGTTCGGGAATTGTGGTCGTTGACGGTCGCTTGACACGCGACTCGGGGCATGAGTCAAGCTCCCCATGTCTCCGCCACGTTCGGCCGTATCGTCCAGTGCTTCGGCGCTGTTCACGCATCGTCCATCGCCGGATCGCCACATCCAAGCGACCGATCCGCCTGGATTCGTTGCGCCGCGCATTCGCGGACGAGAAAATCCAATAACGCCCGCACCGACGGCAACAGCCCGCGCCGCGAAGCGAACGTCGCGTGGACGATGCCCGCCGGCGGACGCCAGCCCCGCAACACTTCGACAAGCCTCGCGGCGGCGAGATCCTCCCAGATCATCATCATAGGGAGCTGGACGACGCCGACCCCGGCATAGGCCGCGTCGCGCAGTGCCGGCATGTCGTCGGTGACCAGGCGAGGGGCGTGCCGAACCGCCGCCGTCCGGCCGTCCTCGTGGTGGAGTTGCCAGACATGCTCGCGATGCACCGGTCCGAGATCGAGGCTCGGCAGGCCAACAAGATCGGCGGGAGACATGAGCGCCCGCGGGACCAGCCCCGGACTGGCGACAAGGCATTGGATGCTCTGGTCCAACTGGCGCATCACCAGATCGCTCGGCGCCAGCGGCGGAAAGCGCACGCGGATCGCGATATCTAATCCTTCGGCGATGACATCGACGCGCCTGTTGGTTCCCTCCAGATGCACCTCGATCGCTGGATTCTCCACCATGAAGCGCGCGACCAGCGCACCGAACTGGAAGGAGAGCAGTGCGGTGGGGCAGCTCACCCGGATGATGCCGCGCGGCTCCGCGCGCACCTGGGCAACCACCTGTTCGGCGGCTTCCGCCTCGACCAGCATCGCTGCGCACCGATCGTAATATTCGCTGCCGATTTCGGTGATCGAGAAGCGGCGCGAGGAGCGGTTGAGCAGGCGCACGCCCAGTCTTTCCTCCAGCAGCAGGATACGTCGGCTGAGCTTCGATTTCTGGACGCCGAGTGCCCGGCCGGCGGGCGCGAAGCCGCCATGGTCGACCACCTGGACAAAATAGAAGAGGTCGTTGAGGTCCTGCATAGCGTCCTGTGAATAGGACGTTGCGTCGGTAATCGCAATCTTTCGCCGCCAACGTCCCACGCTTATCTCCCCCTTCAACAGCGCGCCAGTCCGGTGATCGCTACGGAGAAGATCAATGCGCAAGAAGATACTCGGCCGCTATGGCAACGATCGCGTTCATTGGGTGGGCGACGGTTTCCCGGTCCGCTCGCTATTTTCCTACGATACGCTGGGCACGCATATCAGCCCGTTCCTGCTGCTCGATTACGCGGGCCCGCATCGGTTCGCGCCGACGGCCGAGCGGCGCGGGATTGGCCCGCACCCGCATCGCGGCTTCGAGACGGTAACCATCGTCTATGACGGCGAAGTCGAGCATCGCGACTCCGCCGGCAACGGCGGCGTGATCGGCCCAGGCGACGTCCAGTGGATGACCGCCGGAAGCGGGATCATCCATGAGGAATTTCATTCGCCAGCCTATGCCACGGCGGGTGGGCCGTTCCGGATGGTGCAGCTCTGGGTCAACCTGCCCGCCAAGGACAAGAAGGCGGCGGCCGGTTATCAGGGCATCCTTTCCGCCGATGTGCCGGCGGTCGACCTGCCGGACGGTGCCGGCACGGCGCGGATCATCGCCGGCGCCTGGCTCGGCGCCAAGGGTCCCGCGCACACCTTCACCCCGATCAACGTGTTGGACGTGCGGCTGAACCGGCGCGCCGATGTCACTCTGAACCTGCCCGAGGGGCATACCGCCATGCTTATCGTGCTGGACGGGCACGTTACGGTGGAGGGCGAGCCGCTTCGCGAGGCCGAGATGCTGCTGCTCGATCGTGCCGGCAGCGAGGTAACGCTCCAAAGCTTCGGCCAGTCGACATTGCTCGTCCTCACCGGTGAGCCGATCGACGAGCCGATCGTCGGCCACGGCCCGTTCGTGATGAACAGCCAGGCCGAGATTCGCCAGGCGATCGACGATTTCAAGAAGGGCCGCTTCGCGGAGATCGCGGCCTGACCCCGGCCCCGGTCCGGCCAGGGATCGGGGCACCCCTCCCATCGCCATCGGGACGGCTTGCGCTCGCTCCGTCCTCCAACCGCCGGACGCTGGTCCGCGCGGACCCCCAGCGGGCGCCCAAAAGGAACCCATCATGACCACCGACGACACTTTGCTGACGAGCGACAATCACGCACTCCTGCTGATCGACCATCAATATCTGCAACTGCTTGCGGTGCGCTCGCACTCCAACGACACGATCGTCAACAACACGGTCATGCTCGCCAGGGGCGCAAAAATCTTCGGCGTGCCGACATTGTTCACCACAGCCTTCGCCGAACGCCAGGAGCTGATCAAGGAAATCCAGGCCGTGCATCCGGAGCAGGTTCCGATCGACCGCACCGGCCTCAATTCCTGGGATGACCAGCGGGTTCGCGACTGGGTGCGGGCGACCGGCAAGAAGAAGCTGGTGATGGCGGGCCTTTGGACCGAGGTCTGTCTGACCATGCCGGTGCTCTCCGCGATCGCGGCGGGACACGAAGTCTATATCGTCACCGACGCTTCGGGCGGCGGCACCGTCGAGGGGCACGAGCGCGCCGTTCAGCGCATGATGCAGGCCGGCGCGCGTCCACTTACCGTCGCCTCCTATGTCAGCGAGCTCCAGCGTGACTGGGGCCGGACGGAGACGGCCGACGACGTCGCCAATCTGTTCGCCGAGTTGGGCGGCGGATTCGGACAGGGGCTCCGTTGGGAGTGGCAACTGCTGGGCCTCAAGGAAGGCACCCGCTGAGCCTGACCGCCCGAAGAGGAATCCCCACCTCTTCGGGCGGCCTCATCGCCGCTCGCGATGTCGTTTTGTCTGCTTTCGAATATTCCGCGGCAGAACCGGCCATTCTCCATTCGTGAAGAGTTTCGGACGCCGCTTGGCGTACGAAAGTCCCCGAGGAAGGAACCCGCGGTGTGCGGCCTGAGGCTTATGGAGATTTTAGGAGTTGGCTGTGCCGGGGGTGCCGGGTTCTGCGTTCACCGTGCTCTTCGGGA
>Ga0182018_10001873_pt1 | contig 22622 bp, 19 predicted proteins | sample 812P2MmetaG_FD_120490 | JGI IMG/M metagenome (GOLD analysis project Ga0182018, IMG submission 120490) | Permafrost microbial communities from Stordalen Mire, Sweden - 812P2M metaG | ecosystem: Environmental > Terrestrial > Soil > Wetlands > Permafrost | place: Sweden: Stordalen | collected...
AAGGGCGAGAAGAACTGGCCCGAGGTTCCCTTCGCCAAGCTGCAGTGGTCGTCCCTGGCCCAGACGCTGGCGGCGTTGTCGGTGGACCTGCTCGGACCGGCGGGCGTGCTCGCCCGCGGCGGCCCGGACGCCGTCGACCGCGGCAAGTGGACCCGCCTCTACGCCTTCCAGCGGTACAGCACCATCGGCGGCGGCTCGACCGAGGTGCAGAAGAACATCATCGCCGACCGGGCGGTCAAACTGCCCGGCCAGGCCCGCCTCTCCTGACGTGCCCGTCGACCCGGCCGCGCCGTGCCTGATCGGCGTGGCCCGCCACACCTGGCGCCGGGAGCCAGCTCCCGAGCCGCTGGCCATGTGGGAGACGGTGGCCCGCTCGGCCGCCGACGATGCCGGATGCGGTGACGCCCTCGCCGCCCTCCAAAGCCTCCAGGTCGTCTACTGCCAGTCGTGGGAGTACGACGATCCCTGCGCCCGGCTGGCCGAGCGGATCGGCGCCCATCCCGCCCACGCCGCCTACTCCGGTCTCGGAGGTTCGGTCCCGGTGCGGCTGGTGTCCGAGGCGGCCTCGGCCATGGCCCGCGGGGAGCTCGACCTGGCCCTGATCGTCGGCGGGGAGGCCCTGGCCACCCGACGGCACCTGGCCGAGCCGGCGTGGTCCTACCCGCCGGATGAGCCCCGTCCCTTCCCCATCACCCTGGTCCGGGAGGAAGCAGCCAACGGCATCTACCAGGCCTACCTCACCTTCGCCCTCCTCGACACCGCCCGCCGCGCCCACCTGGGCCGCACTCCGGCCGACCATCGGATCGAGCTCGGCCGCCTCCTCGCCCCCCTGACCGAGGTGGCTGCCGCCCAACCCGAGCATGCCTGGTTCCCCATCGCCCGCAGCGGGGAGGAGATCGCTACCGCCACCCCGGCCAATCGGATGGTGTCCACGCCGTACACAAAGCTGATGACCGCCATCATGGACGTGGACATGGCCGCCGCCGTGCTGATGGCAACCGAGGCCAAGGCTGACGCGCTGGGCGTGCCCGCCGACCGGCGGGTCTACCTGCGGGGCACCGGGTCGGCGGCGGAGCCACCGGCCATGGCCTCGCGACCGGAGCTGTGGCGGTCACCGGCCATGGAACGAGCCATGCGGGGCGCACTGGGGACGGTGTCGGTGGACGAGGTCGACCACTTCGACCTCTACTCCTGCTTCGCCAGCTCGCTCGGCTTCGCCTGCGACGCCCTGGGCCTCGAGCCCGATCGCGGCCTGACCGTCACCGGGGGACTCCCCTACCACGGCGGCCCGGGAAGCAACTACACCACCCACGCGCTGGCAGCGATGGTCGAGGCCCTCCGCGCCGACCCGGGCTCGTTCGGGTTGGTCTCCGGCGTGGGCATGCACATGGCCAGCCACGCGGCAGCGTTGTGGTCGACCCGGCCGGGGCCCTTCGCTCCTGACGGGGGACCGGGGCCGGGCACCGCGGCGCCGCCCACCGTGCCCCTGGCCGACGGGGCCAACGGCCCCGCTCGCATCGCCGCCTATTCGACGGTGTACTCGCGGGAGGGGCCGGAGTGGACCGCACTCATCTGCGACCTGCCCGACGGCTCGCGCTCGTATGCCCGGATGGACCAGGCCGCTCCCGATGACGACGACCTGACCGGCGAGACGGTGACCCTGTCGCCGGGGAAGCGAGGCTCGACCACCGCCCAGCGGTGACCGGGCCCCGCCTATCATCGAGGACACCGGGCCTGGTGACCGGCCCACGGAGGGGAAAGGGGAGGGAGTGAGAACCGAGGACCTCATTCTGGTCAGCGTGGACGATCACGTGATCGAGCCACCGGGTATGTTCGACGGCCGACTCCCGGCCCGCTACCAGGATCTGGCCCCCACCCTCGTCCACCGGGAGGACGGCACCGACTTCTGGCACTACGCCGACAGCGAGATCCCCAACGTCGGGCTCAACGCGGTGGTCGGGCGGCCGCCCGACGAGTACGGCATCGAGCCCAGCTCCCTGGCCGAGATGCGGCCCGGCTGCTACGACGTCCACGAGCGGGTCCGGGACATGAGTGCCAACGGGGTGCTCGGGTCGATGTGCTTTCCCTCGTTCCCCCAGTTCTGTGGGCAGCTCTTCGCCCGGCGGGCCGCCATCGATGCCGACGAGGCCCTGGCCATGATCCGCGCCTACAACGACTGGCACGTCGACGGGTGGTGCGGTGCCGAGCCGGGTCGATTCATCCCGCTGTCCCTCCCGGTGCTGTGGGACCCGGCTCTGGCCGCCGCCGAGGTGCGGCGGATGTCCGAGCGGGGATGCCATGCGGTGACCTTCTCGGAGAATCCGGCCAAGCTCGGATGGCCGTCGCTCCACAGCGACTACTGGGACCCCTTCTGGACCGCCTGTGCCGACGAGGGGACCGTGGTGTGCATGCACCTGGGCTCGTCCTCCGAGCTGATCATGACGGCGGCGGACGCGCCCATCGACGTGATGATCAGCCTCCAGCCGATGAACATGGTCCAGGCCGCCGCCGACCTGTTGTGGTCGCCGGTGCTGCGAAAGTACGAGAACCTCCGGTTCGCCCTGTCGGAGGGCGGCATCGGCTGGATCCCCTACGCCCTCGAGCGCATCGACTACGTCTACCAACACCACCACGCCTGGACCGGGCAGGACTTCGGTGATCAACTTCCCAGCCAACTGTTCAAGGACCGGATCATCACCTGCTTCATCGACGATGCCTTCGGCGTCGACAATCGTCGCTACCTCAACATCGACAACATCACTTGGGAGTGCGACTACCCCCACTCCGACTCCACCTGGCCCCAGTCACCGGAGATGGCCATGAAGTACCTGGCCGATGTCCCCGATGACGAGATCGACAAGATCACCCACGCCAATGCCATGCGGCACTTCCGCTTCGACCCGTTCGCGGTGCGGCCGAGGGAGGACTGCACGGTGGGCGCCCTGCGCCGCCAGGCGGCGGACGTGGACACCTCCATCGTCTCCCGTCGCCGCCATCCCGCCGAGCCCCGCACCGGCATCGTCGACCTGGGTACGGTGGCCCGCACCTTCGAGCACATGGGCGAGCCCACCGCTGACGCCTGAGTTCTCCCGACCCCACGAAAGCCATCATGACCATCCACTACCAGCCCGGCGATGACCACATCGTCCGGATCACCATCGACCGTCCCGAGGCCCGCAACTCGTTGGACATGGAGCACTTCGCCCAACTGCGGATGGCGTGGGACCGCTTCGGCGCCGACGACCAGGCCTGGGTGGCGATCATCACCGGGGTCGGCCTCGATTTCTGCGTCGGCGCCGACCTCAAGACCTACATCCCCCAGATCACCTCGCTCCAGGCCAGGATGAAGGAGGAGGGTGTCAGCGAGGTGGACGGCTATCGGCTCGACGACGGCGTCAAGGCGGTCCTCCGCAACGTCAAGCTGTACAAGCCGATCGTGGCCGCGGTCAACGGCAACTGCGTAGCTGGGGGCATGGAGATGCTCGGCGGTTGCGACCTCCGGGTGGCCGCCGACACCGCCACCTTCGGGGTCATGGAGCCCAAGCGAGGACTGTTCGCGGGGGGCGGCACCACGGTCCGACTGCCCCGTCAGGTCCCCTTTCCGGCGGCCATGGAATTACTGCTGTGCGCGGACCGGGTCTCGGCTCAGCGGGTCTACGAGATGGGGTTGGTCAACGAGGTATGCCGGCCCGACCAGCTGCTCGAGCGGGCCCTCGACTACGCCCAGCGCATCACCGCCAACGGTCCCCTGGCCGTGCGCAAGACCAAGGAATCGGTGCTCCGGGGACTGGCCGTGGACATGAAGGAGGCCTATCGCATCGAGACGGAGCTGTCCTCTGAGGTGTTCTCGAGCGAGGACGCGATGGAGGGGCCGAAGGCCTTCGCCGAAAAGCGACCGCCCGAGTGGAAGAACCGCTGACGCCAGACCCAGGGCCGGCGACGGGCGCCGGTCAGGCGAGCCGCTCGATGACCATGGCATTGGCCTGACCGCCGCCTTCGCACATGGTCTGGAACCCGTAGCGGCCTCCGATGGACTCGAGGTGGTTCAACAGGGTGGCGGCCAGGCGCACACCGCTCCCCCCCAGCGGGTGACCGATGGCGATGGCGCCACCGCGGGGATTGAGCCGCTCGGGATCGGCGTGGAAGGCGCGGTTCCACATGAGGGGGATGGCGGCAAAGGCCTCGTTGCACTCGATGGCGTCGAACTGCTCGACTTTCATGCCCGACCGCTCGAGCAACCGCTGGGTGGCGGGCACCGGGGCCGACAGCACGATGGCGGCGTCGTCAGCAGCCACCGTGGCATGGGCGAACCGGGCCCGGATGGGGAGTCCGAGCCGCTCGGCGACGGAGCGCTCGGCGATGAGCATGGCCGACGCCCCATCGGTCATCTGGGAGGAATTGCCGGCGGTGATGTCGGGCGCGGTGTCCGGTTCCCAACTCTGCGCCGGCGGCAACCCGGCCATCGACTGCATCGAGCCATTCCTGCGAATGCCCTCGTCGGTGGCCAGGACGTCGTCACGGACCGAGCCGTCCTCGTCCTTGAGCGGCACCGGCACGGCCTCGGCGTCAAAGTGCCCGGAGTCCCAGGCGGCGGCGGCCCGGCGGTGGCTCTCGAGGGAGTACTCGTCCATCTCCTGGCGGCTGATGTCCCAGCGGTCGGCCAACACCTGGGCCACCCGGAACTGGGCCCACAGCCGCCCGTCGATCACGTCGAGGAACGAGGGGGGGAACGGGCCGGTGCCACCGCGGGCGTTGGAGGCGAGCGGCACCCGACTCATCGACTCGACGCCACAGGCCACCACCAGGTCGTAGTGGCCGGCCACCACGCCGGCCGCCCCGAAGTGCATGGCCTGTTGGGAGGAGCCGCACTGCCGGTCCACGGTGGTGGCCGGCACGTGCTGGGGAAGACCAGCGGCCACCCAGCCGTTGCGGGTGACGTTGGTGCTCTGCTCACCCACCTGGGTGACGCATCCCCCGATCACGTCGTCGATCGTTGCCGGGTCGACCCCGGTCCGATCCACCAGAGCGCCGAGCGCAAAGGCGAGCAGGTCGACCGGGTGCCAATGGGCCAATGCCCCGCCCCGCTTGCCCATGGTGGTGCGAACCACGTCGACGATGACGGCATCGCGCTCAGGACTGGTCACGGCTGTTCCTCTCCCTCCGGCACCGGCGTCGATGTGCCGGCGCTCCTACCTCTCCGCAGGAGCCTACGGCGCCGCGTACTCACCTCGTTCCGTGCGCTCGGGTCGGGACCGCTCGGCGCCACGCCGACGGTAGTGCCCACCTCGGCCCGCTCGCCGCGGGCACTCATCACCTGTTCGACGGCGGCCAGGGCCCCGTCCGCCCTCCCGAGGTACGCCACTGATCCGTGCTCCAGCACCACCGCGGTGCCGGCCAGATCGAGGACCCGGTCCACCTGCTGCTCGACCACCAGCAACGCCGTGCCGGCCCCGTTGATCTTTCGCAGTCCGTCGTAGACGGCGTCGATGACCACCGGCGCCAGTCCGAGTGAGATCTCGTCGGCGACCAACAGGCGAGGGGGAAGCACCAGCACCTTGGCCAGCGAGAGCATGCGCTGCTCGCCACCGGACAGGGTTCCCCCGTGCTGGCCGCGACGCTGGCCCAACACCGGGAACGCCTCATAGGCCCGGGCCAGCGAGTCGGCGACGCACTGACGGCCCCCTCGTTGGCGGAAGACCAGTCGCAGGTTCTCCTCGACGGTGAGACTGGCGAACACCCCCCGGCCCTCGGGAACGTGGGCCGTTCCCGCCCGGGCGATCTTGTAGGCGGGCAGGCCGGTGATGTCCCTGCCGCTCAGTCGGATGGTGCCGGTGGTGCTGGCCAGCAAGCCGGTCACCACCCTGGACACCGTCGACTTGCCGGCGCCGTTGGAGCCGATCAAGGCGGTCACCCCCCCACTGGGAACGGTGAAGGAGACGTCGAATAGGGCCCGGTAGGGACCGTAGCTGGCGCTGACATGGTCGACCTCGAGGGCCAGCGGCGCCTGGTCGGACCCCGGAGGTGCGGGATCGGTCCCGGTCACCGCCGTCATGCGCTCAGCCCCAGGTAGGCCTGGCGCACGGAGGCATCCGCCATCACCTCGTCGAAGGTCCCCTCGGCGATGACGGCACCCAGGTTCATCACGATGGTCCGGTCCACCACCGAGGCGACCATGCTCAGGTCGTGCTCCACCAGCAGGACCGCCATGCCGCGTTCGCGCTGGAGCATCTGCAGTACCTGGGACAGCTCGCGGGTCTCGTGGACGTCCAGGCCCGAGGACGGCTCGTCGGCCAGCAGGAGAACCGGATCGGCGACCAGCGCACGGGCCAGTTCGACCAGGCGGCATGAGCCGAGCCCGAGGGTGGACACCGGGGACTCGGCCTGATCGTCGATGCCGACCAGTTCGAGCACCTCGGCGACCCGCTGGTCCTCTTCGGGAGTGGGGTCGCTGCGATTGCACAGGTCCTTCCACAGACGGCCCTGGCGGCGGCGCGCCCGTTCCGCCACCAACAGGTGGTCGCGCACGGTCATGTCGGGGAAGATCTCCACGCGCTGGTAGGTCCGGCCGATGCCCAGGCGGGCCCGCCGGTAGGTGGGCATCTCGAGCAGGTCCTTCCCGGCCAGTTCGACACTCCCCCGCTGGGGCTGAAGCTGTCCGCAGATGCAGTTGAACACCGTGGTCTTGCCGGCCCCGTTGGGCCCGACCAGGCCCACGCTCTCACCCGAGTGCACGTCGAAGGACACGCTGTCGACGGCGGTGATGCCGCCGAACGTCTTGGTGACGTCGATCACCCGGAGCAGGGCATCATGGTCAGCCACGGTCCACCACCCGCGGTTCCGAATCGACCAGCGATCGGGCGCCGCCCCCGTTGGCCGGGCCCCCACCGGCGCCCCCGTAGGCCCCGAGGAGCGAGCCACCCGGCCTTGGTGGTGGATCGCCGGTGTGGAACATCAGCCGCTCCATGCGCATGGTCCAGCGCCGCTTCTGGAATTCGAGGACCCCTTCCGGATGGGCCGCATATTGGATGGCACCGAAAGCAAAGAGCACGAAGACCAGGCTGTCGCCACCGAGGCGAGCGGGTAGGTAGGTCAGAAGCTGCTGGATGATCACGAAGCCGAACCCGGCGTTGATGGCTCCTTCCACCGTGCTCACCCCGGTGGTGACCACGATGACCACAAAGGCCAAGGAGAACTCGTAGTTGAAATTCTCGGCGCTCACCGCCTGCTGCTGGATGGTCAGCATCGTGCCGCCGATGCCGGCCACCACGCCGGAGATGCCGAAGATCAGCACCCGTTGCCAGGTCAGGTTGATGCCCAACCCGGCGGCCGCCGTCTCGCTGCCGCGCATGGCCGACAGGTACCGGCCCGTGGTCCCCTTGCGTACCAACAGCACGGCGGCGACGCAGACAACCAGGACGATCAACCCCGTCACGAAGAAGGCATGGCCGTCGGGATTCAGGATGTCCAGTCCCACCCACTTCGCTTGCACGCTCAGCGGGGACCCGTTGCTGTTCGAGAGCTGGGGGAAGATGGCGCTGTCGAAGAAGAGGGCTGCGGCGATGGTCATGAGGGCCAGACCCAGGCCGCGTAGCCGGAGGGAGGCCACGGCCAGGACGACGGCCACCGCCCCCGCCGCCACCGCGCCGACCAGACCACCGAGCAGGAGGCTGAGACCCAGGTGGTTGGCCAGCTGGGCGGCGGTGAAGGCGCCGACACCGGCCAGGGTGGCCTGGCAGAGCGAGAGCTGCCCGCCCATGCCGGTGATCAGGGTGATGGACAGGAAAATCACCGAGAAGGCCAGACCGGCATTGAACACGTTCTCCCACGTCTTCGGCATCCAGGTGAGCATGGACACGACAAAGGCGGCCAGCAGCACATACCAACCGATCTTGATGATTCGATCCACCTGCGGGGCGCGGAGGGCGGCGGTGGTCGGAGGGGTCGGGGGGTCAATGGAGGCCAGCGGATCGGTGGCATCACCCAGGCGGCGCAGCCCGGGCACGATGAGGAGGGCGGCAATGAGTACGACGAAGGGCAGCGAGGACAGGGTGGCCGAGGACCACACACTGCTTGCCGGCAGGTAGCCCTCGAGGAGGGTGTCGGCCACCCCGATGATGATCCCCACCAGTGCGGCGATGGGTAGGGAGCGCAGGACCGCCCATGCCGCGGCGGCGAAGGCGGCCACCATCAGCGTGGCGTAGTCCTGGGCCTGGAGTTGCCCGGTGGCCGGGGCCAGCAGCACCCCCGCCAGACCGGCCATCAGGCTGGACACCGCCCAGGCCACCGCCACCACCCGGCCCGCATTCACCCCGTCGAGCTGGATCAGGCGCCGACTCTCGACCGCACCCCGCATCTGCAACCCCAGGTTGGTGAAGCGCATGAGGGCGGTCAGCGCCAACAGGACCAACGCGGTGGCCACCAGCGAGGTCAGGTAGAGGCCGTTGAACGGGGTGTTGCCGATATGGAAGTAGACGGTGTCCGGATTGAAGAGGATGCTCGGTGGGTTGTACTGGTTGCTACTCCCGAAGATGACCGGGAGCAGGGCGGGGATGCCCACGAACAGGGTGATCCCGGTGACCAGCTTGGCGGTGGCGTTGGAGTTGGGGATCTTACGGAACAGGTAGCGGTCGAGGGCCAACCCCAGCACCGGCGCCAGCAGCACCACCGAGAGCACGAAGGCGAGCCAGATGGGCATGTGCTCGTTCTGCACCAACAATGTGAAGATGAACGCAGACAGGTAGGCCTGGGCACCGAAGGCGAAGTTGAAGACCCCGGTGGCCTGGTAGGTCAGCACCAGCCCGACGGCCACCATGGCATACGTGCAGCCGAAGGGGATGCCGGGGATGGCGAAACCCAGAAATTGCTCCACGCCCGAGCCGGCTCCTACCGGGGCCCGGTTGCTGTCCGGGTCATGTCCCCGGGGTACCGACCGGCGGTGTGACCGGCACCGGGTTCTTCGAGCTGTTCTTGCCCAGGCAGACGAAGACTTGCTTGCCCGTGGCCCAGACCGGCACGAACTTCGTGCCCACGACCTTCACGAACCCGGTACAGGTGGGATAGGTGGTCGTCGTGTGGGCCGTCTCCCAATTGGTCACGGTGGACAGGCCGCCGCTGCTGTTGGCAGTGAAGTGATTGGTGATGTTGATGATGTTGGCCTGGGTGAGGTTGTTCCCGGCCTGCTTGATGGCGTCAGCCAGCAATGCGGCGGACTGCCACCCCTGCACGGCGACCCCGTTGTAGGTGAAGGCGGGCTCGTACTTGTTCATCGCCGCCAGGTACTGGGCCATACCCGGGTAGGTGCTCGGGTCGGAAGTGCCCACCTCGTAGGGCACGGTGCCGTTGTTGCCGAGGTACACCCCTTGCATCAGGCTGTGGTACTGAGCGAGGAGCGACCGGTCATACCCACTCAGCCACAGCTGTGTGACATGGAGCCCGTACTGCTGGATGTCCCGGGCCAGCGTGATGTTGTCCGATTCCTGCATGCAGGACATCACGAAGTCGGTCCCCGACTGCTGCATCCGCTGCACGGCCGACGAGAAGCTGCCGCCGAGCTGGGCGCCGACGTCCACGTAGCTGACGTTGTACCCGGCCTGCTTGAGAACGGTGGCGGACGTGTTGCAGGCGTCGTAGGAGGAGGTGATGGCCGGCCCGTAGCTGATCACCGCGATCGACTTGGAGTGGGTCTGCTTCATGGCGAATGCGTAGAACGGAACGCCGGCCGCGTAGTTCTGCACGGAGTTGCCGCCCGCCCCGAACAGGTTGGGGGCGGTGGCCCAGTTGCCGCTCACGTTGTAGCCGTACGTCGGCGTCTTGGTCTCCACGAAATAGTTGGGGGTGAACCAGTACGAGGCCACCATCACCGCGAAGGCATGGTCCTGGTCGATCAGGGTGTGGGTGAGCTGCGTGAACTGGCTGGACTGGCCGCCGTCATCGAGGTTCCAGGCCAGGTTCAGCTTGCGCCCGTTGATGCCGCCCTGGGCGTTGACCATGTCGAAGTAGGCCTGCACGCCGGGAGCCAGGCCGTTGAAGTCAGAGGCGATGGAGCCGGTGAGGGTGGAGATGGCGCCCACGTTGATCGAGGTGGCGGTCACGCCGGGGCTGTTCCCCCCGGGTGGTGCCGTACCGCCGGTGGTAGACGGGGCGGTGGTGCCGGCGCCCGTCGTGGTCGTACTGGAGCTGCTCGACGACGAACAGCCGGCCAACACCACGGCAATCACCACCGCCAGCGCGCCCGGCCAAACCCAGTTCCCCCGGTGTTCCCCCATGGCCACTCTCTCTCTGTGCCGAATCTCTCTGCTCAACCAGACGAATCGGGATGCCGACCTGCGCCAAACATCGAGCATGTTTCTATGACACGGATGTTAGTGATGTCAACCGTAGCGGACCGGTCCCCCCTGGCGGCGGGGTCCTGGCCGCCTGATCGGTCCCCGCCTCCCCTCACCGGAGGAACTGCCGCCGGCGGTCGAATTGCCTCAATTCCCTCACCTCGGTCATGGTGACCGGGGCGAGCTCGCTGACGTCGGCAGCCACCTCGGCCTCCCAGCCGCAGGAGGCCACCATGGCGCGGACCCGTTCCTCGAGCGAGCCGGCGCCGGCGGGAACCGCCGCCACCCGTAGCCTGCCGTCGAGTTTTCGCAGGATCCCGCGATCGGTGACCACGCTGGCCACCTTCTCCCCCGGGGCGGTGACGTAGCCCACGGTGGCCGGAAGCCGCTCCGGCCGGGCCAACGTCATCACCACGCAGGCGGCGGCTCGGCTGACCACGTCGTTGGCGCCACCCGAGCCGACCAGGAATCGCCCGGTTTCGAGCTGTGTCGAGTTGATGTTGCCCACCTGGTCCACCTCGGCCCCGCCGAGACACCCGATGGTGACGGTGCCGGGCCCTCCGACCAGCATGCCGAGAACGGTGGAGGCATCCGAGAGGAAGGAGGTGCCCGGGAAGACCCGGTGGTTGAAGATGTAGGGATCGGCCGGCGTCGGCGTGTAGTCCCACAGTCCCAGCTCGGCGGTGAGGCAGACTGACTCGCCGTCGGCTCGGGCCCGGCCGACGGCGACCCATGCGGCCAGATTGGCCACCCCGGCGCCGGCCAGGACGGCATCGGCCCGGTGCGCGGACACCACGGCCCGGACCTCGCGGGCGCCCAGGCCGGCCGCCACCTCCCAGGCGCTGATGGGATCGTCCGCCGGCAGGGGGTTGGCCTCGGCATCACGACGCCATGACTCGGGGTCGGCCAGGGTGCGGAGGTGGGCCAGGCGGTCGTCCCCGAGACGCTCGAGGTAGCCGTCGTGGTCCGGGGGGTCGAGCAGATGGTGGCGCGCCCAGGCATCAAAATCGCCGCGGGCGGCCGCAGCGGCATCGACCCAGAAGGGGATGTCCTCGCCGTACCCGGCGACCGGTAGGCCCGGCGCGTAACAGCCACCGGGGTGGGCGCCGAACGGTGCCTCGACCACCGCCAACACCCGGTGGGCAGGGATTCGCACCCGGTGTCCGAGCTCCCCCAGGTCGTCCACGATCTTCTCCACGGTGGCCACCACGCCCCGGCGGGCGGCCCACGCCCCCCAGGTGCCTTCGAGCATCGGTTCGGACATGGCCAGATTGCCGTGGGCATCGGACAGGGCGGCATGGCACAGCGCCACGTCGGGGACCAGGGGGGCAACCAGCCCGATCGGGCCGAAGGGCGTGTCCGCCACGGTGAACGCCGGGTTGGCGGCCAGATCGGATCCGAACACCGAGCCGGTCACCAGCGCCGGGAGGCCGCGGGCCGCGGCCTCCAGCCGCTGGCCGAGGGTCAGGATCGACCAGTGCTCGACTGCAACCTCGCCGGACTGGTAGGCCTGGGCGAAGATCGGGTTCGGCGCGTACGACGGGAAGCTGTTGCCCGAGTAGGCGGTGACCACTTTGCGCACCATCCCCCCCCGGAAGAAGAGCGCGCCGAGGGCCCCCAGGCTGGTCATGATCAGCGTCAGACCGGCATCGGTCCCCCACTGCTGGCGGGCCATCTCCCTCGCCGCTGCCGTCCATCGACTGTGACCCAACATGACGTGAACGGCATCGCCGGGACGGACGTTGCGCCCGACCGCATCGCTCAGTGAGGCACCCACCACGGTCACGGCCAACGCCGCCAGTCCTCGTGTCCACGCCACCGCGGCACAAGCCAGCACTGCGGGGCGCTCGCCATTGGGTGAGACTATCGAGCCGGAAAGTGCCATGCTGCAGGCATTGTGAGTGAAGGCACCAACGCCGGTCGGACGGTGCGCGACCAACCCGGGAAGCGGGCAGGCGCACCTGTCACAGCGGCGACAGCAGTGAAGAGGAGCCCTGACGTGGAGGCCCCGATCGGAGTCCCGGCGAGCAAGCGGGTGCTTCGCAGCCAGGGCCGGCAGACCATGCAGCGGCTGCTCGATGCGGCCATGGTCGCCTTCGATCGGCGTGGCTATCACGCCACCAGGGTCAGTGACGTCGTCGACATCGCCCACATGTCGCACGGAACGTTCTATCTGTACTTCGCCAATATGACCGATCTGGCCCGGGCCCTGACCATCGAGGCGGCCGCCGACACCTCGATGCTCTATGACGCCATGGCCGAGGTCAGTACCGCCCTCGACGGCGGGAGCCGTGAGCGCCTGCGGGCGTGGATCGGGGACTACTCCAAGCTGTGGCTCCGCTACGCGCCGCTCTTCCGCTCGTGGACTGATCTGGCCGCCGCCGACGAATCCATGGGCGAACGGATCCGCCAGACCTTCACCACCCTCACCGACGGCATCGCCACACGGATCTCGGCGGTAGGTCGGCCCGGTGACCTCAGCCCCGAGGTGGCGGCGACAGCGGTCGTGGCCATGCTCGACCGCTTCCACTACCTGCGCGACTTCATCGGCCGACCGGTCGACGACGAGGCGCTGGAGACGCTCACCACCATGATCCACCGGGCGGTGTTCGCCCCGGTGGACTGACCGCGGGCCGAGCCCTCGCCCCGATCGGCACCTCAGCCCATCAGCACGTCCACCGGCGCTCCCAGCGCCTCGAGGTCGACGCTGGCATTGTCCTCCCGATAGCGGAGCCCCTGGACGTTGAAGAGCTCGACCGAGTCCGCCCCGACCGGGTACGGGCCCCAGTGCCAGGTCCCCCGGTGGAGGACGATCGGGGACAGGACCGGGAGCAGGAAGGCGCGGACCTGGTCAACGTCGGCCCGGGTGGCCATCTCCAGCCCGGGAGGGGCCACGACCACCACCGCGGGGACATCCATCGGCATCACCACCTGGGTATGGGTGACGTGGCGGAACAGCACCCGGCAACGAAGGCCACCGGGTACCTCGGGTACCTCGTCTCGACGGTGGCCGATGCGGTTGACGTGGACATCGTTCGAGGCGAACTCCAGCGACGTGGCGCCGTCGCTCGGGTCGGTGTCGGCCACCGGCAGCCATCCGAACGGCGCCCACGACTCTGCATCGAGTGAAATCGGCTCGATCTGGTGAGCGGTCTCAGCCATGTCGCACGCTCCAAAGGCGATCTAGGGTGACGGTTCAACCTAACATCGGTGCCGAGGGAGCAAATGCAGCTCACAAGGCACAAAGGAGGCCACATGGTGATGGACGTGCGGAACATCGAGGACGTCGCCCCCGTCGTCGAGCACAACGGTACGGTGCCCGTGTGGTGGATGGTCAAGTCCCGGGAGATGAAGGAGATGACCGACGGCGGCTTCCTCGAACTGGTCAACGAGTTCGAAGTGGCCGGCGGGGGCTACGTCGATCCCCACTCCCACCCCACGCACGAGTTCTACTACGTGCTGCGCGGGCGCGGCATCATGACCATCTCCGGGGAGGACCGCCCGATCGCCCAGGGCGATCTGGTGCACATCCCGCCCGATGCCGTGCACAGCCTGCGGCCGGTCAGTGACAACGCCTCCATCCACTGCTTCTGCTTCGCCATCGGGGTCAAGGGCTCCGGACCCATAGATTACACCAACCACTGAGGGAGGCTCGGCCCGGCGGGAGCGTGGCGGGCGTGGGCGCTCAGGTCGACGCCCCGCCCTCGTCCACCAAGGAGGCGTCGAGGCCGAGCAGCTCCAGCGTGGTGGCACCGTGGCGCAGTGCGGCGAAGTAGTCGACTTCACCGGCAGCCCGCTTCTGCCCCGCGGCGATGGTCGCCTCCAGACCGGACCCGGGCACCACCACCACTCCGTCGACGTCACCCACCACCCAGTCGCCCCAGGACACGGGAACGCCGGCCACCTCGGTGTCCAAGCCCACGGTGCCGCGGGAGGACTTGGTCGCCCCAGGGAGGGCCACCATCCGTGAGAACACCGGGAAGGCCAACCGCTCGAGCGCGGCCACGTCACGGACTCCGCCGTCGATGACCAACCCGGCCAGTCCGCGAGCGAGGGCGCCGGTGGTGAGGACCTCGCCCCAGTAGCCGCGGGCCGGGACGTCCCCGACGTCAACGACCAGGACGGAACCGGCGGGGGCGCGGGCCACGGCAACGTGGATGGCCAGGTTGTCCCCGGCCGTGCAGCGAACCGGGTAGGCCGGTGCGGCCACGATTGCGCCGGGCCATACCGGGCGGATCCGCGGCGGCATGGCCTGTGCCCCCGACTCCCCCAGCGTGGCCGCGCCGAGCTCCCTCAGGACGCCTGCGGTCTCTTGGTGATCCATGTGCTCTCCTCGTCGTCACTACAACCCCGACACCACCAGGTCCGGCCTCGGTCATCGCCCGGGACTGAACGGCCGGCCCATCACAACGCGGAACCAAGGGCTCCCCTGCTTCCCGGATCCCTAGTGGCGGAGCGATACGGTCAACTCGATCTCCACCGCGCCCCCCCGGGGGAGGGCGGCCACGCCGATGGCCGAACGAGTGTGGCGTCCAGCCTCCCCGAAGATGTCGTACAACACGGCACTGGCCCCGTCCACCACGTCGGGCTGGCGGTGGAAATCGGGGGCGGAGGCGACGTAGCCGGTGAGCGTGAGCACCCGCTCCACCCGATCGAGCGTGCCGAGCTCCGCCTCCAGCACGGCCAGCGCGTTGAGGGCGCAGACGGCGGCCGCAGCGGCGCCCTGTTCGACGGTGACCGTGTCGCCGAGCGTGCCCACGCAGGTCAGCGCACCGTCGATCCGCGGCAATTGCCCCGAGGTCCGGGCCACTCCACCATGGACGACCACCGCGTCGAGCGGATCGTGCGGAGGATGGGGGCCGTGCAGGGTGAGACCGAGCTCGGCCAACCGGGCGCGCACACGACCGCGGTCGCCGGGCGATCCGCCGGCTACCGGTCCGCTGCCGTCTGCAGTGTCGCTCCCCATCAGCGTCGTCGGGCGCAGTCGACCGAGGACTCGTCCATGGAGACGGCAGTCGACGGGCTGTCGGTGAGGCGGAGCAATGGAAGGACCTCCGTGGACGGGCCGGGCATGACCGCGAGTGGACGGGGCGATGCTACCGCCGGCTCCGGTAGGCCGCCTGACGCCACCGTCAGGGAACTCGGGGTTCGCATAGAGTGTCCGAATGGGTTTGCTCGATGGACGGGTCGCAGTGGTCACGGGAGCCGGTCGCGGCATCGGCCGCGGCATCGCCCTCTGTCTGGCCGGCGAGGGCGCCCGGGTGGTGGTCAACGACATCGGGGTGTCACTGGGCGGTGACGGGACCGACGAGGATCCCGCCGCCCAGGTGAGCGAAGAAATCGTCAGCCGCGGCGGGGTGGCGGTGGCCAACCGCGACCGGGTGGACGACTTCGAGGGGGCCGGCCGCATCATCGCCGCCGCCGTCGACACGTTCGGCCAGATCGACATCCTGGTCAACAACGCCGGCATCGTGCGAGACCGCACCCTGGTCAAGATGGACGAGGCCGACTACGACGCCGTGGTCGCCGTCCATCAGAAGGGCACGTTCAACACCGTTCGCCATGCCGCTCCCCACATGAAGGACGCCGGTTACGGACGCATCGTCAACATGACCTCGTCGGCGGGGTTGCGGGGGAACTTCGGTCAGACCAACTACGGGGCGGCCAAGGCCGCCATCATGGGCATGACCTTCGTGTGGGCGGTGGAGCTCGGCCGCTACGGGATCACCGTCAATGCCATGGCCCCTGCCGGCGCCACCCGGATGACCATGGGGCTGGGCGAGGAGGCGGAGTCCCCTCCCGACCAGGATCCGGCCCTCAACGCCCCGCTCGTGGCCTTTCTGGTCTCGGAGGTGGCGGGCGACGTCAACGGGCAGGTGTTCGGACGGACCGGGTACGGATACACCATCTTCCAGACCCCTCGCCAGGTCGCCACCATGTGGCAGGAGGAGGGGTGGACACCGGCCCAGGTTGCCGACCACTTCCACGAAGTGCTCGGCCAGCACCTCCAGCCGGTGGGGATGCCGGCGCACCCGCTTCTCGGCAACAAGAAGTAGCACGGGCGTTCGCACCGGTGAGCCCGGCAGCCCTGTTACTCCCCGAACAACTCCACACGGTGGCGCTCGCCTTCGGTGAGGAGACCGCGTACCAGCTGGTGGCCGGACCATCGCTCACCCTGGCCCAGTGGGATGCGGACGCCAGCCGTCTGGCCCGAGGTCTCATGGCGGAAGGAGTGGAGGCCGGCGACCGGGTGGCCATCCATCTCGAGCCGGCCAACGCCCTCCGGTGGATCGTGACCTACTCCGCCGTCCACCGGGCCGGGGCGGTGGCCGTTCCGTTCAACCCGCAGCTGACCCGCCCCGAGGTGGCCCGCATGCTGGCCCATTGCGGCGCGGCGGCGGCGGTCACCCAGGAGTCCCTCCTCCCGCGCTATGCAGAGCGGCGCCCGACGCTGTTGGTGACCGTTCCCCGGGCGGAGACCGATCGCGACCAGGTCGACGGGCACCAGTCGGTGGAGGCCACCGACGTCAGGGGTTGGGAGGAGATGCTCGCCCACGACGCCGAGTACCTGCAGGTGCCGAGGGAGCCGGCCGACCTGGCCGAGATCCTCTACACCTCGGGCACCACCGGGCAGCCGAAGGCGGTGGCCGTGCGACACGACAACTCCTCGATGGTCCCCTTCGTCGAGCCGGCGTGGACCGGTGGTGGGTGGTTACACGCCAGCCCTCCCTACACGTTCGCCGGGCTCTCGTTCATCTACACCCCCATGAAGCTCGGGCTGCGGGTGATCTACCAGCCGGCCTTCGATGCCGGTCAGTGGCTGGACACCGTGGAGTCCGAACGTCCGGTGGCGGTGTTTCTGGTCCCGGCCATGGCCCACCTGCTGCTCGAGCATCCGCGCTTCGACACGGCGGACCTGGGGTCGGTGACCATCTGTACCGTCGGCAGCGCCCCACTGGCCCCGTTCGTGCTGGAACGGCTGCAGGATCGGATGCCCACCGCCGTGGTCTCCAACAACTACGGAATGACCGAGGCCGGGTCCGTCTACTGTCTGATGCCACCCGGCGAGGCGGTCAAGCGCCCGGGCTCCGTGGGCAAGCCGCTGCCGCCGGCCGAGATCCGCTGCGTCGACGCCCAGGGCCGGGCGGTGGAGGTGGGCGAGGTGGGCGACGTCCGCATGCGGATCCCCGGGCGCCCGCGTGAGTACTACGGCGATCAGGACGCCACCGCCCGTACCTGGGTCGACGGCTGGTTGGTCACCGGTGACCTCGGTCGGATCGACCAGGACGGGTACCTCTACATCGTCGGTCGGAGCAAGGACGTGATCATCAGGGGCGGGAACAACATCCATCCCACCGACGTGGAACACGCCATCGAGTCGCACCCCGCGGTGCGTGAGGTGGCCGTGGTCGGTGTTCCCCACGACGTGCTCGGCGAGGACGTGGTGGCCTTCGTCACCTTGCGCCCCGGCACGCAGGCCACGGACGAGGAACTGCGCGCCCACACGCTGGAGCTGCTGGCCAAGTACAAGGTTCCCCGGCAGTGGTACTTCGTGGACACCCTGCCCCGCAACGCCACCGGCAAGGTGATCAAGGACCAGCTCCGCAACCGGCTCACCGAGGGTGCCCGGGAGGAGCACAGCGGGGAGTCGGTGGGGCGATGACCACGGCGCCCCCCGGTGACCACCGTGCGCCGGTGGACCAGGCCCAGGCGCTGACCCTGCCCGACGTACTGGCCGAGCACCGGCGCAGCCGCCCCGGTGGGCGCGCCGTGGTCTGCGGCGAAGTGCGGATGACCTACGCCGAGCTCGACGACCGGACCGATCGACTGGCGGAGGCGCTGCTCGGGGCCGGAGTGTGGCGGGGGGATCGATTGGCCTGGCTCGGCCAGAACTGCCATCGGCTGGTGGAGTCGTGGCTGGCCTGCGCCAAGATCGGTGCGGTGGTGGTGCCGGCCAATTGGCGCCAGAGCGCCGATGAGTTGGTGACCCTCCTCGACGACTCGCAGCCCTCGGTGGTTGTCTGGCAGCACGAGGAGATCGGTGACACCGTCGCCGAAGCCCGCACCCGCTGGGGCGGGACCGCACGCTGGTTGCAACACGACGACGGAACCGGACCGGACAGCTACGAGGGGTTTCTGGCCGGCGGCCCGGACGAGTCGGCTCCGGTGGACGCCGCTGTCTCCCCCACCGACCCGGTGCTCCAGCTCTACACCGGTGCCTTCGGGGGAACCCCCAACGGGGCCCTCCTCTCACACCGGGCCATCATCACCCAGAGCCTGATGATGGCCATGGTCCAGCGAGTCGACGGCGACACCGCCTACCTCAACTCGGGCCCCATGTTCCACATGGCCACCCTGATGACCACCTTCGCCACTTTCCAGATGGGTGGCACCAACGTGCTCACCCGACGGGTGGACGCCGAGGAGCTGTGCCGGGTCATCGAGGCCGAAGGCTGCAACTACGGCTTCGTCATGGGGCCCACGGCCGAGGAGGTGATGAAGGTCAACACGGGAGGTCGTTACGATCTGTCGCGTTTTCGCACCTTCGGGGGGAGCCCAGCTTGGAATGCCATGGTCCGGGTCGATGACAGCCCATGGGGCACCCATCCGGCCGGCTATGGACAGACCGAGGTGACCGGCATGTTGACCTTCAACGCCTTTGGAGTGGGATCCGAAGGCACCAGCGGACGACCTTCCCCGTTGGCCATGGTCCGGATAGTCGACCCGGACGGGGTCGATGTCGTCGAGGGCGAGACCGGTGAGATCGTGGCCCGCGGACCCATCGTCACCAATGGCTACCACAACCGGCCCGAGCTCAACGCCGAGAGATTCCGGGGTGGCTGGTGGCACACCGGCGACCTCGGTCGCCGCCATCCCGACGGATCGCTCAGCTTCGTGGCCCCGCTCACCCGCATCGTGAAATCTGCGGCGGAGAACATCTACCCCGCCGAAGTTGAAGGGTGCCTTCTCCAACACCCAGCAGTGAAAGAGGCAGCCATTATCGGCGTGCCCGACCGACGCTGGACCCAGCGGGTGCTAGCTGTCGTGGTGCTCAACCCCGGAACAGCTGTGTCCGAGGCTGAGCTCATCGAGCACTGCCGGGCCCACATCGCCTCGTACAAGAAACCGAGCATCGTCCAGTTCACCGATGCGCTCCCCCGCAAGGAATGGGCGGTCGACTACGACGAGCTCGACCGCCGCTATGGCGGTGGTGGTTACCCAGGGTCGTCGTGAAGGCGGACTCGCGGACCGGTCACCCCGTCGCCTAACCTGACGGCCATGCCAGGAACAGATCCGGTCCGAATCGGGATCGTCGGAGCGGGCAATATCGCCGTACTCAACGTAGCCGGCTACATCGAAGACCCGCGGTGCGAGGTCGCGGCCGTCTGCGACCCCTTCGAGGGCCGGGCGGCGGCGGCCGCCGCGGCATGGGGGGCAGGGTCGGTGTATACCGACCTCGATGCCTTGCTGGCCGACCCCTCGATCGACGCCGTGGAGATCCTGACGCCGACCAATCTGCACCACGACCACGTACTGGCCGCCCTGGCCGCCGGCAAACACGTCTCCTGCCAGAAGCCCATCGCCAACTCGATCGATGAAGCCCGGGCCATGGCTGCCGCGGCTGAGGCGGCGGGCCTCATCCTCCGAGTCAGCGAGTGCTACCGCCACTATCCCCCGCTGGAGCAGGCTAAACGTCTGCTCGCCGAAGGGGCGATCGGCCAGCCCAGTCATCTGCGGATGAAGACCGTCGTGGGCCAGACCGACTCGGCCTTCCAGGCGGGTCTGGAAGCCGACGGCTACGTCTGGCGCCTGACCGACAGCAGCCCGGGAGGGCATCTCTTCGACGACGTGATCCACAAGTACGCCATGGCGCTGTGGCTGTTCGATCAGGACATCGTGTCGGTGCAGGCCGTCGTCCGCCGCCGCGACTTCTTCTTCGAGCCCTGCGCCGCCATCTTTCAGTACGAGGACCCCGGCATTCTGGGCACCATGGACATCATGTACGCCCCTCAGATGTGGATGCGTAGCGCCTACTACGGCGCCGACGAGTTCTTCGAGATCCAAGGAGACGAAGGCTACCTGTGGGTGACCCGTTGCACGGGCGAGATGCTCGATCTCCCGGCCGTGGTCCTCTACCAGGGCAAGCAGGGCGAGATGACAACGACCAACTTTCCCGCGGTCGATGCCGACTGGGGCACCGGGTTCAAGCGGGCGTCCATCAACTTTATCGACGCCCTGGTCGACGGAACACCGGCTGCATTGACCGCCACCGAAGGCGTCAAGGCCCTCCAACTTTGTTTCGCCGTCTACGAGGCCGGCAAGACCCACCAGCCCGTCGACCCCCGGATGATGTCAGGCGTGGTCAGCCCCGAAGGCTGGCCGCCATGACCGGGGTCATCGGGCGAGGACTTGTCCGGCAAGGTGTTGTCCGAGCATCATTGCTAAACAGGCGCATTCGTCCATGCAAGTGACACGTACGCTGCATCACAGTGTCAACGTGGCGGGGAGCCTGGACGACTCGGTGGCCTTCTACCGACGCCTTCTGAACTTGCCCGACGAGGCCCGCCCCGACATTCCCGGAGTCGAGGGACATTGGTTTTCGGCCGGTGACGTCCAGCTCCACCTGGTCGACGCGCCCGCCGGTAGCGGGCCCATCCAACCGACGGGCCCCCATGTCTGTTTCGCCGTCAGTGACTTGAGCGAGGCCATCGCTGAGCTCGAGCGTGAGGGCATCCCTTATGAACGCGGAGCGCAAGGAACAGTGATCCAGATTTGGTTCGTCGACCCGGCCGGCAATACCGTCGAGATCCAGCAGGACACCGAGCTCGCCTCCTCCTAGGGTTTCTGGGCTCCACGCGTTGGAGTAGGGAGAACGGGTTCTGATTCTCGGCAGCACCCCTGGAGTCAGCGGTGTGGCCACCGCTAGCGAAAGCAAGCACCCAGTGCATACTGTGCCGAAATGTGCCCCACTGATCCGGCGTTCGGGGTCACCCCTGGTCATCATCGGTGGTCACCCGGTCACTTAGCGAGAACGCGCTCTGACGGCAGCGTACACTGGTTGCTGGTGCGGCCTTTCGGCGCTACACCTTCGTTTCAGGCGGGTGCGTGATCGGCACTCCAAGGCGAAGGGTGTCGAATGATGGGTGTTCGTCGTGGGAGAAGTTTGCGGGCCGTGCTGGCCGGGTCGCTGCTGTTCGGGGGTCTGACGACGGTCTCGCTGGCCGCAGCCAGCACCCTGACGGAAGGCACAGCGGCAGCAGGCACAGGGTGGCCGTTCGCTTCGAGCGGAACCGGGCCTGAGACCTATCCGACCGTTCCGGCGGTACCGTCGGGCGTGTGCTTCGTGGAGGTCACCGCGATCGGTGGCGCTGGTGGCGGCGGCAGCGCCAACGGCGGCAGCGGCGGGGCCGGGGGGTCGACGTACGCTCGGATTCCGGTGACTCCAGGTGAGCAACTCGCGGTCGACGTGGGCGGTGCCGGCGGTAACAGCGTCCCCGGCATCACCGGCATCACCGGCAATGGCGGCAACGGCGGCGCGGGCGGCGGCGGGGGCGGCGGGGCTGAATCCGGCGGTGGTGGCGGGGCGTCGGTCGTGTCGTATTCCGGCGTACCTCAGGTTGTGGCCGGAGGTGGCGGCGGCGGGGACCGCGGCAATGGCGGCAACGGCGGCGGCACGGATGGCAACGGCGACGCTGGCGACGACGGCAACGGTGGCGGTGGTGGCACGAACAATGGCTACGGCGGCTATGCCACCTATGACAGCGCCACCGACGCCAACGCCGGGGCTGGCGGCGGCGGCAATGGCAGCGCTGGTGGTGGTGGTGGTGGCGGCGGCGCCGACGGCGGCGGCGTTGGCGAAACCGGCGGTGCTGGCAACGGTATCGGTGGTGCCGGCGGCGACAGCGGGGGCGGTGGGGCGTCGTACGTGGTTTCTACGGCCACGAGCAGCACCTTCAATCCGACCAACACCTCGGGCGACGGCTCGGTGACCATCACCTACGACTCAAGCACCGATTTGTGCACTCAGCTCCAAATCACCACCACGTCGTTGCCCGACGGCACAGTCGGACAGCCGTACTCATTTGCCCTCCAGGCCACTGGGGGCAACCCGCCCTACACCTGGTGGTACGCCAAGGGCGGGGACTTGCCCAGGGGTGTCCACTTCTCCACGGCTGGCGTACTGTCAGGAACCCCGAAGAAGGCCGGTAACTACTCCATCACCTTCCGAGTCCGAGATACGCAGATCGCGGGGCACCACGTCAACAAGGCCCACGCTGCCCTGACGGTCACCATCAC
>Ga0182018_10001874_pt1 | contig 22620 bp, 21 predicted proteins | sample 812P2MmetaG_FD_120490 | JGI IMG/M metagenome (GOLD analysis project Ga0182018, IMG submission 120490) | Permafrost microbial communities from Stordalen Mire, Sweden - 812P2M metaG | ecosystem: Environmental > Terrestrial > Soil > Wetlands > Permafrost | place: Sweden: Stordalen | collected...
CCCGAAACGTGATTGGGTCGTATAACTTTCACGGCTTCAATCGGGACTGTCCCCGGCCCAATGGGCGCAAAGGACCCTTTATGCAACCTGATTGCGGCACTTGGCCGAGAAACGCCCTAATCGTTGATGTGGACTAGCCCGCCTCCGAGTGGTTTGTCCCAGACTCGGACAGAGGGGACCTTCCAGAGATACGTCGCCATCGTCTGTGAATCCGCCTAAAACCCATGCTTGGGGACTTGCCGACGAGATCCAATCGGATCGCCGTCGCGGCCATGCATTAGCGGACGGGCCGCTCGCGCCGCCGCCGCAGACCGGAGTCCGCGCCACGTCAACCGATTTGACACAGCCGGCAATTACACGCACAATGTGAGGGTAATGCTGGGGGAATTCGAATACCTGCTGCTGAGCGCCGCGGCCAAGCTCGGCGAAAACGCATATGGCGCGGCGATCCGCGCAGAGACCGGCAAGGCTACCGGCAAAATGTGCTCGATCGGCGCGCTCTATACCACGCTCGATCGTTTGGAAGCCAAAGGACTCATCGAGACTTGGATGGGCGCGGCGACCGCGCAGCGCGGCGGCCGTCCCAAGCGCATGGTGCGGATCACCGCCGAAGGTCGCCAGGCGGCGGCCGGCTTCTACGGCGCGGTGATGCGCGCCAGCCGCGGAGTGTCGTGGGAGACCGATCGGGCGGGAGTCACTCCGTGAGCAGGTTCTGTTGGTGGCTGGCCGATCGCGTGTCGCTGCTGCTCTCCACGGACGAGCGGGACGCGGTTCGTGGAGACCTGGCGGAATCGGGCGAGGGCGGCAGTGAGGCGGTCGTGCAAGTGCTCGGACTAGCGGCGCGGCGCCAGGCGGCCGGGTGGAAGAATTGGCGGCCGTGGTGTGCCCTGCTGCTGGCCACCGGCATGGGACTGAAGCTGGTGCGGCAATCGGCGCCGCTCATCCATCTGAGCTCGATCTATGCATGGATGTACCTGGCCAACTGGCGCATGGCCGATGTCGGCAACTCCGGATTCTGGCGTCTCATGCTGCACGAGAGCGGGCAAATTTTGCTGTCCGGCTTGGTGCTGATGGTTAGTGCGCTGGTGGCGGGCATCGTGATCGGGATGAGCGTCGCCCGGCGAAACGCTCTGGCGACCGGCGCGGTTGCCTGTGTCGCGCTGACGGTGACCAACGTCGCCTACGTGCCGCAGAATCCGGTGTTGGGGCCGGCTTTCATCCGCGCGCTTTACGCGTTCCTGTTGCTGGCGGCCGTGGTTCTGCTTCCGGCAGTGTGCGGACTCCGGTTTTCCACTTCTCTACGGTCGCGGTTCGGTCACCGCCTGCCATAAGCGAGTGGCGCGCTCCACGACGTAATCGCGGTCCTGCGGCAGCACGAATCTTTCGCGCACTAATTCGTCACCCGCGTTCGTCACCCGCTGCCGGTAATCGTCGAGGCCGGTGTAGCGCTCGGCAATGGACGGCCGGGGATCGTGCGCTTTGGCGCGCGCCTCCTTGTTCGCGGGCAGCGGGAAGATGGAACCGTAAAACTCGGCCAGTTCGGCGGGGGCGCCGCGCTCCGGCGCGCGCAGGTTCCAGCCGGTCAGCGTCGCCAGCGGAACGGATACCTCAGGCAAGCGCACGCCGCCCAGATCGATTCCGTCGGCGTCCACCTGCGGCACAAGGACGGGAAACGCGCCGGTCACCTGGGGCGGCTCCTGGAGGATCACGCCGCGCGAATCGAAGTCCGGGCCGAAGTCCAACCGGCGGGCAACGCGCGGATGCTGCGGCGTGTGGACGCCCTCGATGGCGGGGAAGCGCAGTCCGGCGAGATCGGTCAGTTGGCCTTCTGAAATGTGGGGATATGCGGAGGGTGGCGGCGCGACCCCATCCTTGATCCAGGCTTCGATATCGGCCAGCAGCGCGCGCTGCACGGGGCGATGGTCCACAACATCGAGATCGTTGACGGTGCCGCGCTTGGCGAGCGGGAGCGAACCGGGAGTATGCTGGGCGCCGGCAATGAAATAGACGCGGGTGTCGGGCGAAATGGGCGCATCGTGCTTGCCATCGGGGGCGATGTGGATGAGCGCGGCGGCGCGGCCCCAGTATTCCGATGAGTCGTTAGTAAGGAATAGTTTCGGCTGCACGCGGCCGGCGCGTGCGCGATCGAGCAGCGAGGCGGTCTTGCCGGTTACGGGGTCGGTCTCCGCGGTGTCGGTGAACGGAAACAGGTCGGTGGGATAGGAGACGTTGAGGTAGGGCCAGCCGTCGCGCGAGGGCTGGGCATAGCGGAAATTGAAACTGCCGCGGCCGGCGCCGGCGACATCGGCCCAGACGCCATCGAAGACCTTGCGGCCGCTCTCATCGGCGTTGAAACCGTCGTAGAGGAACTCGCGCAGCCAGCGGCCGCTCTGCGAGATGCCGAAGCCGATGGCGAGTTTGGCGGACGGCTGCGGACCCGTCCAGCCGGGAACGTCGCCGCCATATTTCAGGAAGGAAATAAAGTCGCGCACCGCGGCGAGTCCCGCTCCGGCGACCACCGGATCTCTGCCCTGGTAGACGAACTCGTAGAGCATGCCGGCTTCGAACCCGCCGGGCATGGTGAGCGATTGCCCATTGGCAGCGAGGGAATAATTGGCGGCGGGGACCTGGCGTGCCGCGGCGTCGAGGCCGTTGCGAACGTAGAGGGCGACCGCTTTGCCCACCGGGATGGAATCCTGGTTGCGATCGCCGAGGGGCATGCTGGTGACGCTCTTTTCGGGAGTGAATTCGGAGCGGACTAAGCCGTCGGTGGGCGCGCCGGCGCGGTAATGGGGAGCGGCGAAATGGAGCGCAGTGGCGTTGGACGCGGGGATGTCCCATTCCCACCCGAGCCAAACCAGTGTGTAGCCTTGCTTCATGACCCACTGGTCGCCGAAATCGTTGGCGCCGCGGGCGAGGTTGAAGCGGCTCAGCATGCCCTTGCCGCCACGATTGGAAACCTCGAACAGCACGGTCCCGTTGCTCCTGGCGGGATCGGCGGGTTGGAGAATGTAGAAATCGGCGGCGCACTCGGCTTCGCCGGCGGCGTTCAACTGCGCCAGATCGAGATCGCGCACCATGCGGTTGGCCTCGACGGAGGGCTTCAGGCCGAAGTGCACGCGCCCCACGATTCGTTGATAGGCGCCATCGAGAACCGGAGCGCGCTCGGCGATTTCGATACTGCGGACGGCGGCGCTCGCGGCGGCCGTAACTGCCAGCAAGGTGAGGGAGAGGCGAAGCATAAGGTCGAGTCTAACAGGGCTGGCGCGGGATGGGGATACCCCTGTGAGGTCCAATACAGACCAAGCCTGCTTTGTTGCGGCGCTATCGAAAGACTGTATCATTGCTGAGCAGAATTGTGGCATAGTTCAAGCTTAGGTGCCCTGTTCCGGTTAACATGTCTTGCGCCCACGAAGTCGCGATAACAACCTACTGAACGGTTGCGTGCGCGTTGCTACAGTCTGACCTTGATTTTGCGGAACTCTATAGCATTGCAGGTTAAATAATTAGAATGTATACCGATCCAGGGTCAGGCTTCTTCTTTGTTCAGATCGCGCTGGCTGGTGTTCTAACGGCGATATACAGGTTCCGTCGGGCTGTCCGAAGCTTCTTTGGTGGCAGGAAGGGACGGTGAACGCCGCTCCCGCGGGTAGCCGGCGGATTTCGTTTCGCGACCCGGATGGTTTCGTCTGCCAGCACAGAGACCGGGTTCTGCGTTGCGTCTATCCGCACGCAGCGGAGAATGTCCGCTCTTTTCTCTCTTCCTCGGTTGCCACCGCAGCGATGTCCCGCGGAGCCCTCTCACGCACCACGATCCTGGACGATAGCTCTTTCGAGCCCCTGCCCCGAGAACTGTTGCCCGACATGCCAGTCGGATCGGTGGTTCTGGAACACGAACGAATTCCGTTTGAGAACTACCCCTACGAGTGGGCTCCCGAGATGCTGTACTCGGCGGCGGCCTTGACCCTGGAGTTGGAATGCGCGGCTGAAGCTCAAGGGTTCCGGCTGAAAGATGCCAATCCCTTCAACGTCATGTTCAACGGCCCCCGGCCGGTATTCCTGGATGTCCTTTCCTTCGAACATGGCGACCTCCTTGACCCGCTGTGGCGACCCTATGCGCAGTTCGTTCGGACATTTGTTTACCCACTTCTGGCCAATCGGTATTTCGGGCTCCGCCTGGACGAAGTGCTGCTAGCGAATCGGGACGGCCTGGAGCCCGATCGCATTGCGAGATTGTCCCCGGCTTGGCGTCTGCTGCTGCCACCGTTTCTGGGCGCCGTGACCCTACCCCTGGTTCTTTCTCGGCGGAATCAACGCGGCGAGAGGGGTCAATACCGCCCCTGCCGGGCCAGAGACGCCGGCGAGGCGAGGTATCTGCTGAAAGCTGTGCTAGGCAGAGCCAGTCGTCTCCTGCAGAACTTTATCCCCCAGGCCGATCGCAGCGAGGCTTCGCGCTACATGGAGAGCGGCCACACGTACACGAAAGGAGAGTTGGCTGAGAAAGAGAAGGTGGTCAGGGAAATTCTGGAACGCTGCCAGCCCTGTGAGGTGCTGGATATCGGCTGTAACACCGGGCACTTCAGCATGATCGCGGCAGCGCGGCACGAGACGCGGGTGATCGCCATCGATCGCGACCCTGCTGCGGTCGGCGCACTGTGGAGAGCCGCGCATGCAGGTGGGATGAACATACTACCCTTGGTGGTCGATTTCGCTCGGCCGCCGGGGGCCTGCGGTTGGGCTAACAGCGAGTGCCCGTCGTTTCTCGACCGGGCTCGCGGCAAGTTCGATTGCGTCCTGATGCTGGCCCTTGTCCATCACCTGCTGGTGAGTGAACGCGTTCCTCTGGACCGAATCTTCGACCTTGCGGCGGAGCTGACCCGTGGGGATGTGATCGTCGAGTATGTGGACCCCGAGGATGGGCAGTTTCGAAGCATCGCCCGCGGCCGGGACGCGCTTCATCGAGGTCTGAACAGGCGTAGCTTTGAGCACGCCGCCCGGGGGCGCTTTGCGATCGCGGAATCGTGGAAGCTGACCCCCACACGGTGGATCTACTGGCTGCGGAAAGAGGCGTGAGTCGCGTCGTAAGGCGTCTCGCTGTCTGCCTGGCGTTCTCCACGTGTTGCTTTCTGGCGTCGTGGGTTGCGCTGGGAACGGGTCCAAACGTCTATTTCGCGCGGTGGGGACCTCTGTATACGATTGTCATCCCCGTGCTGCTGCTGGAAGGTGTTCTAACGCTTGGCTTGTTCGGCGTATGGGAGCTCTTTCGCTATTGGGGTTGGCACCGCGCTATCGCAGCCCACTTACTGTTTCTCGCTGCCTGCACGGCGCCCCTGGGATTGGCGCTGGCCGGGTCGCTGCAAGCGTTGCCGAGCGTGTTTTCGTGGCTGCGAAATCCGCTGTCGTGGCTGGTCGGCCTCCCGTTGGTGTTCTGGGCGAGTCGTGGCGTAATCCGGAAACCGCGCACAGCTTCGCGCTTTGTACGAAACGCTTTTCTGACTGCATCGCCGGTTCTCGCCGTAGTGACGATTTCGGGTGCTTGGGCAACGCTGCGCTACTCGGGATCGCCTTACACCGATGGCCCCCTCGCTCCTGCCTTGCCGGGCAGCGCGCAGATTCGTGTGGTATGGGTGGTTTTCGATGAGCTGAGCCAGGCAATCGCTTTTGAGCAGCGCCCTTCCAACTTGCGGTTGCCGAATCTGGACAGGCTGAAGGCCGAGAGCTTTTATGCGGTGGCTGCAAGTTCACCCGCGGATGCAACATTGGTCTCCATGCCTGCGCTGATTCTGGGGCAGGACCTCGCTGAAGCCAAACCGTTGGGGCCGGACGAGCTCCTGTTGCGGCGGCCGGGCCTGTCTCCTGCGTTCCCTTGGGCTTCCGTGCCGAATATCTTCGATACGGCCCGGGCGCTGGGCCTCAACACAGCGCTGGCCGGTTGGTACCATCCCTACGGCCGTTTGCTAAACAACAGCCTTACGCAGTGCTACTGGGTGGCGATGTTGCGGCCGTTTGGCCTCGAAGAGCCATTCGACACTGGGCCTCGCAGCGACACGACGCCGGAACGTTGGTGGAGCCAGATAGCGGATCTTCCAATGATCCGCTACCTGCGGCCCAAGTCACCAGAAACTCTCCGGCGCAGGGAGCGAATCGAGCGTTTCCTCTGGTTGCTGCAGCATGCCCGTGAACTCGTGGCGGATCCCTCAATCGGGCTCGTGCTGCTTCATCTTCCGGTTCCTCACACGCCCGCGATCTACAGCCGGTCAAAGGGCGCACTCGCTGCGGAGGGACCGCTTAGCTATTTGGATAATGTTGCCCTGGCCGACCAGACACTGGGTGTTCTGCGGCAGGCAATCGAGCAGGCGGGCCTCTGGGACCGGACCGCTCTGCTGGTCAGCTCCGATCATGGATGGCGCACCAGAATGTGGAGAGGCGCGGCGGATTGGACGGCGGAAGAAGAGGCCGCGTCACACGTCGACACCTCGGACGTTCCGTTCTTGCTCAGACTGCCCGGTCAGACTTCAGGCTTGCGTTACGATAACCCCTTCAACACCGTGATTACGCGCCAAATTCTGAACCGCATTCTGTCCGGACAACTGAAAGCTCCGGAGGAAATGCCACATCTGATCCAAGGACTCGCGGCGGAGGTCCGGAAGTAGTTGCTTGACTTGTAGTCATCCACGCAGCGCCCGGGCTACGATCTCTTTGGGCCTTTGGCTCTATCCTGGAAGCCATCTTCGGCCGGGAAGCCGGCAAATACGACTGACCGATCACTCCTCTGAATGCGGTGGCCATAGACTGAGCTGCTCCGGTTTCCGCTTCACTTGCGGACGCTCGTGGTCGAACACGGTGCGCCCGTTCAGCGAAGGCGAAATGCCGCGCTCGTGCTGCAACACACCTTCGAAATCCGCCGCCGGCTCCATTTCATGCTCGACCACCTTCACAAAGCGGTCGAGGCGGCGGAAACCCTCCAGCTTGAGGCCGCCATCGAGCTTCGCCTTTTCGAGCGACCGCCGCAGCACGGCGATCGATTCATCGTAGGTCTTCAGCGGCACCGGAAACGGATGGCCGTCTTTGCCGCCCAAGGCGAACGAAAAGCGCGCCGGATCGGAGAAGCGGACGGGCGTCCCGTGGACCACTTCCGCGACCATCGCCAGCGTCTGCAGCGTGCGCGGGCCAAGCTTCTCGACCAGCAGCAAATCGGCGAAGCTTTTCAGATCGCGCTCATAAGCGACGGCCAGCACCGCGCCGAGACGCTTGAGATCCACGTCCTCGGCGCGCACGTCGTGATGCCGGGGCATGACGAGCTGGCGGACGTCCCGCAGCGTGGCGTCGGGATGTGCATGCGCCATGCCGAGGAGCGCTGCTTGCGCCGGCGCGGCCTGGGCATCCACCAGGTTCATGATGGTGCCTTGATAAGCGCCGGCGATGCCGGTATGCGGGTCGGCCGCGAAGTCGCGCACACTGGCGGAATGCCAGTGGTAGCGGCGGGCCAGGCCCGACCGATCGTTGAGCCCCTGCTGGACGATCGACCATTCGCCATTCGCCGCGGCGACGAAGGAGTGGAGGTAAATCTGAAATCCGTCGGCGATACAGTTGTTGTCGATCTTGGCCACCAGGCGGCTGGTGCGGACGAGCGCTTCGCCATCCAGGCCGCGCTTCTCCGCGAGCGCGCGCAGTTCGCCTGGCGTGTTGCGCGAATGGCGCCCGCGTCCCCCGCAGACGTAGAGCCCGAGTTCGGCCGCGCGTGGATTGAGCCCCCGCTTGAGCGCGCCGATCACCGACGTGGTGATGCCGGAGGAATGCCAGTCCATACCCATTACCGACCCGAGGGCCTGAAACCAGTAGGGATCGCTCAGGCGCGAATGAAAGGCGGAATGGCCGTAGTGGAGAAGAATGCTCTCGACGATGGCGGCGCCCAGTTGCGTCATACGATCCGCCAGCCATGCCGGAACGTGGCCGCCGTGCAGAGGCAAATCCGCGACTCCCGAACGCTTCACCTTTCTATTGTCCCAATGCGGCGAGCCAGGTGAGGACGGTGCTCTCTAAAAAGATGCGGCGATCGGACCAGCTGTGATCGGTAGCCACATGGATAGCCTTCACTTTCTGCCCGCCTTTGACTTCGATGGCTTTCACCAGCGCATCGGTATCGCGAGCGAGCCCGTCATCGGCGGTAAGCGCCAGCAGGGGTGGCCGGGTGAGTCCGTCGGCGGCGTTTTCCAGGTCAAAAGTCTTCGCATTGCTTTCCAACTCGGTGGCCATAGCTTCCGGCGTCACGCCGGCGAGAGACTCCATGTTGCCGGCCATCGCAGCGACAGCGTCTTTGTGCGATGCGCTCTGGCGCCCGGCGTTCCAGGCAGATATGAGGATTACGCCGATGAGTCCCCGATCGTGGGCGGCGGTGTGGGCGACTACCCAGCCTCCCATGCTGTGGCCGGCCATGGCGATGCGCCGCGTATCGATGCCAAGGCGCGCGGCGGTAGCGGGATCGCGCAGCCAGGCCAGCACAGCGGCGGCGTCCTCGAGCGTTTGCGCGAAACGGAAGACGCCCGGGCTGCCCCACGATCCACGATAGTTGAAGGTGACGGCGTTCCATCCGCCGCGGCGCACGGCTTGCGCGAGATCGAGATTCTTCTCGTTGCCGGGGAGCCCGTGGCAAATGATCAGCGTGGGGTGCGGTCCCGCCCCGGAAGGCTGATAGATCAGCCCGTTAATCGAGACGCCGTGGCTGGGAATGTGCAACACGGCCATCTTGGCGGGATGCGCCGCGTCGGCCGGAGGGTCGGTGAAAATGGGCGCGGGAACCGTCTGGGCGAAAGAAGAGGCTACCAGAAAGAGCAGGATTGATAAGCGCATACCAGCTCATAGCATACCGGGATCTCGACAGAGACTCACGGAATTGCGATCAGCAGGCCGGCGCTGATCCCCAGCGATTGTTCATGCCCCCGTCCGAAGTTGTACTCGTAGCCCGGTTCGAGATACCAGCCGAATCGATGTTTCGCCGACGGCCAGAACATGAAATCCAGCACGCACTCACCCGCCACCGAGTTCGTAGTTACGCCGAATTCCCTGCTATGGATCCACTCCGGACCGGCTCCGAACATGAACTCCACCTTCTTCGAAAGCGTCCACGGCTTCTTGAACAGAAGGTCGGTATCCCACTCTGTCGAGTGCTTGCGGAAAAGCGGCATTACGCCGGCCTCCAGCTCCAGCCAGTTCTCGATGGGGGTGACTTCCACTGCCGCCGTGGGTCCGAAGCTCGATCCGCCTTTGAGATTCCAAGCCGCGGCTCCGCCAAACTCGAGTACCGCGGCGGGCTCCCGGTCGGGGGGCTCGATTGCCTGCGCGCGGGCGTGTCCCGCGCAGAGAAGTACACAAGTGAGGAGGATGGTTTTTGCAGCGGTCATTGGATGCTGGCCAGCGCTCCATGATAGAACAGATCTTTATTTATCGCTTCTCCAGCGCGATTTTCGAAGTGCCTCGCCTCCATCGTATTGGAGATATAGGGGTATCGCGATGCCCCGCTCGCGGACGTCCCATTTTCGAACACGACTTTCTCACGATATACTGACCTATCGAGCAACAGTCGTAAAATCAATGAGTTGAGACCCTGGATGCGCGGCTGGCCGATCCTTCGGAAACGGACATTGTGTCGAATACCGTGACTTTTTGGCAACATGTGCGTCGAAATCAATAGAAGATGGAACCGGGAGTTTTGGAAGCGACAGTCTAGAGCCTTATGGCCCAGGATGCAGCGGGAGCTACAGGCGCCCGATTGAGCCCACAAGTTGACACGCTAATTCGGGCTGCCCAACGCGGCGACCAGGATGCCTTTGAGCAACTGGTGCGCACATACGACCAAAGTGTGCTCCGACTCGCTATGAATTTGCTGCGATCGCCGGAAGATGCGCGAGACGTGTATCAGGAGGCGTTCCTGCGGGTGTACCGGAACCTGCATTCGTTCCGTTTCGACTGCAGTTTCCATACCTGGCTCTATCGCATTGTCACGAATATTTGTCTGGACCAACTGCGGAAGCGCAAAGTCCGCAAGGAAGATGCGGCGGTGGTGGAAACGTCCGATGGGCCGATTGACCGCATGGAATCTTACGAAGAAGAAGCGGCGGAGGCCAATCCGGAACGGAGCATGTGGAACCGCGAATTGAAGCAGCGCATCGAAAGCGCGCTGGTGGGGCTCACGCCGCGCGAACGCATGGTTTTCGAGTTAAGACACTATCAGGGTTTGCGCCTGCGGAATATCGGGGAAATGCTGGGCACAACCGAAGAGGCGGCAAAGAACTGCCTCTTCCGGGCGACGCAAAAAATGCGTGGCTTATTGGGGGATTTTATATGAATTGCGATTCGGTCTCGAAACTGATTCCACTTTATTTTTACGGCGAGGTCACACCGGAAGAGGAAGATCAGGTCGACCAGCACGTGCACGAATGCACCGCCTGCGCCGCGGAGATGGAGCAGCAGCGCGCACTGGCGGCGGCGCTCGACCGGCGGCAAGCGGTGATTCCGCCGGTGCTGTTGGAAGAATGCCGCGAAGACCTGATGGCGGCGATTGCGGGCGGCGCGCCGCGCCAGGCGAAGCCGGTTAAAGGGCCGTGGAAATTGTTTCTGGAAGCGATGAGCGACACCGTCGCCGGGTTCGGCCGGATGCGGCAGCCGGTGGGCGCCGTGCTGCTGGTGCTGGTGGGATTTCTGGCCGCGCGTTTCACGGGTATGGGCGGCGGATCGATTCCCGGCATCGCGGCCAACAACGCCGGCATGGTCTCCGGCAATAACATCCCGGTGGTGCGCGACGTGAAGGCCGAGGGCGACGGCACGGTGCGGATCCAATTCGACCGCCGCGAGGAAGTGAGCGGGCGGTTGGAAGATCGTAATATACAGGACTTGATTCTGGCCGGCTCGCGGGAAGTGGATCCGGCGGTGCGCGTGGAATCGGTGAGCTTGATGAAGAGCCACGTGGATTCTCCGCAGGTTTTGGATTCTCTGCTGAACGCGCTGACCGGCGATCCCAACGACGGCGTCCGGTTGAAAGCGCTGGATGCGCTGAAGCCCATGTCCGGGGATCCGCGCGTGACGAAGGCGCTGTCGCAGGTGTTGCTCGCCGACACCAACCCGGCGGTGCGCATGCAGGCGATCGATTTGATGGTGACGCGGCGAGACGATGCCGTGGTGGGGGTGTTACAGAATCTGATGCAGCGGGAAGATAACAGCGGAGTGCGGTCGAAGGCCTCCAAGATACTTAAGGACTGGAATGCGTCGATCGGAACTTTCTAAAAGCCTCATTTGTGCGGTGTTCCTGCCGGCGCTTGCCGGCGCGCAGCCTTGGCTGACGCAGGAAGGCGGCCTGTGGGTGCGCACGTTTCACGAAACCGCGGCGGCGAAACCACGGGTGCGCATCAACGCCCACGGACCGGTGATGCTGGAAGGCAACGTCTCTCCTAATTTCGACTTTACCGTTAAGGTTTCAGTGAAGGCGCATACGCGAGAGCAGGCGCGCATCCTGCTGGAAAAGGCCGAGCTGCGCACGGAGTCGCAGGCCGAGTGGCTGGTGATTAATACTCCCGGCCGCGAGGCTACGGCCAGCGTGACGGTGCGCGCGCCGCGGTTACGCGAGGCAATTGTCTCCACTTCAGATGGCGCGGTGGAAGCGTATGGCATAGATGGAACGCTCACCGTGGATACCGGCGCCGACCAGGTGAAAGTAGACCGCATTCACGGCGACTGCACGCTCTCTACCGGCGGCGGCGATATCCACGCCGGGACGGTCGGCGGGTACCTGCATTGCATCACCGGAGCGGGCGCGATTACGGCGAAGGAAGTGCACGGAGAGGCGGTGCTGCGGACCAATGGCGGCGATATCGACGTGTTCTCGGTGGGCGGTAGTGCGCGCGCCGAAACCGGCGGCGGCACGGTACATCTGGGCAACATCAACGGTCCGGTGACGGTGATCGATGGCGGCGGGCCAATCACCGTGGATCTGGCCGCGGGAGTGGTGACCACCCGCGACATGGCGGGACCGGTGACAGTGCGCGAAGCCGCGGGCATCCGCTGCGATTCGGCCAATGGCGGTATCACGCTCGGCAAGATCAACGGCCCGATGCGCGTCTCCACGGCCATGGGCAGCATCGTGGCAAATTTGCAAGGCAGCAAACTGGCGGAGTCGTACCTGTCGACCGGCAATGGTGACATCACGGTGCTGATTCCGTCCAATGTCGGTGTGAGGATCAGCGCCGAGAATCAGCTGGCCGATTCCATGCGGCGAATTCTTTCGGATTTTCGAGAGATTCAACCGCGTCTGAATGGAATGCGTCTGCAGGCGGAAGGGCGGGTCAACGGTGGTGGGCCGCTGTTGCAGCTTTCGGCTTCGTCCGGCACGATCTTCCTCAAACGTCAATAACAGGGGTGAGCGATGAAACTTTTCTTGGCAATGGGAACTGCGTATCTGGCTTGTAGTCTGGCCGCATTCGGACAGACTCCGGCGCCCGCGCCGCATGCGCGGAGCGCACAAAGCGTGCAGGTGGAGGAGTCGCCGCACCTGGGTGTGTCGGCGCTGGATATTACGTCCGACCGGGCGAAGGCTCTCAAGCTGAAAGAGGAGCGCGGCGTCGAAGTGACCATGGTCGAGAGCGATAGCGCCGCGGCCAAAGCCGGTGTGAAGGTCGGCGACGTGATCCTGCAGTATAACGGCCAGAAGGTGGAAGGCTGGGAACACTTGAGGCGCCTGATACGTGAGACGCCGATTCATCGTGACGTGAAAATCGTGTTGTGGCGGAACGCCGGCGAGCAGACGGTGTCGGCCGCCATCGGCGTGCGCAAGGAGAACCAATTCGATCTCGGCGACGGCAACAGTTTCTCGATCCAGGCCTGGCCGCCCACGCCGCCCATGCCTCCGGCGGCGATGCCGTCCATGCCCACAATGCCTTCGATGCCGCAATTCGATCTGCCGCAGTTCCGGACGTTGATGGGAACGTCGTCGCTTGGGATTATTGGGGAAGCGCTGGGGCAGGAATCGCAGCTGGCCGAATTCTTCGGCGTGAAGGAAGGCGTGTTGGTGCGCTCGGTGAATAAGGACTCGGCTGCCGAGAAGGGCGGAATGAAGGCCGGCGACGTGATCACCAAGATTGACGATACCGCCATCTCGACGCCGCAGCAGATATCGAGTACGCTGCGTGGCTCGCGCGGCAAGAACTCGGTGACGGTCACCGTGGTGCGCAGCAGGAAAGAGATGAACTTGACGGTGACGCCCGATGCCAACGGCTTCTATCGCGGCGGCTTGTGGGACCCGAAGGATAATATTCTGCTCGAGCTGTTCCAGCCATCTGGGCAAAAAGATAAGCAGTAGCCTCTTGTGGGACATGCTTCAGCTTGTCCAGACAGTTTTTTGAGGACACGGTGTCCCCAAATTAAACTCACGGCAAGGCCAGCTGAAGCATACCCCACTTATAGCTTCCGCCCGATCACCGCATAATCGAGAGCTCCGAAAAAGGCGTCGCGGAAATCTTCCGGTATGGAATTCAGCGCGGGCATAGTTTCCTTCGCGGGTGACAGGCGGCGCACTTCGATGTTGCCCACGCCGGCTTCTTCCAGGTAGAAAATCAATAAGGGATGCGGCACCGGGCGCGTGTGCGTCGGGTCGAGGTAGAAATGCGTGGCGAAGATCGCCAGGCACTCGGGATTAGGCGTTTCGATGGCGATAACGCCGCCGGGCGCGAGCGCTCGCGCGCATAAGCGGATCAGCTCCGGCAATCGGTCGGGCGGCAGGTGTTCGACAACCTGCGAGCAGAAAATGCCGTCGAGCGAGCCTTCGGGCATGGCGGCCAGATACGGGTAGACGTCGGCGACTTCGGCGTCCAGACCTTGCGACCGGCAGACGGCGACAGACTCGGCGCTGAGCTCGACACCCTTGGCGGGAACGCCGGCACCGCCCATCATCTTGAGGAATTCGCCGCGGCCGCAGCCGATATCGAGCACGTTCTTGCGGCCTTCGAAGTACCGCAGGTAAACTTGCTGGCCCGCCGTTACGTACTCTTCCGGCCCGCGGAAACGCTCGGCGAAGCGCGAGTAATCGAATGCCGGCGGGGCCGGGGCTGCCGGTGCGGGCGCGGTGGCGCCTTCGGGGACCGGAGTCGAGATTTGCGAGCGCTGGCGTAGGAGACGCAGTTCCGAATGGATAATGCGCTCGATCTCGGTGTGCATCTTCTCCAGATCGCCCCACAGGCGTTTCTGAATATCGAAGCCGTGGCGCTCCAGCGCGGCGTGGAAATCGATGTTGTGGGTGCGCATCAGATCGCGGTGGCTGGCTTCCATCAGGGTGACGCGATGCTGGAAGCCGCCCTGCAAGTCCGCCACGCTGCGCAGGAACTGGATCTCGTTGGTCGAGAGTTTGTGTTCCCATTCCACGCGCCAGCTCGCCCAATGGTCGCGAATGTCCTTGAGTTCGTCTATCAGCTGCTGTTGCTCGGCGAAGCGGGCGGCACTATCGCGCTGGTGGGCGGCGAGGCGCGAACCGAGTCCGGAAGCGAGTTCGGCGAGGGCGCGATTGGTTTCGCGATGCGCCTCGAGAGCCGCATCGGCATACGCCACGATGTTGCGGTTAAACTCCACCTGCTCGCGGACGTGCCAGTCAAGGACGCGTGCGAGGAAGCGCTTCCAAGCTTGCACCACTGCGTTCAGCAATCCGCCGGAGCGCGGGTTCACCGTGCCAATGGCGGCCACTTTGCCAAGCGCGGCGTCACGAGCGTGCAGCAGCGGCAGGAGGTCGGGCAGCACGATCTCGTCGACGGCGGGATCGTCTGTCGCGGTCTTCTCAGGGTGCCGGGAGCGCACCCGCTCGCGCACTTCGCGCAGGATGGCGATCAGGTCAGCGCTTTCCACTTTTCCTTCTCCGGGTCGCGGTTACGGTAGTGCTGAGCCCGCCGCGAGCGGCAAACTCGCCGATGACGGTTGCGAATTTCGGCTTAGCGGCCTTCACCACGTCTTCGAGCACGCGGTTCACCGCGTTCTCCTGAAACATCCCCAGATTGCGATAAGCATTGAGATACATCTTGTACGATTTCAGCTCCAGGCAGACCTTGTCGGGAACGTAGCGCAGCACCAGCTTGCCGAAATCCGGCAGTCCGGTCTTGGGGCAGACAGACGTGAATTCCGGCTGCACGATTTCGATTTCGTAATCGGCATACTGGTTGGGCCAGGTTTCAATCTCCGGCAGCGCGGCATGAACCCCGGCTGCCGCGTGCTCGTCGGTATAGGCTCGTTTCATGTAAGGGCTTTCGATAACAGGTCCAAAAAGAGGCCGACATCGGCCACCACGCCCACCGCCTGGCCGGTGCCGCGATCGCTGACCTTGGTGGCGACCGCTGGATTGATGTCCACGCATACGATTTTCACCCAACTCGGCAGCATGTTGCCGGTGGCGATGGAATGCAGCATGGAGCCGAGACAGAGCACCAGGCCCGCGCCCTTCAATTCGGCGGCGTAAGCGTCCTGCGCGGTGTTCATGTCGGTGATGGTGTCGGGCAGCGGACCGTCGTCGCGCAGGCTGCCGGCAAGGACGAAGGGGATGCCGGCGCGCACGCACTCGTAGAGGATGCCGGAACGCAGGCGGCCGCATTCCACGGCCTGGCTCACCGACCCGGCATGGTAGATAGCGTTGATGGCGCGCATGTGATTGCGATGGCCGTGTTCCTCCTGGCGACCGTCGGAGAGGCGGACGCCCAGAGAAGTGCCGAAGAGCGACGCTTCGGCATCGTGGACGCCAAGGGCATTGCCGCTGAGCAAGGCGTGGACGAATCCGCCGCGGATGAGCGCGGCAAGGCCCGCGACCCCGCCCGTGTGGACCACCACGGGTCCGGCTACCACCACGACTTTCAGCTTTTGTTCCAGGACGCTGCGCACCAGCGCGGCGGTTTGGCGGACCGCCGTTTCCACCTGGCGCTCGGAGGAAATGCCATTCGCCATGAAGGCGAAGGACAGACGGTCGCGCTCCTTGGATTCCGGGGTGACGCGGATGCCGCGCATGCCCACCACGATGCGGTTGCCCTGGCGCAGATCGCGCAAGCGGCGGCAAAAAGCGCGGCCTTCGTGGACGGCGATCATGGCGTCCATGCGCTGGTTTTCGGTCTCGATCCACTGCTCCCCGATGCGCACGTGGGTGCGATGGTTGGTGGTAGAGTAGAAGTCTTCGGGGGCGCAGCGGTCGTGCTCCACGGTGCGCAGCTCGGCATCGCCGGAATCGACGGGCGCGCAGCCCAGTTCGAGCAGGCTGGCGAGGAGCCGCGCCAGCAGCTCGGCCTCTGGCGTCTCCACCAGCATGCGCAGGTAAGAGCCTTCGATATTGGTGCGGCCGATGCGGAATTCCTGTACTTCGAACCGGCCGTGATACTCCACGACCTTGTCGAAGATGTTTTCCATGATATGGGAATCGATCAGGTGGCCTTCCGCTTCGACCACTTCGTGAAATGGCATCAGAGTTTCATTGTAAAGCCTAGTTTCTCGCAGAGGCGCAGAGGACGCAGAGTAAGAACGAAGAAAAGAAGAAGTTCACGCAGAGGCGCAAAGCCGCAAAGAAGAATTTGTGGAGGTTCTTTTCTCCGTCTCTCCGTGTGCAAAACCTTTTCTTGCGTCAGTCCTACTCTTTCCGCAATTTCTGCGAGACCTTCTCCACCTCTCCCCAAACCCGCAGCAGATTGCCGCTCCAAAGCTTTCCGATCTGTTCCTCCGTGTACCCGCGACGCACCAGTTCCAGCGTGACATTGAACGCTTCCGCCGCGCTGTTCCAGCCGTCGATTCCGCCGCCGCCATCGAAGTCCGACGAGATGCCCACGTGATCGATGCCAATCAGCTTCACCGCGTAATCGATGTGATTCACGAAGTCCTTCACGTTCGCTCGCCCCGCCGCCGGCATCTTCTCGTCAATCTCCGCCAGCCGCTTGTCGTATTCCGCGCGCCGCTCCGGGGACAGCGCGTCGAGCCCCGCATTCCCCCGCCCCCGCCCGCGCGCCCCACGGCCCTGCGCATCGACTCCGGCGGCGCCCTCCAACGGACACGTCCGCGCCACATTCGCTTCACCCCCGCCCGCCGCCCCGCGTCCCCGGCCGCCGCCGCGTCCGCCGCCCTGCGGGACAAGCTCGAACTCATCGCGCAGCTTCGCCAGCGCCTCGGTCCGCGCTTTCGAGTCCGTCTTGATATACGATGCGAACCCCACCACCTGAATCACGCCGCCGTTCTTCTTGAGAGCCAGCAACTGTTCGTCATCCATATTTCGGCTGACATCGGCCAGCGCGCGCACCCCCGAATGCGACGCAATTACCGGTGCCTTCGAAAGCCGCATAGCCTCCAGATTCGCGCCCTTCGAAGGATGCGACAGATCCACCATCATCCCCAGCCGATTCATCTCCGCGATGACTTCCCGCCCCAGCGGCGACAACCCGTTGCCGTAACTATAGCCCTGCGTCTCTCCCGTATTCGAATCGGCCAGCTGGCTGTTGCCATTGTGGGCCAGAGACATGTATCGCCCACCCCGGTCGTAGAATTCCTTCACTTTCTTGAGATCGTTCCCAATCGGATATCCGTTCTCTATACCGATGACGGCGATTCGCAGATTCTTCTTATGCCATGCCAGCACATCGGCCGGCGTCAACGCCAGTCCGATCTGGTCGGGCGCAATCTGTTCCGTCAAGCGATGAATGGCGTCGAACTTCTCCACCGCCTGCTTGTACGCCCCGTCGAACCCTTCCGGTGTCAGCGGGCCCTGGCCCACGAACACAATCATGAACGACACATCCATGCCGCCCTCGACCATCTTCGGCAGATTCACCTGCGTCGTAAGGCGCATAGTGTAGTTGCAATCCGCCGTGAAGTTCGCCGGCTCGATATCGTTGTGAGTGTCGAGCTTCAGGACACGGCTGTGAATGCCTTTGGCCTTGGCAATCAGCGACGCATCGTTCGATTGCGCCGGACTTGTCCCGGCCGTTATCAGCAACAATAGACCGGCGCACGAAACTGCCATGCCGGCGATCATAAGCCTTCGCTTGCTGTCTTTCATGGTCTGCCTATCGTATCAAGGACGGCTCAAGAGCGAGAGAGCAGTTCGCGAATCTCGTCGTGCCCGCCCTCGGCCGCCCCCCCGCCGGGGTCGAAGCGAACTTGGCATCCCGAATAGTCCGATCGGCGCCGTGCGCCAGCAGAAACGCGGCCGTATCTCTATGGCCGTTGATCGCCGCCCAGTGCAGGCCCGTCCCGCCGAAGACTCCTTTGGCATTGACGTCCGCCCCGCGCTCCAGCAACCAGGCCGCCACCGCCGTGTGCCCATTCCGGCAGGCGCCATAGAACGCATTCGAAATCACCTCGCCCTTCATGCGCGCAGAGTCCGCCACCCAGTGATCGTCGATCTCCGCCGGAGCGGCCCGCCCCGCGAGCGACGCCAGCGGAGCGCCCGAATCGAGCAACTCGCGAACCGTGTCCAGCTTCTCGAGACTCGCCGCTGCCACCAGATTCATCCCTTGCGCACCTCGCGCCAGCAGCAGATCCGCCACCTTCGTGCTCCCCATGGTCGCCGCCCAGTCGAGCGGCGTGGCATTCCACGATGTCATCGCCTCCAGGTCGGCGCCCGCGTCCAACAGCATCCTGGCGACCTCGTCGCAGTCGTGTTCGGCCGCCCAATGGAGCGGTGTCTTGCGGTACTCGTCCGTCGCGCCCACAAGACGAGGATCGTCGCTCAGGAGCCGCCTGACGGCCGGCACGTCTCCATCTCTGACGGCTTCTAAGAACGCAGTTGTTTGCACTCGGCCGAACCCTCAGAACGTAAACCCGACCAACAGATCCAGTTGATTACTCTGGCTGATCACGAATCCGGGGTAAGCCTGGGAGAAGGCCGCCGTAGGCCACCTCGTGTATCGCAATTCGGGAGAAAGCCGAAGATGCCACACCTTCAGCATTCCGCCGCCGCCTACCGTCACACCAGCCATATTAGGATTTGTCGGCGGCGGAGCTCCTCCGATCGAGACATGGCGGTACACCACTCCCCCGTCGATAAATGGATGGAGCGGGCCAACCTTCCCCTCGTACTTCACCAACAAGGGAACCTGCCAGTCGTTGACCGATGCATAGACCGGGTTGATGCTACCGCCACCCCAGCTAAACGAACTTTGGCGCCAGAGCGCGTCGGCCTCGACGGATAGGTGGAAGGGAAGGTGCACTTCTATAGTTGGTCCCACGGTAAAGCGCAGCTCACTGGCAGATGCACCGCCGTCAGGGACTTGTTCCGTCGTGTAAGGACTTGTCAGTGGAATGCCGGCCTTCACACCGAAAGAAAACACTTGTGAATAAGCCGGTGGACCTGAAACCAGCAGCAGCGTCGACCCAAAAATCCAAACTCGAATAAACTTTCGCATAATATCCAACAGCCTCCTGCAACTGAAGGCCCACCGAAAATCGCCGTATCGTCCCCCAGGGTCGCCATCGAACGGGGCAGGAATGCCTCATACCTGTGGCACTTCCCCCCTGTGTTCGCCACACAGCAACACAGATACAGCTTGCGTTTTTATCTGTGTTTTATCTGTGTTCAATATTTCGATCGTCAGCCACGACTGCCCGGTGATTCCGCAATACGCAGGACTTTGCTGCCCACACTAATGACGCAGCTGTCCACGCCGTCCGCACCGTCGGCCGCAAGCCCCGGCGCATATTGATAATTGATTCCAACAGCTTGCCGCAATCCGAAAGTGCAACCGACTTGGGTGCTTAACCGTTTTGGAGATCCCGCGGGCTAGCCTCGAAAATCCGCTCCCGGCGATCGGAAGCAATATTGGCCGCCGATGAACACCGATCAACGCCGATAAGAAAGCAAATGACTTATCTGCGTTGATCGGCGTTCATCGGCGGCTAACTATTCTCAGCTTCAGTACGGGATTAAGCACCCAGCACGAGAACCGCCTTGAGCAGCCACCGAACCTCGCGCTAAAATTCGGCCATGCCACCCGCGACCCAATCCTGGCGACTGAGCGACTCCAAGGCGATTCCGTATGCCTTCGGCGTCGCCTTTGCAGGCATTTTGTTCGCGCTCTTCGGTCTCGATCTCTGGCATCACTGGGTCCCGTATTCGCCGAACAAACCACCGTCATTCGCGGCCAAGCTGATTCCAATGTTCGTCTGGCTGGCGGCTGTCTTCGCGTCGACCGGCGTGCGTTGGCTGCGCCGGCGGCGATCGAGATCCTGGCCCCGCGCCCAAAGCACCATCGAACGCAGCTCCATCGAAACCGTCCCTAGGCGTGAACGTCGTTCTTATCTGCTGACAGTCGCTTACTCCTATTCCGTGAATGGCGAGACGTACGGCGGCGTCTATTCCGAGGCCTTTGGCGAAGAATCGGAAGCTCAAGCTGTGCGGGACAGCCTCACAGGCTTTCCACCGCCAGTGCGATACCAACCCGGCGATCCCTTCAAGTCCGTGATGGACCCGTACCCCTAATTCGCCGAAGGCCTCTCCACGTGGTCGATCACCAGGATCTCCACCTGCTCCTTCGCCCCCACCACCTTCAATCCAAGCTGACGCTGCAGAGCTGCCGGAAGCGGCAATCCTTCGCCGCCGGGATGCTGCTCGGCAAAAGAGGCCGCATCCTCCACCGTCATGTTCACCGTACCGGGGAGGCTCGGCATATATTCGAGGGCGAAATCGTAACCTCCCCGGAGGCCCGTCTTGTCGAACAGCGGCCGATCGAACCCCGGCCCAATCTCAACCACCAATTCGGATATCGAAACGTTGCTGTATTTCGCCCGGAACAGCATGCCGGGCGCCCTAACGACATCTGTCTTGCTCTCCGCATCAGGCGCCCCCGGCTTCAGTTTCAGCGGGCCATTGCCCACCACCAGATCGTATGCCGGCAGCTCTTTCGTCTCGCGGTGGAATTTCAACTGGAACCGCTCCGCCAACAGCGTCTGAAGCATCTGCCGGACCTCGTCCATAGTCGGCACGCCGCCGCCCGGCGCCCTGGCCTCAATGTCGTAAATCTGGTGGCGGCCCGTGTCGTCGCGCCATTCCGGAGCGCCCGAGACCTGAAAGGTTCGCAGTTTGTAAGCCGCCAGCACCAGCCGCGTGAGAAGACCCTGCGTGCTCACTCGATTTCCGCTGATCCGAATTTCGCTCTCGCGAGAGAGGCAGTCCCAAAAGCAAACTGTCTTGGCGCGAACGCGTGCGGCTTCACCGAGGCAACTTCGAATGCCAGCGGCGAGGCTTTCGCGGGTTCTCGCGCTATCGGCGCCTGTGCACGCATCGCGATGGGGCCAGCCAGGGCCGCGACTCCGGCGCTGGCAAGCCACAGTTTCTTCACGCGATTCGAATTCCGCCCTATGCCGTAGCCCACCGGATCGCTAAGGCCGCCCCAATGCATGCCAAATTACAAAGTCCGTCATCGGTGGTGTCGCCCCCAGTTGGCGCATCCGCGATGCGTTTTGCCCGCGATGGTGCTGGCTGTGCGTGATCGCCTGCAGCAGAAGGACGCCGGCCGGTGCTTCAAACGGACCCTTCGGCCCGCGCGGCAAGGCAATCATCTTGTCGAGATCGGCGGACTTGAGCGTCGCTGCCAGCTCCTCGTGAGTCTTCCCCATCGACGCTTCCAGTTCGTCGATGGAATCGATTTCCTTCCTCCCACCGAAATCCGGCGTCTGTCCGCGTGCCAGCGTGGTCAGCATATTCAGCGCCGTTACCATGTGGTTCAGTCTTTTGCGGATTTCCGCATCTTCCAGTAGCGCGGGGTTCTCGCGCATTGCCTTCCAATGCGCCGCATCGGCCCAGGCCTGATGCCGCGCCATATCCAGAAGTAATTCTGCGTTCATCGCCCGCCCTCCCCAAGCTCGTCTCCGTTTTACCACGATCACTGTCGGCCGGCCAACCGTTCAGGAAACGCGCCGCTCAGTTGAAGAACATCGCAGGCTGAGCTTCATCGCCTTTGGTGGCCGGTAGGCCAAAGGCCGGGCCGTGCCCGGTTGGGCGAGCTAAAAGAACTTACCCCACATCAGAAAGGCCGGCGATTTTGTGGGATAAGCTTCTCACTTGTCCAAGCGAGCGGAGCTCGCTCAGGCCCGCAGGGCCATAAGCGGGAGCTTGATCTTCCTCGCCTTTTGTGCCCTAAAGCATCGCTCTGCGGAGGGGCAATAATGGCGATCCCTCGTGTCGCGGCTCAGTCAAAGAGCCGAAGCATCTCGCTGCCGGCCCATGATGACACTCGCCTGGTACACGATTCTCCCCGTGGAACGCCAACTTCGGCTCGGCGTTTATCGTTCCAAACTCAGGATCCAATCCACCGCTAGGACAAATGAGTCGACCACCATGGCGGCGTCCTGCCTGGCTAATTCGACGACGCGTGGATCGCTCGTCCAGCCCGTACGAACCAGACACCCGCGGGCTCCCAGGCGCCGGGCCGCCCCCATATCGTCCGGAGAATCGAGAGTTTTCGGCAAGCCAGCGCCAAGTCGCCGGGGGATCGGCGCTATTCAGAAGCCTCGTCAGAGGAATCTGTGGGTAACGTCGTGTACCGGTTGCTGGCCGGGTCTCAGCGGGAGCAGGACCAGCTTACGGAGCGACGCACACCCCCAAATTCGAAAGAAGAAACGTGGGAGCGG
>Ga0182018_10001875_pt1 | contig 22616 bp, 20 predicted proteins | sample 812P2MmetaG_FD_120490 | JGI IMG/M metagenome (GOLD analysis project Ga0182018, IMG submission 120490) | Permafrost microbial communities from Stordalen Mire, Sweden - 812P2M metaG | ecosystem: Environmental > Terrestrial > Soil > Wetlands > Permafrost | place: Sweden: Stordalen | collected...
CCCCCCCCGCGCCGACCGAGAAGGCCCCCGAGAAGACCCCGCCGAAGCCGCCCGAGGTGACGAAGCCCAAGGAGGAAGAAAAGCGCGTCGTCGTCGTGAAGAAGGCGGAGGAGAAGAAGCCCGCCGTCCTCCCGGAAGACCCCCTCAAGGATCGGCGCATCGCGGTCCGCCAGCACGTCAAACCGAACCAGGAAGACAACGCCACCGCCAAGTTCATCGCCGACGAGGCGAATCACGTCGACAAGGAGACGGTGGCGACCCAGACGTCGCACGACCGCGACGACGAGCAGCCGACGCCCGGAGGCAATCATCCGGGCAGCGACAAGCAGATGGGCGACAGCGAGAAGACGCGCATCGCCGAGAGCGAAGATCACCGCGGAGTGAAGAACCGCGCCCCGGGGGAGCGCGGGACGGACTTCGACGTCATTCACGAGCCGAAGCTGCCGAAGCCCGCCGCGGCGGGCGCGTCCGCGGCGCAGCAGCAGTCGCCGCAGCGATCGGCCTCGAACGACCCGAATCCGTCTCCCGCTTCGCAGTCCGAGCCCGCCCAGCCGACGGAGGCCGCGCCGGGCGGGGCTACTCCCGCGTCTCCGGACGTCGAGGCAGGGTCCGAGGGCGTGTGGAGCTTCAACCCGGCCCGCACCGGAGGCGCGACCGGAACGACGCCGCAGCCGCGCGCCGGCTCGACCGACTCGCGCTTGCCGGGCGGCAGGATGTGGTCGCTCCCGGGGCTGGGGCAAAGGGCCTCACCTGGGACGATGAACATGAACCTCAACCAAGGGCAGATCGCGGCCATCGTCGGCATGGACAACCTGCGCAAGCTGCGCGAGGCCGACGGCGAGCGTCGAAGGAGCGAGCACCGCGGCTCGTGGATCGCGTCGAACTTCGACCGCTGGAAGAGCGCGATCGAGAACTACGTGTCGAGCGTCAAGCCGGGCAACCAGACGTCGCTCAACACGGCCGCCGTGCCGTTCGCGTCGTACCTCAACGGGATGCACAACCGCATCCACCCGATCTTCGCGGACAGCTTCCTCGAGTCGCTCGACGGCCTGCCCCCGACCCATCCGATGAACGACAAGCACCTGGTGACGCGGCTGGAGATCGTGCTCACCAAGGAGGGCCACCTGAAGAAGATGGGTGTCGTCAGGAGCAGCGGCATCACGGCCTTCGACGTCGCGGCGCTCGACGCGGTCGACCGAGCGCAGCCGTTCGGACCCGCACCGAACGCGATCATCTCACCCGACGGCAACGTGTACCTGCACTGGGAGTTTCACCGCGACCAGATCTACGCGTGCTCCACGATGGGCGCCCGGCCGTTCATCCTCAATGCGCCGGCCCAGGGCAGCGATCCACCCGCCGTCCCTCCGGTGGCCCCTCCCACGGGCCCGACCCGAGAGCACGGCGCTCCGTCGAGCCCCAACGACGCCCGCGAAGGCCTGCTGAAGCCCGCCGCAGTCCTCCCCCCGACGTAAACCCTTTGAGCTAAGCTCCGCGCGCCGCGCGAGCCCTTCTGTGACGACCATCCCGACATCGGCGCCCGCGCTCTCGACCGGCTGGCTTCTTCGAGCGACCGCGTTCGTTGCCGTCGCCGCGGCGGTGATGGGGCTCGTCGTCTCGCCGGGGATGCACGGAAACGCTGGCGAGGCCGTCGTTCTCTGGACCGACCGCGCGTCGGCGGCGCTCGCGTACTTCGCGGCGGGGCTACTCGGCTCACTGGTGCTGTGGGGAACGGTCGAGCTGCTGAGGGCGGACGTGCGGGTCTCCATTCGCGCGGGCCTCATCCTCGGGGGCGCTGCGGTCGTAGCGCTGACCCTCCCCGGCCTGAGCGACCGTCTGCCGCCGCAGCTCACGGTGCTCATCGCGGCCGCAGCGGCGGCCGTCACGTTGCTCGCGGGAGCGTTCCTCGCCTGGCGCGGGCCGCATACCCGGGCCACGGCCGGCGTGGTGTTCGCGTTCGGCCTCGCCTCGAGCGTCCGCCTCGGGGCATGGGTGATCGCGACGCGGGCGAGCGACCACGCCGACGTTCAGCTGTTCGGGTTGAGCCGCGGCCTTGCGACGGCTGGCGTGCTGCTCGAAGCTGCGGGGCAGCTCGTCGCCTTCATGTGGCTATGGGCGCGCGGGCGGACGTTTGGCCAGCTAGGCGCGTTCGCCGCCATCGCGTTCGCCGTCCTCGTCACGACGGGCGTGGCGCAGGGGGTGCACTCGGGGGCGGCGCTCTGGCAGGCGGTCCTGCATACGGCCCTCGCCGACGCCCCCGGCATTCCGCCGCCTCTGCGGCTGGACGCGCTGGCCACGACCCTCGTACCAGCTTCGTTGCTGCTCGCATTGGTGGTGAGCGCGCAGCCAAGGCAGGTGGCCGCCATCCAGGCCACGATGGCGCTCGCCCTCGTCTCGCGGGGCGCCTTCGACGTGCCCCTTCGGGCCCTCTGTGCCGCAGCGGCCGCCCAGTGGGCCGTCCTCGCTTGCCTGGACGAGCGCGCCATGTGGCGCACGCTCATCGACGAGCGCAAAGTACGCTTGGCCGAGGACGCTCCGCCACCGACACCCTCGGCTTGATTGCGAGCCGGACTGCACCGCTTGCCAAGAAGGGCGCATACCTCTAAATCCCTGTTCTCTTCGGAGGTTTCGCGAGCGTGGCCAACACTGAGCTCCTTCCCGCACGCCTTCCAGCGAGCCTTCCCTCGCGCGCCCGAAGCCGTGGCCTGCCGCTCGTCGCCGACCTGGTCGCGCTGACCAAGCCGCGCATCACGGCGATGGTGATCCTGACCGAGGCGGCGGGGCTGTGGCTGGCGCCCGGGCACGCGAGCGGTCGCGCCCTCGGGCTGTCGCTAATCGGTACGGCGCTCATCGTGGGCGCCGCGAACGCGCTCAACATGTGGTGGGAGTGCGACGTGGACGCCCGCATGGAGCGCACTCGCAATCGCCCCCTGCCGGCAGGAAGGCTGTCGCCGGACGTCGCGCTGGCGTTCGGTCTCGCGCTCGCCGTCGTGTCGGCGCCGATGCTGTTCCTGGTCAACCTGGCGACCGGGCTCCTCGGGCTCGTCGCGCTCGTCAGCTACGTCGCGGTCTATACGCCGCTGAAGCGCCACACGCACCTCGCGCTCCTCGTGGGCGCCGTCCCCGGCGCGATGCCGCCCCTCATGGGCTGGTCGACGGTGACGGGCTCGGTCGGTCTCGGGGGGTTCTTGCTCTTCGGTGTGCTCTTTCTCTGGCAGATCCCCCACTTCGCGGCGATATCCATCTTCCGTGCGGAGGACTACGGGCGCGCCGGGCTGCAAGTCGTCAGCGTGCAGCACGGCGAGCGCGCCGCGCGCGAGACCGTCGCGCTCTATGCCGTCCTCCTCGTGGCGACGTCTCTGCTCTTCGCGCCGTTCGGGCTCGCGGGTCGTCACTACGAAATGGCAGCAACGTGCCTCGGAGCCGTGTTCCTCGCGGTCGCGTTTCGCGGCCTGAGGGGCGGGTCTCGTTTCGACGCGAAGCGCTGGGCCAAGCGGGTGTTCGCGCTCTCCATTCCGTACCTGACGCTGCTGCTGTTCGCGCTCCTCGTCGATCGACGGCCATGAGTCTCGTTCGGACGGCGGTCAGCGTCGGCGGCCTCGCGGTCGCTGCGGCGCTGGCGCTCGTCGCGCGGTCGATCCGCCCGGCGTCGCCTCTTCCCGTCCTGGGCAAGGTGCCCGCCTTCCACCTGGTCGACCAGCGCGGCGTGCCCTTCACGGACGCGTCGATGCGTGGACATGTCGGCGTCGTGGACTTCATCTTCACGCGCTGCCCCAGCTCGTGTCCGCGCCTGACGGCCCGGATGGCCGAGCTTCAGTCGCGCCTCGCGGGGGACCGGAGCGACGTGCAGCTCGTCTCGTTCTCGGTCGACCCCGAGAACGACACGCCGCAGGTCCTGTCCAGGTACGCCGAGGACGCGCACGCTGACCCCGCCCGGTGGTGGTTCGTCACCGGCGGAGCGACCGACGTGGAGAACGCGGTGGTCGGAGGCTTCAAGATGTCCGCCGCCAAGATCGCCAAGAGCGCCGGCGACTACGAGGTCGTGCACGGCGAATGGTTCGTCCTCGTCGACCGGAAGGGAAACCTCCGCGGCTACTACCCGACGGGCACCGACGACGAGTTCGCGACGCTCGTCCGGGACATGCGCAGGATCGAAGACGAACGCTCATGACGCGACCCGAACTCGGCGACACGCTCGCCGCCGTCAACGCCACGCTCAACGCTACCTGCGCCGTCTTGCTCGTCGCGGGCAGGATCGCCATCGCCCGGCGGCGGACCCAGACTCACCGGGCGCTGATGGTGAGCGCCTTCGTCGTTTCCGCGGTGTTCCTGACTTCGTACCTGACGCGGGTCGCCCTGACCGGGACGCACGCCGATCCGCACCGCGGATGGCTTCACTGGACGTACCTCTCGGTGCTCATCACGCACATGATCCTGGCGGTCACCGTGGTCCCGATGGTTCTGACGGCGCTCACCTTTGCGCTCCGCAAGCGCTTCGCGTCCCACCGCGCGCTCGCGCGATGGACGTTCCCGATCTGGCTCTACGTCTCCGTCACGGGAGTCTTCGTGTACTTCGTGCTCTATCATGTCCCCGTGTGAGCCAGCTCGTCACTGAATCAGCGTGACGCACGACGTACCGTTGCAGACGAGGGGGGCGCAGCAATCGTCGTCGGTGGAGCACGTCCCGCAGCTTCCGTTGACGCAGGCGGTCCCGGCGCTGCAGAAGCCGCACTGCTGACAGGACGGTGGTGGCGGCGGCGGGGGAGGAGGGGGAGGCGCCGCGGCTTCCGGGACCGGAGGAGACGCGTCGGCGGGCCCCTGCGGAGAAGCGTCGTCGGACGTCTGCGGAGGCGCGGCGTCGGCGGGCGGGGCGCTCGACGCGTCGGCGGGCGGAGACACGGAGCTGGCGTCGGGGCACCCTCCTCCGTCGCAACTCGAGAGGGGCGGGGGCGCCGGCGGGCATTCGTTGCCCGCGTCGAGGACGCCGCGGTCGTAGTGGATGAAAACCGCGCCGGGCGCTTCGAAGTTGCCCGCGAAGATGGACCCGAAGACGTCGGAGTATCCGGTGAGGATGACGTTCGCGTTCGGGGCGTAGATGTTGCCGACGAACTGACCGGCGCCGGTCAGCACCACGTCGCTCGTGCCCGCGACGTAGATTCGCACGGCGGCCGGACGCGCCACGTTGCCGAACGTCGTCGCGCCCGTGGGAATGAGGTTCCCGGCGACGAAGACGTCGAGCTCGCCCGCCGGCCCGACGTTGAAGTCGAGGACCCCCGCCGAGGCGATGTCGCCGCCGACGAAGAGAGCCGTGCGTCCGGGGACCTCGAAGGTGACGGCGCCGAGGCCCCCGATCTGATCGAGGTAGAAGCGCCCGCACGGAAGCGTGATGTCCGCTGCGCCGACGACGGCGTCGAGCGCGTTCGGGGCGAGGCCGATGTCCGCGTTGTCGTTCTGCGTCTGCCCTTGCGCCACGATGGCCGCGATGTCGAGAATCTCGCTGGGCTTGCACGCACACGGTTCGGGAAGGACCAGCGGCGTGTTGCTCGTCGTCCCGCCAACGGAGACCACGCCGATCGTGAGGCCGCCGACCGGCTCGTGCAAGTTGCGCCCCACCTGGAGCACGCCGAGGCTCGTCACGTTGCCGTTGACCCAGAGGTCGCGGGTCACCTGCGAGTACCCCGCGAACGTGAGGTTGCCCGCCACTTCCATGTCCCCGTGCACGATCGCGGCGCCAGCGAGGACGAGGCCCGTCGGGCTGCCCACGCTCAGGCTGCCGCCGATGTCGGGGACGCCTGCGATGATGAAGCTCCCATTGACGCCGACGGCCGCCCCGTAGACACCCTGGCCCGCGACGTACATTCCCGTAGTCGAGTCGAAGGAGTCCGTCTTCAAGTAACCCTGGACATTGACGTCCTTGCAGCTGCAGAGCGCGTGGCTGAACGACCACTCGGCGATGGCACCCGTACACTCCGGCACGCCCGTGACCGAGTCGCCCACCGTGACGGGCGCACCGGATCCGGAGCAGTACGCGGCGCGCGAGTCCACATCGAGGCCCGAGGCATCGGGCCCGAAAGCGCCGAGGCTGGAATCGCCGGACGTGGTCGGAGCGTTCGCGTCGTCGGTCGGTGCCGTGGGAGCGCTCTCATCGGCGCTGGAGCCGCTGTCGGAGGGCGGTAGCGGGGAAGCGTCCCCGACGGTGCCGGTCCCCGTCGATGCGTCGAGGCTGGAGGGCGGCTTCGCCGCGTGGGACCCTGAATCAGGGCCTATGAAGGGGGACCAGGCGGGTCCGCCATCGGAAGCTATGCCGGGGAAAGTCGCACCCGCGTCGTCGGCCGCGGAGCCGCCGCCTGCTCCACTCCCCGGGAACGCGTCCTCCGCCCGCTCCTGGGACCCGCACCCCATGACAAGCACCATCGCGAGGGGAATGCACTTCAGTCCCAACGGCAAATTACGCATCAGGTGGAGCTATACGACATCCCCACCTGGCGCAACCTGTATAAGTGTTATTTTACAGCCTTAACGGCATCGAGACCGCTGGGAGACACGCCCCCGAAGGGGGAGCCGCCAAGCCGCGAAGCCGTCGACAACTCCCAAGCTTTCTTGGCGCCTTCGCGGCTTGGCGGCTCCCAATCAATCACGCCCCGACGCGCGTGATCCCTGTCTGATCGGCCCCCCACGCGGCATCCACCACGCCACGCATGGCGGCGATGCCCGCGGCGATCCGCTCCTCGCTCGCGGCGTAGCTGAAACGCACGTATCCCGGTGCGCCGAACGGCCCGCCCGGGACGGCAGCGACGTGCGCCCTGTCGAGCAGCCAGAACGCAATGTCCTCGTCGGTCGCCAGCGGCTTGCCGTCCCACTCGAGACCGAACAGGCCCCGACAGTCGGCGAACGCGTAGAACGCGCCCTCCGGCTTCCTGCATTGCACGCCCGCGATAGACCCCAGTCCGCCGATCATCGCGTTACGGCGCTTCTCGAACATCGCGCGGATGCGGGCGAAATCATCCATCGGTCCGCGCAGCGCCGCGATCGCCGCGTGCTGCGCGACGGCCGTCGGGTTCGTCGTGCTCTGACCTTGCACAGTGTCGAGCGCCTTCACGAGCGGCGCCGGGGCGAGCACCCACCCGATGCGCCAGCCGGTCATCGCGAACGTCTTCGAGACCCCGTCGACGATGATCATACGGTCGCGCAGGTCTGGCGCGATCTTCGCCGCGGAGACGAAGCGAAAGCCCTCGTACACGAGCTCGGCGTAGATTTCGTCCACGATGAGCCAGCACTCGTGCCGGCGCAGGACGTCGACGAGCGCGCGCGTCTCCGCCTCGGTGTAAGCGGCGCCCGTCGGGTTCGACGGCGAGCAGAGAATGACGGCCTTCGTTCGCGGAGTGATGGCCCGCTCGAGACTCTCGGGGGAGAGCTTCCACCCGTCGTCCTCGCGCGTGTCGACGAGCACCGGCGTCGCACCGACGAGGCGCACCTGCTCGGGGTAGCTCACCCAGTAAGGCTTGGGGATGACGACCTCGTCGCCCGGCTCGTAGAGCGCGAGCGCGAGGTTGAAGAGGGCGTGCTTGGCGCCGACGCTGACGCACACATTCTCCGCCTTCGGGCGCCAGCCACGCATGCGCTCGGTGGCATCACAGATGGCCTCCTTGAGCGGAGGGATCCCCGTGACGGCCGTATACTTGGAGCACCCGGCGTCGATGGCGCGCTTGGCGGCCTCCCGCACATGCTCGGGAGGCTCGAAGTCAGGCTCGCCCACGCCGAAGGCGAAGACGTCGACCCCGCGAGCCTTCATCTCGAGAGCGCGGGCATTCATGGCGAGCGTGACGCTCGGCGCCACGGCATTTAGTCGTGAAGCCAATGTTCGAGGCACTGGAGCTCCTTAGCGGCTGGGGCAGAGAGGGAGAGGGATCGCCAAGACGCCAGGACGCCAAGGTGACGGCTCAAGAATCTCCGGGAATGCAGGTGGCGTCTTGGCGCCTCACTCCGAAGGCGGTCAGGCCTTGGCTTCCTTGTCCTCTTTCGGAGCGGCGGGCGGCAGGGCCTTGTCGGTGGGCTTGTCGCTCTTATCGAGCTCTTCGGCCTCCTTCAAGCCTTGCTTGAAGTTCTTGATCCCCTGGCCAAGGCCTTTGCCGATGTCGGCGATCCGCCCTGCGCCGAAGAGCAGCAGCGCGACGACCGCGATCAGGAGGACTTCCGTGACGCCGATGTTGCCCATGGCTAACGCACCCTCCTTCAGTTGCTAGCAGCGCGACCTGTGAGCCGCAAGCGCGAGAGCAGCACAGCCGCAAGGACAACCGCCGCGCCGCACGCCACGGGAACGAGGACGAACGCCGCGGGAGCCGAGTCGGCTCGCTCGAGAATGCGCACGACACCGAGCGCCGCCAGGGGGCCGCTGGCGCCGAGAACCAGCGCGCCGAGCCGAGTGGAGGTCGCGTGGCGCAGGACGCCGTACGCGGCCAGCCACGAGGCAATCCAGGCGCTCAGCGCGAATAGCAGCGCCCGGAGCGGAGCCGGCAGCGTCGAGGCATGGGCCCACGGAGCCATGCCGTGCATCGAGAGGGAGGCCACGTGCATCCGGATTGTCATCTCCCCGGGGAAGAGCACGCGCGCGTCGTCGAGTTCGAGCACGCGGAAGTCGCCGGCTATCCGGGCGTCCTTCGCCGTGATGACCGCAGCCGACATCGCGCCGAGCGGCGACCCCACGAGGCGAGGCTCGCGCCCGGGCGCGCAGAGCCACGTCATGTCGGTGAAGGGGATCGCGTACGTCGTCGGGGTACGCACCGCGGCGCACGACGATCGAGCCCTCGCCACGAGCTCCGTCGCAACCCGACCCGGAGCGCTCGCGTCGCTGCCGTAGACGAGCGCGACCGCTCCGAGGGCCAGGGTCAGCGTCAGCGCCGGCAGCGCGAGCCGGGCCACAGTCCTTGCCGGACGCTCACCCAGGGTCTGGAGCACGCGGGCTTCGCCGCTCTCGACGAGTCGGAAGCACGCGAGCGCGTACCCCACAGGCCATCCGAGGAAGAGCGCCGCCTCCAGCGCCACGGCCGCAAGCCCGCGCGCGAACGGAGCGGCGACCGCCCACGGGACGGACGGATCGAGCAACCACGGCAAGAGCCTCACCGAGCCCGCGACGACGCCCACCATCGCGATCGCCCCCGACGCGATGAGGCTCGTGTTCTGCGCCGAACGAGCGAACCTCTCCACGTCCCGTCACCGCCCGCGAAACTCGGGCTTCCTCTTGCCGAGGAACGCGCTGACACCTTCTTTGTAGTCGTCGCTCGCGAAGCAAGCGGCGACCGACGCGTCGACTGCGACGTCGTCGCGGGTCTCGGAAGGCTTGCCGAGCTCTCGCGCGACGAGCTTGATGCTGTGGAGGGTGAGTGGCGCGTTCTCCGCGATGCGCCCGGCCGTCTCGCGCACGAAGGCCTCGAGATCGGCCTTGGGCTTGACCTCGCTGACGAGACCGCGCGTGAGCGCTTCCTGGGCACCGAAGCGGCGCGCGGTGAAGAAGATCTCCTTGGCCGAGGCGGGGCCCACGACGTCGAGCAGCGAGCGGACGCCCGAGACGGGGTAACCGACGCCCAGGCGGGCCGCGGGGATCGCGAACGTGGCGTCGTCGGCCGCGTACCGCACGTCGGCCGTGAGGGCGATCGCGAGGCCGCCGCCGATGCAGAAGCCGTGAATCATCGCGAGGACGGGCTTCTCGCAGCTCGCCACCGCGGCGAACGCACGCTCGCTCACCGCCTCGTACTCGGCGAGCGAGTCACCGGTGCGGCTCTTCTCGAACTCGGAGATGTCTGCGCCCGAGACGAACGCGGCTTCGCCGGCACCGCGCAGGACGACGACGCGGACCGCCGAGTCATCGGACATCTTCCGTACGGCGTCCGGGATGGCCCGCCACATCTCGACGGTGACCGCGTTGCGCCGCTCCTGGTGCTCGAAGACGATCCACCCGATGGGGCCGTCTTTGATCGTGAGGATGAGGCCGCCCATCGCTCAGTCCACCTCGAGGACGACCTTGCCGAACGCACCCCTCGCCTCGAGTACGCGGTGCGCGTCGGCGGCCGCCCACAGCGGCATCACGCGATCGACCACGGGGCGCAGCCGTCCGGCCTTCACGTGATCGAGGATGCCGAAGAGGGACCCCTTCGAGCCCATCGTCGATCCGAGGATCTCGATCTGGCGAAAGAACACGTGCCGCAGGTCGATTTTCGGCTCGTATCCGGTCGTCGCCCCGCACGTGACGATCCGCCCGCCGGCCGCCGTGGCCAGGACGCTCTTGGCCATCACCTCGCCCCCTACGTGCTCGACGACGAGGTCGACACCGCGCTTGCCGGTGAGTCGCTTGGCTTCGGCCACGAAGTCCTGCGACGTGTAGTTGATGACGTCGTCGGCCCCGAGGGCGCGCGCGCTCTCGCCCTTCGCGTCGGTACCGGCCGTCGCGATGACGCGCGCGCCGTGCAGCTTGGCGATCTGGATGGCCGCGCTCGAGACGCCGCTGCCCGCCGCTTGGACGAGGACGGTCTGCCCCGCGCGAACGCCCCCCTTGTCGACGACCATCTGCCACGCCGTCAGGAACGCAAGCGGGATCGACGCCGCTTGCGTGAACGGCATGTCGCCCGGATAAGGGAGGATGTTCGCGTCGGGGACGACGACGTGACGCGAATAGCCGCCGCTCGTGTGCTCGCCGAGGATGCCGTACTGGCGGCAAAGGTTGTCCCTGCCCGAAAGGCACCGCTCGCAGACGCCGCACGAGAGGCCGGGGCTCACGACGACACGCTCGCCCGCCTTCGCTCCCCTCGCGCCCGGCCCGACGGCGTCGACCTCGCCGACCACGTCGCTGCCGAGACGGTGAGGATATTCGAGCTTGAGGTTCGGCATCCCGCGCCGGACCCATATGTCGAGATGGTTGAGCGCCACCGCGCGGACGCGAACGCGCACCTCGCGCGGGCCCGGCTCGGGCAAGTCGATGGTCTCCCGGACGAGGACCTCGGGGCCGCCATGAGTGCGGAGGACGACGGCTTCGGTCTTCATGTCGAACTATGCGATGAGCTCGCGGTTCGAACGGGACGCGCCGTCGACCGGGAGGACGGCGTGCGACAGGCAGAGCGTGAGAAGGACGATGGACCGGTAGACCGCATGGACGTCGTCGACGTCGACCTCGCGGGGTTCGGCGGGCTCGCCTCCGTACTGCGGCTCGAGCGCGGCGTCGACGTGCTCGTGCACGAACGCAAGGACGTTCGGCTGCTCGATCGACACGACGTCGTCGAGGTCGAACGGCTCGTCACCGTGCGTGGCGCGGAGCTCCTCCTCGAGCTTGATGGCCTCTTCGGTCGCCTCGAGAGCGTCGCGGGAGACCTGTCGCAGGCGCGCCGCGCCGAAGGTCCGCTCGAAGGCGAGCCACACCGCGATGGAGAGAAAGTAGCCGAGGGCGAGCGCCGTCTCGTCGAGGGGCTTCGAGAGAACCTGGGAGATGGCGTCGGCGACCTCCGGCTGCGTCATCTCGAAGCGGGCAAAGGCGCCGTCCAGCTCGTCGCGGGCTCGGGTGGAGTCGTCGGCCAGCCCGAGCTCGATCTGTTCGAGCGTGGCGGCGTCGACGACGGCATACCGCGGCACGGGCCGGATCGCCGCGCCTCTTACCCACATGAGCGAGAAGGATAGCGCACGTTCCCTCAGCCGCGCGACTCTGCCGAGATGCGCGCGAGCGACCGGGCGGTCCAGGCGACGGCGAGCACGAGAACCGTGCCCATCACGAGGACGCCCTGCCCGAGTGGGCTCGAGCCGATGGGCTGGGTGCCGAAGTCTCCGTGGAACTGCGCATACGTACCGCTCACCGCCAGGCGTCGTGCGGCGATGGTCAGGCCGGCGACCGCGAGGGTCGACGGCGCGACCAGCATCCCGATGACGGGCCCGAAGTGTCGCGTCCGAACGGGCCGGACGACGAGCCAGAATCCGAGGACCACCGCGGCGGCCGCGAAGAGCACCAGGCCGAGATCGACGGCGCTCGGCACGCGGCGCCAGGCCACGAGGTAGAGGTAGGCCCAGTCGCCGTGGAACGCGACGAAGTATCCCACGACGGGCAGCCACACGAGAGCCGCGAAGGCGACGACGATGGCGAAGGGACGAGACGCCACGATGGGCCCCTCGTCGCGCGAGAGCTCCGGAGCTGCGATCCAGGCGAACGCTACGCCCAGAGCGAGTCCGATGAGAGGCGCAAAGGGGATGGGCACGACGGGACGACGAAGCGTCTCATCATTCGTCCCACCTTGCCCCGATCTTTTGCGCCCCAGGCCTGCGGCCCGGCGGCGATGAGAAGAGGCCAGTGCTACGCTCGCGCGCCATACGATGGATCTCCGGCGGCTTCGCGCGCTCCTCGATGGCGTCCGCCAGGGGCAAACCCCCGTCGAGGACGCCCTCGCCGAGCTGAAGAATCTGCCCTACGCGGACCTGGGCTACGCGTCGGTCGACCACCACCGGGCCGTCCGCCAGGGGGTCCCCGAGGTGATCCTGGGCCACGGAAAGACGGCGGCTCAGATCGTCGGGATCGCCCGGGAGCTCGCGCGTACGGGCCAGAATGTCCTCGTCACACGGCTCGACGCCGAGAAGGCGACCGCCGTCTGCGCGGCGCTCCCCGAGCTGAAGTATGTCGAGCTCTCGAGGACGGGGACAATCGAGCAGGCTCCGATCCCACCGCTCGGCAAGCGCCCCGTCGCTCTCGTGAGCGCGGGAACGGGGGACTTGCCGGTCGCGGAGGAATGCGCGGAGACGCTGCGGATGCTGGGCGTCGGCATCGAGCGGGTCTACGACGTGGGCGTCGCGGGGATTCACCGCCTGCTCGACAAGCGCGATGTCTTCGAGCGAGTCAGCGTCGTGATCGTCGTGGCCGGAATGGAGGGGGCGTTGCCCAGCGTCGTCGGAGGGATCGTGGCGGGACCGGTCATCGCGGTGCCCACGTCCGTCGGGTACGGAGTCAGCTTCGGGGGCCTCACGGCGCTCGCGGGGATGCTCTCGAGCTGTGCATCGGGGGTCGTGGTCTGCAACATCGACAATGGGTTCGGGGCGGGGTTCGCGACCGCGAGGATTCTGCGGGCGGGCGAGAGGTACTGAAAACGATGGGCCACGAGGGGCACGGGCACGACGGCGACCACGACCACGGGCACGACCACGACCGCGACCGCGACCTCGAGGGCGGTGCTGGAGTCGGCAAGGTTCTCTTTCTCGATGCGCCCAGCGGGCTTGCCGGGGACATGATCGTGGCGGCGCTCGTGGATCTCGGGGTGCCACCGGCAGTGATCAAAGGCGCTCTCGGTGCACTACCCCTGAAGGGATTTCACGTTCATTTCGGGACGCGGGTGAAGAGCGGGATCGTGGCGACCACGTTCGACGTGCACCTCGACGAGAAGCAGCCGCAGCGGACGTATTCGACCATCCGGGCGATGCTCGAGGGCGCGAGCATTGGCGACGGGGTGAAGGCGCGCGCGCTGCGAACGTTTGCGAGGCTCGCGAAGGCGGAGGCGAAGGTGCACCGGACGTCCCTCGACGAGGTGCATTTTCACGAGGTCGGCGCGGTCGACGCGATCGTCGATATCGTCGGGAGCGCAGCAGCGTTGGACCACCTCGGTGCCGAGCTCGTCGTGTCGCCCCTCCCTATGGGGCGCGGGTACGTCAAGGCCGCGCACGGGACGTTGCCGCTTCCGGCGCCCGCGACCGTCGAGTGCCTCGAGGGCCTTGCCACGTACGATGCGGGAATCGACTTCGAGCTCGTGACGCCCACTGGAGCGGCCATCGTTGGGGCTCATGCAATCGGCTCGCAACGATGGCCGTCGATGGTACCGGAGAAGGTCGGGTGGGGGGCAGGGCACGCAGACCTCGCGGATCGACCGAACGTCTTGCGGGCCGTCCTCGGCGTGCGGACGGAGACGACTTCGCGGGGCGACGCGCGCGCCACGCATGCGGTGATCGAGGCCAACGTCGACGACGCGACGGGCGAGCTCGCAGGGAGCTGGATCGAGACGCTCCTCGCGGCCGGCGCGCTCGACGCGTGGGCGACGCCGATCACGATGAAGAAAGGGCGGCCCGCGCTCACGATTTCGGCCCTTGCGCTCCTCGAGCATGCCGACGCCATCGCGCACGCGATGCTCCGCGAGACGACGAGCCTCGGAGTGCGCCGGTACGACGTCTCGCGCGAGGAGCTGCCTCGCCGGATCGAGCATGTCGAGACGCCCTACGGGCGAGTCCCGGTCAAGGTGGCTGAGGGGCCGTTCGGACCCCCGTCCGCGAAGCCCGAGTTCGACGCGTGTCTGGCCGCCGCCCGCGCCCACGGCGTGCCCGTCAGGCAAGTGCTGAGCGAGGCCCTCCTGGCCTTCGGACGGCTCCACCACCGTTGACGGCCCTCTGCGCGGCGAACCATCGCCTATTTCAGCGCGCTTTCGATATGCTCGCCCGGGCGCGTCCCGATGCTCGTACAATGGCGCGCGGAAGGCGACCAGGGGCGACACTATGAGCGCATGCTCGCAATGCGGCACCGTGGCCAAATCCACGGACAAGTTCTGCAACGTGTGCGGTACGCCGCTCGCCCAGCAAGGCGCGCCGGCCCCTCCGCCCGCCCAGCCTGCCTACGCAGCGCCCGGTCCGCACGGAGGGTATCCGCCGCCACCGCAAGGTTACGCCCAGGGCGGAGCGCCCGGGGCCCGCTGCCAGCTGGGACACGACATCGCTCCGGGGGCCAGCTACTGCGCCCAGGGGCATCCCATCGCGCTCGACCAGATGCAGTTCGCGAGCGGGGGCGGGTATGGGGGCGCCGGTGGCCAGGGCTACGGTCAGCCCGCCGCTCCCCAGGCGTACGCGCCCACTCCTTCTCCGGGAGGCGTCTATGGCGGCCCCACGCCCCACCAGGGCTTCGGTGCGGCCGCCCCGGCGCAGCAAGCCTACGCGCCGCCCCAGCCGCAATATGCCCCACCGCCGGCAGCCGGGTTCGGTTCCCCGGGGGGTCAACCTGGCTTTGCTCCCGCTCCTGGAGGGGGCTTCGGGGCACCTGCGGCTCCGCCCTATCCGGGGGCTCCGCCCATGGCGGCCCCAGCACCCGCGGCATTTCCGGACACGTCGCGTGACCCCTCCCCTCCGCGGGTCCTGCGCGGCTTCGTCGTGGCGTACGGGACCAACTCCGGCGGGGACTTCTGGCCGCTGACGGGAGGACGTCACGTGGTCGGTAGGCTCGGCAGCGGCGACGGCGTCGACGTCGCGCTCCAGGATCCGACGATCTCCTCGCGCCACGCGGCCTTCGTCGTCGACGGGAGCGCCTGCACGATCCTGGTCGAGGACACGGGGTCGACGAACGGCACCTTCGTGAACGACGAGCACATCGGCTTCAACGGACGCCGCGAGTTGCGCGACGGAGACCGCGTACGCTTCGGTGGGTACACGACCATCGTGAAGCTCATCGGCCGCGTCTAGGACGAGCGAGGTCGCGTCGAGATGCCCCGACGGTTGTCCGCACTCCGCTCCCTGCTGCTGCTCGCGGTGCTACAGGCAGCGTGGCTCGCGACGACCGTCGATGCGTTTGCAGCCCCCGAGGCCCACATCCTCCGCATCGACCCGCGGACGGGGCTCACGGGGAACAAGCCGCTCCTGACGACGGTGATCGAGGTCGTCCAGTTCAAGCGGCTGAGCGACGTGCTGCAACCTTGCGCGGGGGTGGCGGGGGCCGGGACGCTCGCCTGCTGGAGCGAGCAACTCGAGAAGCCGGGCGCGCTCTGGGAGCCCTTCCCCTTCCCGGAGCAGAACGCCCACCTCTTCGTCAAAGTGTCGGGCGAAGACCAGCTGACGAGGTTTGCCGACAAAACCCAATGGGGGAAAGCGCAGAACCAGGCGAACGTCGGTACGGCCTGGCTCGTGTCGGTGGACGCGGCGAGCAGCATGGGCCAACGCTTCCCGGATGCGCGGGCCATCGCGCACGAGATCGTCGCGGAGATGCAGCCGAACGATCTGCTCGACCTCATGTTCTTCGACGACGTCCAGGTCGTTCGCGACACGAAGTGGAAGACGTTCAAGCAGCGCGGCGACCTGGTGACCGCCCTCAACGAGGTCAAGTCGCCGTCGCCGTCGCACGGGCGTGACCGCGCGCTCTTCTCGCAGGTCAAGACGATGACGCAAGACGCGTTCGGCTCGCTCGGCAACTCGGACCAGCCGGACGCCGTCCCGCTGCACCAGGCGATGGTGCTCCTCTCCAACGGAGCGGGACGCGGAGACCCGGAGAGCGCCAGCCCGAGCGCGGACGTATTCCACCAGTACCTGGATCAGGGCCGCTTTCCGGCGGAGAACACGTCGCTGCCGAAGACGCCGCTGCCGGTGATTTCCATCTGGCTGCCCCCCGCCGCGGGCTTCGTCGAGAACATCTATCGCAACAACGAAGCGCAGTTCATGCAGTCGCTGGCGAACCCGGAGATAGGTGGGTTCTTCGACATCGTGCAGGAGGGCCTCGGCACGCAGAAGGCCAAGACGATCATCGGCCTCGTGCGCGCGCGGTTCAACGCGATGTGGCTCGTTCACTGGACGATGAGCTGCATCAATCCGAGCGTGGATCAGTCCTTCAACCTGGTCTTCGAGAACACCCATCCGACGATCACGCCCGACGGCACCTTCAAGGAGGTCCCCATCGGCATGGACCCCACGCTGTGGCCGCTCGACGTGGACGTGGAGAAGACGCTCAAGGCCGCGCAGGACAACCCGCTCTACCCGGGCGGTCAGTTCACCGTCTACGGGGACTTCTGCTGGAGCGGCGACAAGCAGCGCGCCGAGGCGTACTTCATCCCCGCCGGCACGAGGGCCAGCCCGCAGCAGTCGAACAGCCGCGACCCTGCGGTCGCGAAGAAGGCGATGCAGCAGCTGCAGGCGGAGCACATGCTCGGCACGGCCACGGCCGCGGGCGACGGGTACGCGACGTTCACCGTCCCGGACGACGACAAGGTGCTCGAGGGGAACGGCGAGAACGCCGTCGCCCGCCTCGTCGTCTACGACAACAAGGCGCATCGAGCATCCGCGGTCGACGAGAAGTCGGTGCTGTCGCTCAAGGCGGCGAAGAAGCCCCTCTCGCTGACGCTCATCGCCGGAATCGCTGGGCTGCTCGTCGTCATCGTCCTCCTCGTGATGGTGCTCTTGCGCGGCGGAGGCGGCGGAAAGAAGCGCGGAGGAGGTCCCCCGCCGCCCCAGGGTATTCCGCCCGGCTATGGTGGGCCGCAGGGGGGCTACGGAGCTCCTCCGCCGGGCGGGTACGGGCAGCCGCCGCAGGGGGGCTACGGCATGCAAGGGCAGGAGGTCGCTCTTGCCGCGGGGCCTCCCCGAGGGTTCGGCGGCCCCACGCCCGTCGAGCAACCGCTCTTCGCGATGGCCGCGCAGCCGCCCCTGCAGGTTACGCCTTCGGCACGTCTCGAGAGCATCGCGTCGAACGCGGGACCGCCGCCCGTCGTTCAGACGCGCTGTCCCGCGTGCGGGATGGACATGATGGCCACGCCAGGCCAGCCGTCGGTGTGCTTTTCTTGCGGCCAGCCGTTGCCCGGCGACGTGACGAATGGAGGTGGGGGCGGTGGCGCTCCCTGGTTTCCCATCACCGACGCCATGAACGCCCAACCGCTCACTCCCCCTCCGAGCGCGCACGGTTCGCCGCAGGGCGCCGGTGGCGTCACCATCCGTGGCTCGGCCGGGCAGTTCACCATCCGTGCGGGCGCGGAGGTGCGCGTCGGCAGAGATCCCGCGGCGTGCTCGATCTTCCTGGGAGAGCCCCGCGTGAGCGGCGTGCACGCGACGCTCAAGTTCGAAGGAGGGCACCTGATGGTGCGCGATGAGACGTCGAACAACGGAACGTGGGTCTCGGGCTCGCGCATCGCGCCCGGCACGTGGACCGCCCTCACGATCGGGACGCCCCTACGTTTCGGGCCGATCGAGTTCACCGTGCAGCTCGGCGGGTGACACAGGATCCCATGCAACCGGCGTCACCACTCCCGACCGTGGAGTACGCGGAGCGATCCGATCCGGGTCGCGACCCCGAGAAGCAGGTCAACGAGGACGCGTGCGGCCATCGCGAGACGCGCTTCGGCCATCTGTGCGTCGTCTGCGACGGCATGGGCGGACACGCGGCAGGACGGGAGGCCGCGGAGCTCGCGCTCCTGGCGATCTTCGAGACGTTCGAGCAGGCAGCGGAGAGCACGCCCCCCGCTCACGTGCTGCGCGCGGCGATCGAAGAGGCGAGTCGCCGCGTTCACGTGATGGCGACGAGCGAAGTGGCGCTCGGACGGCCCGGATCGACCGTCGTCGCGATCCTGCTGCACGCGGGAGGGACGGAGGTCGGCCACATCGGCGATAGCCGGGCCTACCTCGTCCACGAGGGTCAGATTTCGCGGATCACGCGTGACCATTCGATCGTCCAGGAGCTCGTCGACCACGGTCTGCTCACGGCCGATCAAGCTTCCCGCCACCCCGACGCCAACCGCATCACGCGCGCTCTCGGTATGGCACCCGAGGTGGAGGCCGACATCAGGCCCGAGGCGGTCGCCCACGTCTCAGGGGATGCGTTCGTCCTGTGCTCGGACGGCCTGAGCGACCTGGTCGAGGACCCGGAGATCCTCGCCGTCGTCGGCGGCGACCCCGCCGCGCAGGCGACGGGCAAGCTCGTCGACCTCGCCAACGCGCGAGGGGGACACGACAACATCACCGTTCTCGTGATTCGAGCGAGAGAGAGCGCCACTCCACCGGTGGCTCTCGGGGCGCCGACGGTCGTGCAGACGGCCATCATGCCGGCGATGCCGGTCGCCCTGGCGCCCGCACCCACCCTCGTCGACGCTGCCCCCGCGCAGCCCACGGAGCCCCCGGTGCTCCCTCCCCGGGAGCTCGAGCCAACGCCGATCCCGCCCGTGTCGCCGACTTCCACGGTGCGAGGGCAAAATCCCATCGTGGTCGCGGCGCTCGTGCTCGCGCTGGTCGCCGTCGCGCTCCTCGGCGCCGTGCTCGTGGTGCACGTGGCGGAGCGGCGCGGCAAACGGAGCGCAAGCAACGCGCCGAGCGAGACCGCGCCGAGCGCCGCGCCGGTGGGCGCGGGCGACGGAGGGCCCACGCCTCTCGTGCCCGGGAGTGTCGTCATCCCGACCGTGAGCGCGTCGTCGGCCGTGCCGATCGCGCCACTGGACCCGGCTCCCACGACGCGACGGAAGAGGAAACGCTAGGATGCGCGTCATGCCGCGCATCGGCGCCCTCGCGCTCGCCGCAATGATGCTGGCGGCAGCCGCCGGTTGCAGGCGCTCGAAGCACACACGCGTCGCCTCCTTCACGCCTCCTCCCCTGGCGGCCGGATTCGTCGAACGCAGCGGGAATGGGTGGCGGATCGCCGTCCCGTCGACATGGAAGGACGTCGCGTCGAAGGACGTGGCCATATGGGCCGTCGCGGATCCGCAGGCGGCCGACGACTTTCACGCCAAGGTCTTCATCCTGACCGAACCGTTCGAGGCCGACTCGTACGACTACGCCCAGGCGAGCGAGGTCGGGCTGCGCAAGGAAGCACGCGCCACGGTCGAAGTGTCCCGCGACGACGTGGTGGATGGAGACCCGACGCTCGTGCTCGAGACGCGCTGGGCACCCGGCCCGCCGTCGACGGTGCCGTATCGCACCATGCAAACGGGCCTCGCGTCGCGTGGCACGGGCTACGTCGTGACGTGCGCGGTGTCGCAGAGCGCCTTCGAGCGCTACCGGTCGACGTGCGACTCGATTGTGCGGTCGTTCGCGGTCGAACGATAGGCTGATACGAGATCTGTCATCCCGGCGGCCCCGGGTTAGACTCGCGCCCGTGAAACCCGCCAGACTCCTACTCGGAACCTGCGCCCTGTCGTTTTTGGGCACCGGATGCGCCGGGCTGCACCTGACGACCATCAAAGCGTCGGAGCAGCGGCCCAGCAACGTCGCCGTCTACTTCAAGGTGGAGACGAGAACAGGCGACCCCATCGGCGGCCTGACGGCCGACCAGTTTCGCATCTACGAGGACGGGCAGCTCGTCTCTCAATACGAGAGCAAGCAGACGATCCTGAACCCGGAGGTCGCCGCGGTGCACTACACGCTGCTCCTCGTCGACATGAGCGGCAGCGTCACCGAGAGCGGTACCGGGGACACGCTGGTGCAGGCGGTCGGCACGTTCAGCGGGCACGTCGAGAAGCAGCAGAAGGTGGGCATCTATGCGTTCGACGGAAGCCCGGACCTTTACCCCATCATCCCTTTCACCGACCAGCCCGGGAGCGCGAAAGCCGGGGTGCAGCAGCTCTCCACCTTCAAGCCGAAAGACCCGAGCACCAACCTGAACGGCGCGATCGTCAAGGCGCTCGACGAGCTGGACAACGCGCTCGGGAAGGCGACGCAGCCTCTCAAGTTCGGCACGCTCGTCGTCTTCACCGACGGGACGGACCGGGCGAACCGCGTCCCCGCCTCCAAGATGGAGCAGCACGTCCACGAGAAGCCGTTCGACGTCTTCGCCATCGGACTAGGGGCAGAGCTGAAGGAGCCGCAGCTCGAGGAGATCGGCAAGAGCGGCACCGCGATGGCGACCGATAGGAACGCGATCGTCAAGGCCTTCGACGACATCGGCGGGAAGGTCGAGCAGAGGACGAAGAGCTATTACCTGCTCTCGTACTGCTCGCCGTCCCGCGCCGGCCAGCACGTGGTGCGCGTGGAAGCGGTGTACAAGAATCCGCAGGGGACCGAGCACACCGGCAGCCTCGAGAGCGCCTTCGATGCGACGGGGTTCGCGCCCGGATGCGATCCGAGCACTCCGCCCAACTTCGACGTCACCCGCGGAGACGCGCTGGTGGCGACGCCCGTCGACAAGGCAGACAAGCCGGAGAAGGCAGACAAGGGCGACAAGGCGGAGAAGACGGACAAGACGGAGAAGAAGGTCGCGAAGCCCTCTCCCCCGGCGCCGAAAGCCGAGGCGAAGCCTGCCCCGCCGCCGCCGAAGCCGGCTCCGCCATCGCCACCGTCAAAGCCGGCTCCGCCATCGCCGCCCAAGCCTGCTCCCCCCGCCCCGCCCGCTGCGTTGCCACCTCCACCTCCCCCCGTGGAGGCCCCCCCTCCGCCGCCACCGAAGCAGCAGCAAGACTTCAACCCGTAGCACCCGTCACACGGCCTGCCGGAAGCCCTCGGGGTCGGCAGGAATCGGCGGCAGCTCGAGCCTTCGCTCGTCGCAGCCATACGCGGTCGGCTCGAGCTCGAGGACGGTGTGCAGCGGGATCGACACGAAGGGGCACTCGTGCGGTGGCCGGTCCATGACGTACGCGTAAAGCGCGCGGAGCACGGCCTGGTGTCCGATGATGAGCACCGGCGAGCGCTCGCGCTCGAGCTCGAAGATGACGGGCTCGAGCCTCTGGATGACGTCCTGGTAGGACTCGCCGCGGGGGTAGCGGTATCGAAACTTGTCCGCCACGCGAGCCTCGTACTCGTTGGGCATCGCGTCGGCGATCTCGCTGTAAGTCATTCCGTCGCACACGCCCGCGTCGATCTCGTCGAGCGCACGCCAGGAGCGGAACGGCAGCCCGAGGATCTCCGCGGTCTCGATGGTCCGGCGCAGCGTGCTGGTCCACACGACGGCGCTCGGACGGATGCGCTCGAGGACGACCTCGGCGAGCTGGTGGGCATACGCGCGCCCTGCCCTGCTCAGAGGAGCGTCGCCCCCGATGCGGCCCAGCACGTTGAATTCGCTCTCGCCGTGCCGGGTGAGCCACATGTTGCGCGGCTGCACCTGCACGTTGAGAAGGAAGTGCACGACGCGCGCCAGCAGGTACCCCTCGATGCGGTGGAGCGCCATCTTTCGGCCGACGTCGATGATCTTGATGAACGGCCCCTCGTCCTCGCCCGTCTCCTCGTAGCCGTCCTCGTAGTGCGCGATCCGGAGGCGGAAATCGCGCACGGCTTCCTCCTCGGGGACGCCTTCGTAGTCCGGCGACCGCGCCTTGGTCGCGCGGATGTTCGCCTCGATGGTGGCGGGATCGCTGCAGATCGACTCGACGAAGACGACCTCGACCCCCTCGGCGGCGCATCGGGCGCGCACGAGAGCGCGGCGCTCGCGCGAGTTGTTGGTCGCGTCGTAAATGCCTATCTCGCCGCCCGCGTCTAAAAAGGCGAGCATGTCGTCCAGCGCCGCAAGGGCCACGTCGAGCCGCGCCGCCTGCGCCGCCTCGTTGCGGGGGTCGAAGAAGGAGTGCCGCTGATGGCTCCCCAGCCGAGCGCGACGGTACGAGCCGACGTTGAAGACCTGGGTCTTGTGTCCGAGCCACGAGAGATAGCGCGCAATCTTCCGCGAGATGAACGTCTTGCCTCGCGCCGGCAGGCCCACCATCACGAAGGCGAGGCGCGGGGGCGGGGCGGAGAACAGGGTGGGCATGGTCGGGACCGTTCAGGGAATCTAGGCCAAGAGGGGCTCGGGCGTAACGGTGGGTGAGAGACGGGGTGTAGCCTGCAGGGGTGAGAATACTGCTGGCCTGGGGGTTGCTCGCGCTGGTGTCGTGCGGGGCGGCGCAGACCTCGACCTCGACCTCGACCTCGACCTCGACCCCGACCCCGACCCCGACCCCGACCCCGACCCCGACCTC